>Ga0180009_10001121_pt1 | contig 33506 bp, 27 predicted proteins | sample OS_PC_MetaG_FD_123537 | JGI IMG/M metagenome (GOLD analysis project Ga0180009, IMG submission 123537) | Groundwater microbial communities from the Aspo Hard Rock Laboratory (HRL) deep subsurface site, Sweden - OS_PC_MetaG | ecosystem: Environmental > Aquatic > Deep subsurface > Groundwater...
GATTATAAATAAAGCATTATATGATAATTATACAACAAAAAAACCATCAATTATGTTCACCATAACATAATTTCATCTCAACGTCAAGACTTTGGGGAACAGGTACAAATACTGCGGGAAAAAATAAATATCTTAAGGGTTCAAGTTGCAAGTTGCAGGTTGCAACCTGTAACATGCAACCTGCAACTTGATATTATTCATTCCTGATTATCAGCATATTGAATATCCGATATTTCAAGGCAGTTTATCAAAGTTTGAAGGGCTTCATTAATTTGTTCAACTTTTCCAGGAGGCAATTCTTTTAATCTCATTGCCAGCCGTTCGTGCAAAAGGCCGGGAGAATTTCCTACCACAGCGGCCCCGGCCGAGGTCAGAGCTACATAGTTAGTCCTTTTATCCGCCATTTTGGGGAGTCTGGCGATGTAGCCTTTTTTTTCCAGCCTGCCCACAATTCCTGTAACCGTACTTGAATTAAGCTTCAAAAAACCGGCAATACCCTTCTGGGTTGACATATAACGCTCCTGACCCGACAAATATATCAAACACAGCAATTGAGGTATACTAATACCGTATTCTTTCTGAACCCTTTTGGATTCAATATTGAGAGACCTGACAATTTTACGGATGGAAAGAAGAATCTCTGTATAATCCATGCTTCGGTTATTATCTTATTATGTCCGGCAGGTCAACCACCACAATGATCCATGGTTTCCCAATGTGGATCACTTTGTTTTTTAAAGGAATGACCGCAAAGCTTGAAGCAATCAGCCCTGCACTTATCCATACCGTACTTTCCTGGACGATTGGATAATCCTTGTTAATCGTCCGGTTCACAACATCCAGTCCCAGATAACCTAAACCGGCATAGCGTGTAAACACACTGAATATCCTCCACATGTTTCTCTCCCGGTAAATATTCTCAATCTTTTCGAAAAGCAATTCATGTTTCCCTAAAACTACCATACTTGAATCGGTCACACTGAGGATTGAAGTATAGATCTTTGTATTACTGCCGGCCATTTTCAGGCTGATGTCGTCTCCTGCACTATAGGCAAAATAAGTTGTACTTCCTGGTTTCTTGACAAGAAAGGATTTCTGTGCAAACAATCCCATGCACAGAAATACCACTGCAACCGTTAAGCAGATGAGTTTAATGCGCATATAAGACAAACTTAATTAAACGGGCTCTTATCACAAATCCGGTTACATCAATATTCAGAAGAATGCTGATAATCAATCATAATGAAAGATTTAACAATCAGATCATCCTATGCAATGAAATTACAACATTTTTTTATCATAATACGTTCTTTTGAAACAATTTTCTTTCATAGTATTTTTGTTGTCGAGATTTTTAGCAAAGATACCGGGATAAACCCCGACCAGATAAAAGTAAAAGCATAACAAAAATGGATTACAGAATATTTATCATTTGCCTGGTACTTATCATAGGAGGATGCAGCCAGGAGTCTGATACGGGCAGGACGGCAATAAGCGGCAAGATTAATGGGATGCAGGAATCCAAAGTATTACTTACGGAAATGAAACCATTTCATGCCTTAAGGCTGGATTCCCTTAAAACCGACCGGAAGGGACTTTTTAGCTTCAGACTAAATACGGAGGAGACCGGTTTCTATAATCTTGTTTTTGAAGATGGATCGATTCTTACACTTATTGCCGGTGATGGAGACAAGATAGATATTAAGGCAAACGCAAACGATATAGAAGGCAGTTATAGTGTTCATGGCTCAGAAGAATCTGACCTGCTGAGGGAATACCTGATGCACACCTTGAAAAATAAGCGAAAAGCTGATTCATTGGGACTGATTTTTGAAAGCAGCAAAGAAACGCCTGAATTTCATATTATCAGAGGATTACTGGAACAGGCATACACAAAAATATATATCGACCAACAGGAATATACCCGAAACTTCATTCAAGACCATCCTTCCTCCATGGCATCGCTGATAGCACTTAATAACACCTTTGGTACGAACAAAGTCCTGGATGAAGAATACGACCTGCACCTGTTTGAAATGGTAGACATAGGACTTGCATCCAAATATCCTGAAAACAGTCATTATCTGAATCATCAAAGGAAGGTTGGGGAACTTCGTGATTATTTTACCCAGAGGGAACTTGCGGAAAAGTATACAGCACCGGGGATGATCATTCCCGATTTTTCCCTGCCTGGTCTCGATGGAAAGAAGGTAGCTGTGAGGGATTTCCGTGGTGAAACGTTATTGATTTATTGCTGGGCATCCTGGGATGCAAGGAGCAGGCAGATGAACCGGAAGCTGCCATCCATTATACACACGGCCTATCCTGAAAAAATTAATGTACTCGCCTTATCCTTCGATCAGAATCCCGACCTTTGGAGAGCTGCCATCCGTATTGACAGTTTAAACTTCACTCATGTAAGCGACCTTTCCGGTCCAGGATCACCGGTAACAACCCTTTTAAACATTCCTTCCAGGCTTCCTTTTTATATTTTGGTCAGCGCCGATGGAACCATTATCAGCAAAGGAAATGATCCTGAAGCCTTAAAAATTGAAATTTCAAATCTGAAAACGCAGCAATAAGCGGAGGATTTTATTATTATTGTAATTCAATCAATATCGAAAAATTGAACACAAACATACCGGAAGACAAAAAGATATATTTTGCTTCGGATTTTCATCTGGGCATCCCTGATCATGAAAGCAGTCTCAAACGGGAAAAAATGCTTGTCAGGTGGCTTGAAGAAATTCGAAAAGATGCAGCCGCAATCTACCTTATGGGAGATGTTTTTGATTTCTGGTTTGAATATAAAACTGTAGTTCCGCGCGGGTTCACCCGATTGTTGGGCAAGCTGGCAGAAATAACCGACCAGGGTATTCCTGTACATTTATTTCGCGGCAATCATGATGTATGGGCCTTTAATTATCTTAATCTTGAAACGGGGATAACACTTCATCGTGCCCCTCAGATCAAAGAATACAACGGCAAGCTTTTTTATCTCGCACACGGTGACGGACTGGGACCTGGTGACAAGGGGTATAAAATGTTGAAAAAAATCTTTGCCTGCCGTCTATGCCAATGGTTGTTCCGCTGGCTTCATCCTGACCTAGGTGCCAGAATGGGTTTATTTTTTTCAGGAAAGAGCAGACTGGCGAACATTGCAAGAGAGGGAAAGAAAGAGAACAATACGAACGGATATAAAGATGAGATGCTTTACCAATATACCCTTGATAAGATAAAAGAAGGATGCAAAGCCGACTATTACATATTTGGGCACCGCCATCTGCCTCTTGATATACCAATTGGTTCACAATCACACCTCATCATTTTAGGCGACTGGATAACAAATTTTACCTATGCAGTATTCGACGGCAAGGAAATGAAGCTTACAAAATACACCAATCCTTAAACGAATTTCTCAATAAGGTCAACCAAACGGTTGGCGTATCCCACCTCATTATCGTACCAGGCAACGACCTTAATCAGCTTATGTTTTTCACCCAGAACGGCTGTTAATCCAGCATCAAAAACAGCCGAATGGGTATTACCGATCACATCAACGGACACGATGGGATCTTCTGTATATTGCAGTATTCCTTTCAGGTATGTCTCCGAAGCCTCTTTAAAAGCACTGTTTATTTCCTCCACACTTGTGCAGGTTTTAAGAGTGCAGGTAAGATCAGTGAGTGATCCGTCAGGAACAGGAACGCGGATACCTGCACCGCCGAGATTGTTCTTCAAATGAGGAAAAATTCTTGTTGAAGCTTTTGCAGCCCCTGTTGTGGTAGGAACAATGGAATAGGCCGCGGCCCTGGCTCTTCTGAGATCGGTATGCGGGGCGTCCAGAAGGTTCTGATCCCTTGTATAGGAATGCACAGTTGTAATAAAGCCCTTTTCTATCCCCCAGAAACGGTCAAGTATCATGATCAGCGGAGCCACGTTGTTCGTCGTGCATGATGAATTGGAGATAATCACATCACTTTTATCGATCAAATGATCATTAACTCCAAGGACAATATATTTAACGCCCTCGCTTTCCCCTTTTGCCGGTGCAGAAATGATTACTTTCCTGGCTCCTGCTTCCGTCACATGACGGATGGCATCCTCCTTCTTAACAAACTGCCCGGTCGATTCTATCACAACATCAATTTGCAGATCCTTCCAGGGAAGATTTCCCGGGTCATCCTGTTCAAAAACCAGAATTTTCCTTCCATTAATAATAATATGCTTGTCATCAAACGATACCTCACCGGGGAAATGTCCGTGCACAGAGTCATATTTAAGCAGATGCGCCAGTATCTTTGTTTCCGCGAGATCATTAATAGCCACAACCTCCATATTTTCCCTTTGAAGCAGGTAGCGGAGGGTAATCCTGCCTATGCGGCCAAATCCATTAATAGCAATTCTGATCTTTTCCATAACAGGAAATTTTTCATTTATATGTTGAGGTTGCAAAAATATTAATTTGTCGCTATTAAAGCATTTATCAAAGAATGCTTATTTTTGGGCAATGGGATAGAATTATTCATTAAAAACAAATATTTAATCATGGAAGAACAAGTTAACAGGTATGTAGAAGAGAACAAGCAACGTTTTTTGGATGAGCTTTTTGGCCTGATCCGTATCCCGTCAATAAGCTCTGAATCGGCCCGAAAAGATGATATGTACAAGGCGGCAGAATACTGGAAAAATGCGATTATCAGTGCCGGTGCCGATAAAGCCGAAATATTCAGCACAGCAGGAAATCCGGTTGTATATGGTGAAAAAATGATTGATCCTTCAGCCCCGACGGTTCTGGTCTACGGCCATTATGATGTGATGCCGGTCGACCCTGTGGAATTGTGGAAAAGTCAGCCATTTGAACCGGAAATAAGAGACGGAAAAATATATGCACGTGGGGCTGATGATGATAAGGGACAGGCTTTTATGCATGCAAAAGCATTCGAGTTAATGATTAAAACAGGCACGCTTCCATGCAATGTAAAATTTATGATCGAAGGGGAAGAAGAAATCGGTTCGGTTAATCTGGGTAAATTCTGCGACGATTACAAAGACATGCTGAAAGCAGATATCATTCTTGTTTCTGATACTTCTATGATAGCCCCTGACATCCCATCCATTACAACAGGGCTTCGGGGATTAAGCTATATGGAGGTTGAAGTAACCGGTCCGAACCGCGACCTGCACTCCGGTTTATATGGTGGTGCAGTAGCCAATCCCATAAACATCCTGGCAAAAATGATAGCCTCCCTGACTGATGACGATAACCGTATAACCATTCCCGGGTTTTACGACGATGTGATGATAGTTAATCAGGAAGAAAGGGCAAACATGGCCAGGGCTCCTTTCAACCTGGAGAATTATAAAAAATCGATTGACATAAATGAGGTTTGGGGTGAAAAAGGATACAGCACCATGGAACGGACAGGTATCAGGCCTTCCCTTGACGTGAACGGGATTTGGGGAGGATATACAGGAGAAGGCGCAAAAACGGTTATTCCGTCCAGAGCTTATGCAAAAATCTCCATGAGACTGGTACCCAATCAGGATAACCACAAAATCAGCAAATTATTCGAAGAACATTTCCGTAAGATCGCTCCTCCCTGCGTAAAAGTTAATGTGAAAGCTTTACACGGAGGCCAGGCTTACGTATCTCCTACCGACATGACTGCTTACAAAGCCGCGGAAAAAGCTTATGAAGCAGTATACGGAATAACTCCCGTGCCCGTCCGCAGCGGAGGCAGCATTCCTATTATCAGCACCTTTGAAGAAAAACTTGGAATCAAAAGTATACTGATGGGATTTGGCCTGGAGTCTGATGCCATCCATTCTCCGAATGAAAACTATCCCCTGGAACAATTCTATAACGGTATAAAAACAATACCGCATTTCTACCGGTATTTTACCGAGTTGATGAAATCACTTGCATAAACCTCCCAAAAACAAAGGCGCGCTTAAAATAAAAAGCGCGCCTTTTTGCATATTCGGAGACTGTGCAATTCCCCAAACTATTTTTTAAAAAAAGTACCCGAAAATCCCGAACCGGTGAGCACGAAAGAGTATAAACCTGAGGTTAAATGACTGATATTAATAGTTGTAGTATTCTCAGCCCTTGCCGGATATTCCCCTACCAATAATCCAGAGGAAGAAAATATCCTTATTGTTTCATCACCCGAAAACCCTTTTCTTTCAATATTCAGGAATAATACAGCCGGATTGGGGAATATTCTGAAAGCCGGATACTCTTCTACCTGCTCAAACCCTGTAGCTATAACCTCAAAACTCTCTTCCTCAAAAAAAGCTGAACCGCCAAAGGCATGGTCAATACTCTGAACACTCCAGAAATATGTGCCGGGATCAAGTCCTGATATCAGCATATTCGTATCTTGTCCGGCATTGCCAATAGCAGGAACCATGCGATAGCCCGTACTTACGATCGATAAAGGTGAAATAATATCTGTTCCCAGAATGTCACTACCCAAACGAAGATTATAACTTAGACCCATCGCGGAGGTTTCGGTATCGGAACCTCTCGACCAGGATAGCAAGACTTTGTCCCCGTCTACCAATGAATTCAAAGTTTGTGGAGCAAGCGGCAGATTATTCGACATAAATGCATTGGTACCGAAATTATTACGGTACAATATAGTAACAGGGGTAGAAGTTGCTGACAATCCTGTCAATAGAATATCCATATCCCCGTCGTTTTCAAAGTCCGCCCATTTTGCAGACACTTTGGTGAACCCGGGAAAAGAAGTTGTAAAATCTTCTTCAAAACCTGTTCCGGTATTTCTCCAGATGTTTGTAGTTATCCCTCCGCAACCGGCCGTTTTTCCTGAAATAAATATATCAGGATCTCCATCGCTATCATAATCAGCCCATTCCACTGCGCTCAATGCAACCCCGAGAATATAGGTAGGAAACTCTATAAACTCTCCATTACCTTCGTTTGTAAAGAACATCAAACGGGGTTCGAGGTATAGGTCGAACCCGGAAAGCGATATATCAAGATCACCATCAACATCAAAATCAATGAATTCGGCAGTACCGCTGAACAAGCCTTCAAAAACTGTGGGAATTTCCACGAAAACGCCTTGTATATTCCGGTATATCTTGCTAATGAATCCACCACCATTATCCCCGGTAAGTAAAAGATCCTGAAACCCATCGTTGTCGTAATCCCCCCAGTCGCAACGGCTGTTTTGAAGCACGTCGAATTCGGCAAATTCTGTAAATAAACCATTATCGTTTTCAAACAATATCGACATCCATGAGCCTGTCATGAAGAGATCCAGGTCCGCATCGTTATCAAAATCAACCCAATGCACCTGACCATGGTCAATTCCGGGTAAGCCTGCATTCACCTCTTCAAAAATTCCATTATTATTTGCGTACAGTTCTGCATAGGGACCGGTATCACTGGCCCCCGTAAGCATTAGGTCCAGATCCCCGTCGATGTCGTAATCTCCCCAGGCAAGGGAAGAGGCATACAATCCAGGAATACCGGGTTCGATGATAACAAATGATCCTGAATCATTGCGGCAGATTTGGGTGATAAAAGTACCGGAAGCGGTAACACCGGTCATCGCCAGATCGAGATCTCCATCGTTATCATAATCACCCCAAACCGAACTGCCCTCCCCCACAGATGTAAGGTTGGCTCCGGCGTCGACAAAAGACTGAGAAAAAAGAAAAGTACTGAAAACCGTTAAAAACACAATAGTAAATATCCTATTCATGATATAAAGCAATCTTAGTTATATATTCAGCTATTTAAATATGTAAAAATAGGAATAATTTGTAAAAAAATTGCCCAGGTGAAAAAAAACTTTTTATAACTATTTGGTAAGGTAACAAATGGTTGCAGGGTGCAAGGTGCAGGATTCAGGTTACAGGTTGCAGCCTGAAACCTGCAACCTGAATCCTGCTATCATTCCTGGTACTATATTTTTAACTGAAGATTACTTTTGTTTATCAAAAGCCTTGAGGCCGCTTTCCAGGAAGTCCACAAATCCCTCCACGTTAAGGTCATAAGCTCTGTATGGCACAAGCAGTTCACCATCATGATCCTGCAGGACGTAATATGGCTGGGCATTTGTGTTAAACCAGGATATCTGAAGGTCAGCATTGATCTTACCAATGCTTTTTTTGGTTTTCCCGTCGTAAGCTGACACTACCCATTGCTCCTCCGGGAGTACGGTTTTGTCATCCACGTAAAGAGCAATGACAACATAGTCTTCTTTCAGGATTTTCAGGACGCGGGGATCAGACCAGACATTAGCTTCCATTTCCCGGCAATTCACGCATCCATGGCCTGTAAAGTCAATAAATAGAGGTTTATCCAGTTTCCTGGCACATTCAAGACCTTGCTCGTAGTCGAAATACCCTTTTAACCCATGGGGAAGGTGCAGAAAATCATTATATTTAGGTTTATCACACACAGCGATTTTGGATTCGTGTGAGTTTCCAGATGCGGATAGAGCGACGTTGTCACGTATTATCTCATTCAGGTCGAAATCGTGAGAATGCATGGGAGGCAGGTAACCTGAAAGTGCTTTGAGGGGAGCTCCCCATAAACCGGGTAAAAGATAGAGAACGAATGAAAAAGTAATGATGGCAAGCATCAGTCGTGGAACACGGATATAAGGAAGATCACTGTCATGTGCAAATTTCATTTTCCCCAGGAGATAGAATCCCATCATGGTAAAGACCACGATCCAAACGGCCAGGTACACCTCGCGATCGAGAATTCCCCAGTGATAGGTCTGATCAGCAACGCTGAGAAACTTCAGACCAAGAGCAATTTCGATAAAACCAAGTATCACTTTGACAGAGTTCAGCCATCCGCCGGATTTCGGAAGCCTGTGCATCCATGAAGGGAAAAAGGCAAAGAGCGTAAAAGGCAAAGCAAAGGCAATAGAAAAGGCCAGCATAGCAAAAATAGGTTCAAAAATTTCTCCCTGAGCTGATTTCACCAGTACTGTGCCAACAAGTGGGCCTGTGCAGGAAAATGATACCAGCACCAATGTCAGCGCCATAAAAAATGCTCCGATAAGCCCTCCCCTGTCTGCCTTGGAATCGGCTTTGCTGACCATCCAGCTTGGAAGCACTATTTCAAACATACCCAGGAAAGAAGCGGCAAAAATCATAAAAATCAGGAAAAACAGGATGTTAGGCAACCAATGTGTACTTAGCCAGTTAAAAATATCGGCAGTCACACTTTTTCCACCGGCAAAATAGGTTATCAGAATAATGACAGCAATAGGCAGGGTATAAAGCAAGACGATAGATATACCGTAAGCCAGGGCTTGAATTTTCCCTTTTCTCTTGTCTTCTCCACTTTTCATAAAGAAAGATACCGTCATCGGAACCATCGGAAAAACACAGGGAGTCAAGAGGGCAACAAAACCCCAAATAATAGCTTCAATGATCACATCCCACATACTTTTCGAAATAACCTTTTTCTTTTCAGGGTCGCTGATCTGGGATTCTTCTGACACAGAGACAGTTTCGCCGCTTACACCACCCTGCAATGATTCCGTTTCAAATAAAGGTTGAGTTTCAGTTTCACTGGCTTCAGTCTCCTTTGTTGCAGCCGGAGTTTCTATTGCAGCTCCACCATTAAAACTAAAGGAAAAATCAACATCTGTCGGAGGCAGGCATTTAGTATCATCGCAGCACATATACTCCAGGAATCCACTGATAGTTAAAGGTTCATTGGTCAGTAAACGAACTTTCTGCCTGAAAACAGCCTCATCGGAAAAATACTTTAGCTCCATTTCAAAGTTCGGATCGTACTCTGCCACAGCTTCAGGCTCGGTAACCTTTCCGATAAACTCAAACCCTGTTCCTTCATTGAAAGTGAATGTTGTCGCCGGTGGGCTCATCGGAATATCCTGAGAATACAGATGCCATCCCTTATCGATCCTGGCCGTAAAAACCAATTCAGCTTCTTTATCATTTATCATTTTCTGGTCGAACGACCATTTTACAGGTTCAAGGATCTGACCGAAAACCGTTGACATCAATATAATCGCCAGGATGGATAAGAATAGTTTTTTCATTCTTGTAAGATTAACTATAATATACATATTTAAGAAACTGGATTATTGCATTGCAAAAGTATGAATATTCTTTCAGTGATTTGTAGTATCATATGGCATCTTCCTGACACAAAATCTGAGGAGATTCCCTGAAGTATGATACTACCAATACTTTGCGAGTATCTTTCGTTACCCGGAAACGATGATCAATCCTGTGGCCTATAATCCAAACAATATTGCCTGCAGAACAAAGCAACCATATTTTATTTTTATCCGGCAGAGGAATCTTCTTGTCAATAAGAAAATCGCTGATCTTTTTATGACCTGAGGAACCCAATGGATAAAAAAAATCTCCCTTTTCCCAATTCTTCAGTATTAACGGAAATTCAATTTTTTCATAATCCAGGAAAGCCAGATCGGGGTTATCAATAATTCTAAATTCATCAATTTTTTCAACTTTAAAGGTAAGTTGAAACGGTTGTGAGATTTTCTTTTGGCACCTTGGTATAAAAAATTTCTCTGATCGTTCTTCAATCAGCTCATCTATCAGTAAAACATTGCGATCAAGGCTTATACGATGTGATGACGACAGGAAGGTCTTTCCCGGCGTACCTCCCAATGCCCGGCAAATATCCATTGTAACAGCATAACTAAAGCCAAACGGACGGATCAATTCAAAAAGAACAGATTCTTGTTCATCCAGGTTCTTGAGAAAATCTAATTTCAGGATAACCCGTTCACCATCCTGTTGAAGGAATTGTTTTCGCAAATCCTCAATATAATTGGAGTATGCATGTTGGGCAAGCTTTAACCTCTGAGTAGTTTCGAAGATTGTTCGGTTAAAATCAGGCTGTTGTTTCTGAAAAAGCGGAATAATCCGGTGCCGGATGAAATTTCTGAGATATTTTATCTCATTGTTTGATCGATCTTCCCGGAAAGACAATCCTTTTAAAGAAGCATATTCCTGGATTTGTTCCCTGGTAGCAAAGAGCAATGGTCTGACAATGGTTCCCGTTTTAACAGGAATACCCGTTAAACCTGTAATACCCGTACCTCTGAGCAGGTTGATAAAGAAAGTCTCCACCAGGTCATCCATCTGGTGACCGGTTGCAATAAAGTTAAAATTACCTTCCCGGCGAATCTCCTCAAACCAGGAATATCTCAATTCTCTAGCGGCCATTTGAATGGAAATACCTCTGGAATCTGCATACTCACGGGTATCAAACCGGGCAGTAAAGAATCCTGTATTGTATGATTTAGCCAGCGCAGTAACGAATCGTTCATCTTCTTCCGAATCTTCTCCCCTGAGTTGAAAGTTGCAGTGCGCAATAGAAAAATTCAATTCCGCTTCCCGGAACAATTCCGCCATAACCACTGAATCAATGCCTCCACTTACGGTAAGCAGGATCATTGATTTTTCATCAAACAAATCCCTGCTCCGGATAAATTCTTTAAATTGCTGCAGCATAAAACAAAATTATGAATTCCTCGATTAAAAACTCATCCGGATATGATTTTTAAGGATGACATTGGAAACCAGACCATGATTCCTGATCAACCTGGCAGGATTATTTCCCTTTGCCCATCGATAACGGAAACACTGTTCGAGCTGGGTGCAGGAAAACAGGTTGCAGGTTTGACAAGCTATTGCATACATCCTTTTGAGAAGACAAAAAAAATAGCGAAAATTGGCGGTCCCAGGAACCCGGACATTACAGGGATCCTTGATCTGGCGCCGGATCTTGTAATCACATCCAGAGAGGAAAACAGGCAACAGGATGTATGTTTCTTACGTAATAAAGTACCGGTTATCACTTTTGATGTAAAAAGTATAGAATCAGCCAGGTATATGATATTAAGGTTGGGTTTGATAACCGGAAGGATAAAACCTGCCATGAATTACGTTCAAAAACTAGACAGGTTGTTACGTAAAAAGGAACCTCAACGTGAAAATTACTCAGTTTTATATCTGGTTTGGAAAGATCCATGGATGGCTGCGGGTCATGGGAACTACATTTGTGATTTAATGCATTCACAGGGATTTATAAATATTTTGCCGGAACACAGCCGTCGTTATCCGGAAATTGATCCCAACAAGATTGAGCGGCCCGACTTTATTTTTCTGTCATCCGAACCATTTCCATTTGGTTCTGAGCATATTGAAGAGGCATCAGGATTATTCGGGGGCACCCGGACGATTCTGGTCGACGGTGAAATGTTCGGATGGTATGGAACGCGTATCATCAGGGCAATACCATATATCCGGACTCTGAGAAAAAAAATAACGACCGGTGGTTATCAGCATTGATATCATCACCGGTCGTTCGGATAGCTATAAACTGTGTAATTACTTAACGATCCAACTGTTTTGTCTTAGCAGGTCATCCAGATTTTTCAGTTTGGTTTGACTCATGGAAGTCTCCAGCTGATGTTCAAGAGCCTGTTCATAGGTTACATCGGTAACACTGCGTATCACTCCTGTAGCAATCGGATAATTTGGCAAGGTCATCCGAACCAGCATATAATGCGTTGTATCGTCCGCATCATGGGCATCATGAACAAGAATATCCTTTTCTGTTATACCATCTTCGCCCAGTTTCACAACTTTCAGGCGTGATTTTTCCAGGATAATCCCTTTATCGTTATCCTTACCAAAGATCATTGGTTTTCCGTGTTCCAGGAAGATTTGGTGGTCATCTTTCACATCCTTGCCGGTAATTTCCGAATGGATGCGGTTGTTAAAGATAACGCAGTTCTGCAATATTTCAACGACGGAGGTACCTCTGTGTCTGGTGGCTGCCAGAAAAACATCCTTCATCCTTTTCGGTTCAGTATCAACGACCCTGGCGAAGAACGTACCCTGTGCACCCATAGTCAATTCACCCGGTTTGAAAGGATTTTCAATAGTTCCATCAGGAGAGGTTTTGGTGACGCTCCCCCTGGGTGTAGTTGGAGAATACTGGCCTTTAGTCAATCCGTAGATTTTGTTATTGAATAATAACACATTCATATCGATATTACGCCTGACCAGGTGAATGAAATGGTTACCGCCGATAGCCATGCTGTCGCCGTCACCGGTGATATGCCAAACATCGAGTTTAGGATTGGCAACTTTAATTCCGGATGCGATCGCGGCACCTCTGCCGTGAAGTCCATGGAAGCCATATGTGTTGATGTAATAGGGGAACCTTGACGAACATCCGATTCCGCTAACGAAAACAACATCTTCTTTTTTCACGCCGCTTTCTGCAAGAGCTGACTGAACGGCCGATAATATTGCAAAGGATCCGCAACCGGCACACCATTTTACCGGTTGATCAACCTTATAGTCATCTTTAGTTACGATATTATTCATTTGACCCTCCATGACTTAACCCTCCAAAATTTGATTGAATTTTTCCTTCAATTCAGCGATCATAAAAGGAAGACCCTGAAATTTATTATATTGCATGAAGTCAATTTCCTGGAATAAAGATCTCAGATAAAAAGAAAACTGCCCTGTATTTAGCTCACAGACCACAATCTTATTAAAACGTTTAAAGACCTCTTCTGTATTTTTTGGCAGGGGTTTGATATAATTAAACTGTGCAAGGCTGATTTTCTTACCTTCATTCTGAAGGTCATTCACGGCACTTACCAAAGCTCCGTATGTTCCGCCCCATCCTACCACGAGCAGGTCACCGCTTTCTTCACCCGATACTGTCAGGTCCGGTATATAATTTGCCAATCTTTGTACTTTCTCTTCTCTGATCATAACCATTCGTTCATGGTTAACAGGGCCATGAGAAACCAGTCCTGAAATGTTTTCTTTTTCCAACCCGCCAACCCGGTGGCGTAAGCCTTCCTGACCGGGCACAGCCCAGTAGCGTGCCAATGTATCCGGATTTCTTTTATAAGGTTCGTAATTTGTATCGTTATCCTGGACAATTGGCGGGCTTATTTTGGGAAGGCTGCTGCTCTCAGGAATTTTCCAAAGCTCTGAACCATTTGCCAGATATCCGTCGGTAAGCAGGATTACAGGAACCATATGTTCTATTGCGATTTTACCGGCCTGGAAAGCGAAATCGAAGCAATTAGCCGGAGTACTGGCAGCCATTACCACAACCGGGCTTTCTCCGTGCCTCCCATAAAGTGCCTGAAGCAGGTCTGCCTGTTCAGGTTTGGTTGGCATTCCGGTAGCAGGGCCTGCACGCTGCACATCAATGATAACAAGAGGCAATTCCGTCATGACTGCCAAGCCGATACCTTCGCTTTTCAAAGCAAGCCCGGGACCGGATGTTGATGTAGCGGCAAAATCTCCTGCAAAAGCAGCTCCAATGGCAGAATTTATGCCGGCAATTTCGTCTTCAGCCTGGAAAGTCTTCACGCCCAGGTGCTTTCTTTTAGCAAGTTCCTGCAATATTTCCGAAGCCGGTGTGATAGGATAAGATCCAAGAAATAACTCCTTTCCTGCTCTTTCTGCAGCAGCGATCAAACCCCATGCAGTGGCAATATTACCGGTAATGTTCCGGAAACGTCCTGTACGGTTCTTGATCGGATGGATCTGGTATGTAGTACGAAGAGCTTCCACGGTCTCGGCATAGTTGTATCCGGCCCTCAACACCTTTTTATTGGCTTCAGCCAACAGGGGTTTTGATTTAAACCTGGAGTCGATATACTCCTCACCATATTTAATATCTTTATTAAACAGCCAATAAAGTATACCCAGAGCAAATTCATTCCTGGTTCTTTCAGCTGATTTGGCATCGATTTCAAGATCCCTGACCGTAGCTTTGGATAAGGAAGTAATGGGTGCTTTCACCACATTGTATCCCACCAATGATCCGTCGTTCAGTGGATCTTCAATATAACCTGCCTTTTTGTAATTCTTGTTATCGAAGTAATCGATATCGATAATAATGGTAGCACCGGGTTTAACCCATTTCATATTAGCTTTCAAAGCGGCAGGATTTAGGGCAACCAGCACATCCGCCTGGTCACCTGGAGTTTGAACCTCCTTGTGTCCAATATGGATCTGGAATCCTGAAACCCCTGCCAGCGTTCCCTGCGGAGCCCTGATTTCTGAAGGAAAATCAGGAAAAGTAGAAAGATCATTACCAGTAAATGCGGATGTGTCTGAAAACTGTGATCCGCTGAGTTGCATCCCATCGCCGGAGTCACCGGCGAATTTCACCACAACTTCGTCGACTTCAATGACAGTCGGAGTCTTTTTTGTCATCGGATAAGGTTTAATAAAACATGGGGCAAAGTTATAAGTTTTATTTCTGAAAGCAGGACATAAATTAACAAAAAAATAACCTATCCGGTAAACAATCTTATGGATCGAATAATAATCAGCAACCTGAGGATAATTAATTTGGAATACCTCTAAATTACTTTTTTCTGTTGCTTTTTTGATACTACCTGAAAGATACCTTATATATTTGCAACAACTGGTTTAATAACGATCATTCATTAACATTAACATTAAAATTAACCTTAAAATTAATTGTCATGGCTTACAAAATCACAGAAGATTGCACAGCTTGCGGCACCTGTATCGATGAATGTCCGGTAGAAGCTATCTCTGAAGGGGATATTTACAAAATTGATCCAGACATTTGCACTGACTGCGGTTCATGTGCCGATGTGTGCCCGGTTGATGCCATCATTCCGGCTTAATTCAATTGATTTAAGCAGTATCATTATAAAGATTTGTAAGTCCGCCTTTCATGGCGGACTTTTTTATTTTATCATGCTGTGAACAAATTGCAGCAAAATTTAATTTATACTTTTGTTATGCAATTATTACACAGCCACTATGGATAAGTTCTCGTTCCTAAACATTACAGAACCTGCTGCTATTGAAAGCATTTATGAGAAATACCTGAATGACCCGTCGTCGGTGGAAGATGGATGGAGACAGTTTTTCGAGGGTTTTGAATTTGCCAGGATGCATTATCCGCAAAAACAGGCAAAAACTCAGGTTATACCTGAAGAATTCAAGGTCATCAACCTTATCAATGCCCATCGTCAGCGGGGTCATCTTTTTACAAGAACCAATCCGGTAAGGACTCGCCGGAAGTATTTTCCCACTCTTGACCTAGAAAATTTCGGACTCAAGTCCGGAGACCTTTCTACTGTGTTTATCGCTGGAAATGAAATCGGGATTGGTCCTGCACCCTTATCTGCCATCATTGACCATCTTCAACAAACCTATTGTCAGTCGGTTGGAGCTGAGTTCATGTATATGCGAAATCCCGATATTATAGGTTGGTTAAAAAACAAAATGGAGTCTTCCAGGAATACACCTAATTACTCCAGGGCAATCAAGGGGCGTATTCTTGAAAAAATCAGCCATGCTGTCTTATTTGAAAAATTTATACATAAAAAATTCCCCGGTCAAAAAAGATTCTCACTGGAAGGTGCCGAATCACTTATTCCGGCACTGAGCGCTATCACTGAAACCGGAGCCGGTTTTGGTATCCGGGAGTTCATTATTGGAATGGCTCACAGGGGAAGGCTTAACGTTCTGGCCAATATCATGGGAAAACCTTATCACCAGATCTTCCATGAGTTCGAAGGCAGTGCATATGACGATGAATACCTCCTGGGGGATGTAAAGTATCATTTGGGATATACCAGTGATATTCAAACCCCGGAAGGACATAACCTGAGACTGACCCTTTCACCCAATCCCAGTCATCTTGAAGCCGTTGATCCGGTAGTTGAAGGCATTGCACGGGCTAAAACAGATATTTCATTCAAAGGGGACTATAAACAAGTTGCTCCCATACTAATTCATGGGGATGCATCCATTGCCGGTCAGGGAGTTATATATGAACTTCTGCAAATGTCGGAATTACCGGGCTATAAAACCGGGGGTACCATCCATGTTGTCATTAACAATCAGATTGGATTTACTACAAACTACCTGGAGGCAAGATCAAGCACATATTGTACGGATGTTGCCAAAACCACACTTTCTCCGGTATTTCATGTCAATGGAGATGATCCGGAAGCTGTAGTATATACTGTACAGCTTGCCATGGAATTCAGGCAAAAATTTCATAAGGATGTATTTATAGATTTGCTTTGCTACAGGAAATACGGTCATAATGAAGGTGATGAACCTCGCTTCACACAACCCATTCTGTACAAGATCATTGAAAACCATCCAAATCCCCTGGAAATATATCGCAAAAGACTTGTTGCTGAGGGAAGTATTAGTATGGAAGAAGCGGATGAAATAGAAAAAAAGATAAGCATTATCCTGGAAGATAGTTATGCAAAATCAAAAGATGTAAAGAAAACCCATATTGAATCATTTCTCTGGGATATCTGGAAAGCTATTCCCAAAGCAAACCCGGAAGATTTTCACAAGCCTGTAAAGACTTCTATTTCTGAAAACCTTCTTCTTGAAATTACAGAGAAACTGACTGCCATCCCAAAAGATGTTAGAATATTCCGAAAGCTAAAAAAACTGCAAGAGGAAAGATTACATTCGATATCAGAAAAGGGAAATTTAGATTGGGCTATGGGAGAACAGTTAGCCTATGCGAGCCTGCTTTTGGAAGGCATCCCGGTAAGGCTTAGCGGGCAAGATGTTGCCAGGGGAACATTCTCTCACCGGCATGCAGTATTGAAAGTAGAAGACTCTGAAAAAGAATATGTTCCATTAAACAATCTCGGTAAAGAGCAAGCCCGTTTTGAGGTATTCAATTCTCCGCTTTCCGAATATGCAGTGTTGGGATTTGAGTACGGATACAGTCTTGCATCGCCCAATTCTCTTACAATTTGGGAAGCCCAGTTCGGCGACTTTTTCAATGGTGCACAGATCATTATTGATCAGTTTCTGAGCAGTGCTGAAGACAAATGGAATGTGATGAACGATCTTGTTATATATCTTCCTCACGGATACGAAGGCCAGGGGCCTGAACACAGCAGTGCCAGAATTGAACGTTTTCTGATTCTTTGTGCAGAGAATAATATTCAGATTGCCAATTGCACTACTCCTGCGAATCTCTTCCATATCCTTCGTCGTCAGCTAAAAAGGCCGTTTCGTAAGCCCCTGGTGATCTTTACACCCAAAAGTCTTCTCCGGCACCCATTATGCATATCTCCGATATCTGATTTTACCACGGGTAACTTCAGAGAAGTTATCGACGATGATCAGGCCGATCCTGAAAAAATTCAACGTGTTATACTTTGTTCGGGGAAAATATTTTATGAATTACTGGAAGAGAGGGAGAAATCAGGATACCCCGAGACTGCAATAATCAGGATAGAACAGCTTTACCCATTGCCTGAAAAACAACTTTCGGAGATAATAGCCAAATACAAAAATGCAAGTGACTGGCTATGGGTTCAGGAAGAACCTGTCAATATGGGTGCATGGAGTTTTATCCGGCAAAACTTTCACGAGAAGCCTATTACGGTAATTGCAAGACCGGCCAGTGGCAGCCCGGCAACGGGATCCAGTGAATTCCACAAGATACGTCAGCGAAAAATCATAGAGAAAGCTTTCGGGTCCTGTGACTGTCCTATGGTAAAAGAAGCCTGCAAAATGATCTGCATTGGGAACAGATGGAAGACTTTTGAAAAAGAATTGCAGCAGCACGATGGAAAACCATTGGAAACAAAATCCGTATCAGCCTTAAAACAACTCAAATAGTTGCATCATGACCATTGAAATTAAAGTGCCCAGTCCGGGAGAATCCATCAGCGAAGTACAGCTTGCAAGCTGGCTGGTAAAAGATGGAGATTATGTAGAAAAGGACCAGGAAATTGCCGAAATCGATTCCGATAAAGCCACTCTTACCATCAGTGCTGAAGAAAGCGGTATTATTAAACTGATGATTGAAGAAGGGAATTCTATCACTGTCGGCAGCGTAATTGCTACCATCAACGTCAAAAAAACCGGAAAGGATGATAAACCTCCGAAAACACCGACGGTAGAAGTACCGGCAGCTTCTTCATCATCAGGAGTGATACCCGAAGTTAAAGAACATAAAAAGGAAAGCGGTGAAGTATCAAAACCGGAAACAACGGGTGACGAAAGCGAAATATCCTTATCTCCTCTTGCACGAAAGATATTGGCTGAAAAGCAAATTCAAACATCTGAAGTGGTGAAGTTTTTCCGCAGTCTTAGATTATCGAAAAAAGATGTGGAATTTTTCCTTGAGCACAAAGATAAGGTGTCAGGTACAGCCAAGGAAAAGCCTGCAGATGAAATTCCGAGCAAGACAATATGGGGCAACAGGGAAACAGAAAGAAAAAAAATGTCAACCTTACGGCTTAAGATAGCCGAAAGGCTGGTTTCCGTAAAGAATGAAACTGCCATGTTAACTACTTTCAATGAGGTTAACATGACACCAATCATAAAGATCCGTAACCGTTATAAAGATATATTCAAGGAAAAGTACGGTGTATCCCTGGGGTTTATGTCATTTTTCACAAAAGCCGTAACGGAAGCATTACATCAATATCCCAGTGTAAACGCAATGATAGATGGACAGGAAATTGTTTATCATCATTATGCTGATATTGGGATTGCGGTAAGCACACCAAAAGGCTTGATGGTACCCGTTATAAGGAATGCCGAAACCATGAGTCTGGCAGAAATTGAGTCCGGCATCAAAGAAATGGCCATTAAAGCCAGAGACAATAAGATCACTCTTGAAGAAATGCAGGGCGGAACTTTTACCATTACTAACGGAGGAGTTTTTGGATCCATGCTATCCACACCCATCATCAACCCGCCACAGAGTGCTATCCTGGGAATGCATAATATTGTTGAAAGGCCTGTAGCGATTGAGGGGAAAGTGGAGATACATCCCATTATGTATGTAGCTCTTTCTTATGACCACAGGATAATTGACGGAAGGGAATCGGTTGGGTTCCTTGTCAAGGTAAAGGAAATGCTTGAAGATCCGGCAAAAATGCTGTTCGGGGGTAATGACCCGGTACAGAGTTTGTTAGGATTATAAACAGGCCGAAACCCGATTATTATGAGAAAATATGTTGATTTTCTGGTTCTTGGATCCGGCATTGCCGGATTGAGTTATGCCCTGAAGGTAGCTGACTATGGTAAAGTATGCGTAGTCACAAAATCGAATGCAGAAGAAACGGCCACGAAGTACGCTCAGGGGGGTATTGCAGCCGTGATGTACACTCCCGATACCTATGAAAAACACATACGGGATACCATCATCGCGGGAGATGACTTGAATGACAAGGAGATCGTGAGGATAACCATAACGGAATCGACTGACCGGGTAAAGGAGTTGGTTGAATGGGGGACCAATTTCGATAAAAAGGAATCGGGTCGGTTTGATCTTGCCCGTGAAGGGGGGCATTCGGAATCCAGAGTTTTGCATCATAAAGACAGCACCGGGCTTGAAATAGAAAACGCATTGCTGAATAGGGTTATGCAACATCCCAACATTGAAGTACTGGAAAATCATTTCGGCATTGACCTCATCACCCAGCATCACCTTGGAATCAAGGTTACCCGGCGTTCTCCTGATATCACCTGTTATGGAGCCTATATCCTGAACATAAAAACCAACGATATCCACACGATACTTTCGAAAATGACATTGATTGCCACGGGAGGAGCAGGAAATGTTTATAGTACAACAACGAACCCATCCATCGCAACAGGTGACGGAATAGCCATGGCATACCGTGCCAGAGCCACTGCGGAGAAAATGGAATTCATCCAGTTTCATCCGACTGCCTTGTATAATCCGGCTGAAAAACCCTCATTTCTCATTACAGAAGCCTTGAGGGGTTACGGAGCCATACTCAAAACCATCAAGGGAGAGGAATTCATGTCGAAATACGATGAAAGAGGATCTCTGGCTCCCAGAGATATTGTAGCCAGGGCCATTGACAATGAAATGAAGATCAGTGGAGATGACTATGTTTACCTCGATTGCCGTCATCTCGACAAGAATGAGCTGATCACCCGTTTCCCGAGGATTTATGCCAAGTGTCTGAGCATCGGGATTGATATCAGCAAAGATCCCATTCCGGTTGTACCTGCTGCTCATTATATTTGTGGTGGCATTAAGACAGACAAGAACGGCCTTACCAGCATAAAAAACCTTTATGCATCCGGTGAATGTGCCTCCACGGGATTGCACGGAGCCAACAGGCTTGCCAGCAATTCCCTGCTCGAATCAGCAGTTTTTTCTCACAGGGCCGCAATGGATTCTATTTCCAGGATAAACAAGGTGGAATTCTGCAGGGAAATTCCCGACTGGAACGCTGAAGGGACCGTACTTAATGAAGAAATGATCCTGATCACTCAATCTCTGAAAGAGATGCAATCCCTTATGACAGCCTATGTTGGTATTGTGAGGTCAGACCTCCGGTTGAACCGTGCATTTAAAAGGTTGGAAATCCTGTATAAAGAAACGGAAGAATTGTACACAAAATCAGTCCTTACCCAACAAATCTGTGAATTAAGAAACATGATCAATATCGCATATCTAATAATAAAAATGGCTATGGAGAGAAAGGAAAGTCGTGGTCTTCACTACTCTCTTGATTACCCCCCACGGCCACAGAGTTATGAATACACAAGCGGGGCACAGGATTAAATAAATAATTATGGCACTCATCAAGGAAGTTAAAGGCATCATTCCCAATATTGGCAAGAAATGCTTTCTTGCCGATAATGCTACGGTTGTTGGAGATGTTGTACTTGGAGATCATTGTTCTGTTTGGTTCAATGCAGTAGTAAGAGGAGATGTTCACTACATCAGGATCGGGCATCATACCAATATTCAGGATGGGGTTGTGATTCATTGCACTTACCGAAAGGCCCCGGTCAACATAGGAAACTACGTTTCTATAGCCCATAATGCCATTGTCCATGGATGTACCATACACGATATGGTTTTGATTGGTATGGGAGCTATCATTATGGATGATGTCGTGATAGACAGCAATTCAATAATTGCAGCCGGAGCGTTGGTTACCAAGGGCACACATATCGAAGCCGGAAGTGTTTACGCAGGAATGCCGGCAAAAAAGATCAAAGATATTGACCAGGGACTTTCAGAAGGAGAAATACAGAGAATCGCCAATAGTTATAACATGTATGCATCATGGTATAAATAAAAAAGGCTCCCGGGAGGAGCCTTCAGCATGTTCTTTTTTTAGATCCCCATTTTTTTTCTCACCAAAGGCAGAATATTTGTCCCTTTATCAAAATAAAGCAATGAACCGGTGCTAACATCAAAAATGTAAGTAAATCCATTTTCTGCAGCAACATCATTGATGGCTTTACGGGCTTTTTCAAACAAAGGGTTATACAATTCCTGCTGTTTGTTTTGAAAATCCAGTTCTGCAGTTTGTTGAAACTGCTGAATCCTGGTTTCAAGGTCGGTAATTTCCTTTTCCTTGGTTTGTTTGATAATATCCGACATGGTAGCAGCCGTATTCCGGTACTGCTGAACTTTGGTCTGATATTCCATGAGCATAGCCTCTATCTGACTTTCCAGCGATCGCTGATAATCCATAAGACGGGCCTCAACCGAGTCTTTTTCAGGCATTAGCTGTAACAACTCATTTGAATCGATATATCCAAGTTTTAGGGTTGCCTGCCCGAAAACAAAAGAGGATAAGGTTATCAGAGAAGCAAACAGAATGATACCAAACAGTTTTTTCATCTTGAAAATTTATGATTTATAAATGATAAACGATTGCAAATTTATACAAATATTTCACAGAGTGAAATAAAATCTTGCTGACCGCATATTAATTGAAATACCTGGTGATAACACAAAATTATTGGTCTTTGAGTTTATTGATCATTTTATTAACTCCCTGACTGTTATCCTGTGTTTGCCCGCTGGAAGTAACCGTTTGGGCAGGCCTTACTCTGTCTTCTCTTCTAACGGTCTGCATTACACTTCCCACTTCATCAAGGATATCATCGCTGATATCATATTTATCTTTGGCAAAGATAAGCGATAAACTGCCGGCCTTATCAAACACCATAGCGTAGTTATTGATTTCTGCGACGGTTTCAATAGCATTATAAATTTTTTCCTGGATAGGTTGAACGAGTTCCTGTCTTTTCTTAAAAAGATCACCCTCTCTTCCAAATCTTTGTTTTTGAAGATCTTTGGCTTCTTTTTCCTTTTGGATAATCTCGTTTTCGCGTTGTTTCTTCATGTCCTCCGGGAGCAGAACGGCTTCAGCCTGATAGGCTTTATAAAGCTGGTCAATTTCAGCAAATTTTTCTTCAATTTCTTTTTGCCATTTAATGGCAAATTCATCCAGGATGTCCTGGGCATCAGAATACTCCGGAATATTCGACAAGATGTAATCAGTATCAACATAAGCATATTTCTGGGCAAACAGTACTCCTGTGCTTAATACTGCCCAAAGGATAAAAGCTATTTTTTTCATTGCATTGAATAATTTATAGTTGAAAGGATGTCATAATCTTCATCAAAAAGCCTGCCAGTTTTAATCGATGGATTGATTGATAGAGAAATGGAAGTTACCGCCGGCTTTTACGCCAAGGTTATAAGGCTGATCAAACCCGTATCCCCAGTCCAGACCGAGTTCACCAAACATTGGCAGGAATATACGAACACCAAAACCTGCCGAGCGATAAACATCGAAGGGGTTGAAATCTTCAAAATACACCCAGTTATTACCGGCTTCAAGGAAACCCATGACATAAATAGTTGCGGTTGGGTTCAGGGAAAGCGGATAGCGAAGTTCCAGGGTATATTTTGCATAAACAGTTCCACCAATACCAGCATAAGCAGCTCTGTCGGGGCTGATCAATCCGGGACTGTCGTAGCCCCTCATTCCAATGATTTCCCTTCCATCAAGCTGATTATAACCACTCAGACCATCTCCTCCCAGATAAAAACGTTCAAAGGGGGTAACACCGATATCGTGATTATAGGTTCCCAAAAATCCAAATTTGGCGCGGGTATGCAATACCAGCTTATCAGCAAGTTCCGTGAAGAATGAAGCCTTGATCTTCCATTTATGGTATTCTATCCAGCGATACTTTTCGTTGGGGGTCATCTCCGTATAATCCTTATTGGAGAACCATGAATAGGGAGGTGTTAGTTCAAGCGACAGGGAAATGTCGGAACCTCCTCTTGGATAAAGAGGATTGGGTGTAAGAGAATTACGGCCCAACACAATATTGTAATTAAAATTATTGTAGAAACCTGTACCCGATCCTCCGGTAATAAGTTGAGTCCAGTTGTTCAGATCGTAACGCTGAAAATTGATGCCCTGAAAGAGCGTGAAAAAGTCATCCGGCCAGGTCAGTCTTTTCCCAAGACCAAAAGACAGACCGTTTATCTTGAAGGAAGAATATAAAGGATTCTTCCTGGAAAGACCATTATTGTATAATGAATAATAATAAGAAACGCTGAAAGCATTCGGTTTCCTTCCTCCCAGCCAGGGCTCCGTAAAAGCAACACTATAACTGATGTATCCCCGGCCATAGGATTGAACTCGCAAACTCAGTTTTTGTCCGTCACCAGAAGGCACCGGGTGCCATGCATCCTTATGAAAAAAGTTACGGAGAGAAAAATTATTGAAAGAAACTCCCAATGTGCCAATAATTCTGCCGTATCCCCATCCTCCTGAAAGTTCGATCTGATCTGCAGATGTTTCTTCTACTGAATAAATGATATCAACAGTACCACTGACGGGATCCGGGATTACATCAGGGGTGATCGTCTCAGGATTAAAATACCTCAGGGTACCCAGTTCCCTGATAGTACGTATAATATCGGAACGGCTGAACAATTGTCCCGGACGTGTCCGCACTTCCCTGATAATTACATGATCATTGGTACGGGTATTCCCTTTTATCTGCACTTTGTTTATGGTAGCCTGCTTTCCTTCTCGCATCCTGATCTCAATGTCTATTGAGTCGTTCTCTACCAAAACTTCCACCGGTTCCGCAGCGAAAAAAAGATACCCGTCATCAAGGTATAAAGAACTGACATCCAATCCCGACTGGTTGAATGAAAGATTAGTTTCCAAAACTTCCCGGTTATATACATCACCCTTTTTTATCCTGAGGATTTGGTTTAATTGTTCACTGGTATACTTCGTATTACCAATCCACGTGATGTTTCTGAAATAGTATTTTCGTCCTTCGCTGATGTAAATATCTATACTGATAGTATTTTCATCGTGTCTGTAAACCGAATCCTTAACAATTTCTGCATCCCTATACCCCAGTGAATTGTACTTTGCAATGAGTTTTTGCTTATCCTCTTCATAACTATTCTCAATGAATTTCGAATTTTTAAATATCCTTAATCTCAGGTTTTCACCTGTATAAACCTGGATATCATTGATCATACTAAAAATATCAACGCGGAATGCATCTTTTGCAAGCTTAAGGAAAAGTTTTTCAACATCATTTAATGGGTTGAACAGTCCCTTTTCTTTGGTTTCCTTAAAAACTCTCTTAATCTGTTCTTTGGAAATATTTTCGTTGCCATAAATATTGATCTCATAGATTTTTATCCGGTCGTTCTTATCGATATCAATTTCCAGAATGACATTATTGGCACGGGTTGTATCAGGAATTTGAATTATATCAACTTCAGCATTTAGAAAGCCTTTATCGCTGTAATAATCTTTAATAACATTGCCAACACGCATCAGCATGTTATCCGTTACAACATCTCCCCGGGTAATGCGCAGGTCATCCCTGAGATTATCGGCTTCGGCCTTTTTAATGCCTTTAAAGGAAAACTTCGACATACGTGGACGTTCCTTAAGGTATATATCGAGAAAAATCAGTTTACCCTCAGTCTTGGTTACGGTAATCTTTATATCCTCGAACAATCCCTGATCCCATAGTTTTTTTATTGCTTTTGAAATTTCTTCTCCCGGGACTTTGATTTTATCTCCAACGGCAAGACCTGACAGCAAAACCAGCACATTCTGGTCAAGATACTGGACTCCGGAGACAGTAATACCTCCGATTTCATATTCCATGGGCAGGGAATAATCCACTACATTTTCGTTGCCTCCTATTGAAATTTGGCCGTAAACCGGGTTTCCTGCAATAAAGACCAACAGTACCACCGATAGGGGGAAAAAGAAAAAAATATGATGCAGCCTTGCTTTGCGAAAACCTTTTTTTCTCTCCATTATAAACTTTCAACTTTAATTTGTTCACTGATCTTGCCAAACCTTCTTTCACGGGTCTGATAATTTATAATGGCTTCATAAAGGTTTTCCTTTCTGAAATCCGGCCATAAGACATCGGTAAAATACAATTCGGAATAAGCAATCTGCCATAACAGGAAATTGCTGATGCGCTGTTCGCCACTTGTACGGATTAACAGTTCAGGGTCAGGCAAATGCTGTGTTTCAAGATATTTCGAAATCAGTTGTGCATCAACATCAGCTGGTTCCAGTCCATGGGATTTTACATCACCGGCAATCTTTCTAACAGCTTCAGTAATTTCCCAGCGGGAACTATAGCTGAGAGCCAGGGTCAGGGTCATCCGGTCATTCCGGCTGGTATCTTCGATAGCACGCATCAGGCTTTTGTGAATGCTATCGGGCAGAGAACTTACATTGCCGATAGCATTAAGGCGGATTCTGTTTTTGTTCAGAGTTTCCGTTTCTTTGTTTATGGTCTGAAGCAGAAGGTGCATTAAGGCATCTACTTCATATTTGGGACGCGACCAATTCTCCGTTGAGAAAGCATATAAGGTAAGGTAAGGTATACCCAGTTCTGCAGCAGCTTCAGACGTTTCCCGAACAGACTTTACACCGTTCTTATGCCCAAATGTTCGGGGCTTGCCCCGCATTTTAGCCCATCGTCCGTTTCCATCCATTATGATGGCTACATGATTCGGCAAATGCTGCAAATCGACTTTTTCTTTAAGACTCATGCTTTCTTCCATACATGGGCACCAAAAGTACCACTTTTTCCTGATCAATACTTCCGCCTTGTGCCAAAATCGTTACAGCGGTAGTTTCTGAAAAGGTTAAATTTATATGTTATACTTATTCCTGTAAAATTATACCAGTCTTTGGTCTGAGGATCACCCCGTTCCATTCCGGGCTGATGGTTAAAGGTCGGATCAGAAAGGACTTCAGCCGGATTGTTACGATCAATGCTTTCACCACTAAGGTAATAGGTCTTACTTACATCATCAAGGTAATCGGTGAAAGTTTTTCGCAGTCCCCATTCAAATGAAAGACCCAGCCTTTCATTTAAGCTATACTTGAATCCGAAACCAAAAGGGAATGCAAAACCGAAAGTATTATAGGGTTTTCTACCATCGTATCCAACATTTTGGCCTTCTGTTCCAGCCCCACGAAGATCAACACCATCAGCTTGTGGATTAAACATAAAAAAAGAAACACCAGCAAATATATAGGGTGTGATCCTATCCCGTGTACTACCGGTAACATATTCAAAAAAATTAAATTCTACTACCGTAGAAATATCGGTAAGATTTGATTCAAAACTGAGTTGGCGTAAAGTATTGGCTTTTGTCACTGCATCATCGGCTTTGATTTTACCACGATACACACTTGCTTTAACTGCCCACCTGTCTGTATGATTATACCTGAGCATAGCTCCGTAAGCAAAATCGGTTTGTAGAAAATGTTTTACGGGATTCAGGTCTCCCAAATAATAGGATCCACCGCCAAACAATCCGGCTTCAAAACTTTGCTGGCCTGTTCCTGTGACAGCTATGAATAGCAATGAAATTAATAAACCTGTATTTCTGAACATATAATATATTTTCGTAAAGCCTTTAATTTCTGATATCAAGGCCCCATTTCAGTTTATCTCTTATGGCAGAAAAAAAAGTTTTATCGGCAATCTGCACCAGATTAACCTTAAAATCTTCTTTTTCAACCACCAACTCATACTCCGAATCTATGATCCTGGTCCGGGAATCAAGGCTGACCAGGAAATTGCGGTCCCTTCCTTCTATCCTGATCCTGATTTTACTTTTGTCGGATATAACGATAGGCCTGATTGTTAAATTGTGCGCTGCAATGGGTGTTATAACAAAATTCTCAGAACCGGGGGTAAGGATCGGGCCTCCACTGCTTAATGAATAAGCGGTAGATCCGGTGGGAGTTGCAACAATCAGTCCATCAGCCCAGTATGAGTTTAAGTAAAGATCATCAACATAAACGTGGGTAACAACCAGATGATTGCTGTCTTTTCTGGTGATAACCAAATCGTTGAGGGCATAATTAAAGTCACCAAACAACGAATTTCGGGTATTGACTTTCAATAAGGTACGCTTGTCCAGCCGGTATTTCCCCTCAAACAGCTTATCAATTGCCATGAGGGTCTCTTCCTTTGAAATACTCGACAGGTAACCCAACCTTCCAAGGTTGATGCCCAATACCGGAATACCGGAATCACGGATAAATGCAATTGTGTCAAGAAGGGTTCCATCACCACCTATTGAAAACAAAAAATCCGCTTTACCTGCCAAATCCTGATGGTTTGTAAAAAAATCCGGCTTTTCGGGTAGTTCAATCTTGTTAATAAGCATTTCATAATAAGGCTTATAAAAGATCAAATTCGTACCAGATTCCCCCAGTTTACGAAAAAGTTGCCGGAGATATATTTCATCCGCTTCAGCTTCCGTCCTCCCAAAAATGGCAATATTCATTATAAATGAATGATTTAGAATTATCTATACGGGTTGCAAGTTTACAAAATTAAGCGAATAATCCGGGAGAGGATTAACATCTTTTAACAATAATTTATATGGGCGCCATGAAATGCAGAAAGAATCCACATTCACCCATCCTGTTGACAGAAAACTCTGTCCTGATAACAACATCGTAGTAAGTCACAAAATCCAGCCCCACACCGTAGCCAATCAGGATGTTATTTTCCAGGGTATTATCCAGAGAAGGAACGCTTTGCGGATTATCAGCAAAACCCAGATCCATAAACAGATTAGTATAGATTGCAAAATGAACTTTGCTGAATTTATCGGTTGGGATAAAGCCCAGGTTAAAAACTTTTGGAGGAAGCAAAGCGAACTTAATATTGGATTTCATGAGTCCGAAGTTCCTTCCGTCGATAACATAATACTCGTATGAACGAACAAAGTCCCGGCCATACCCCAACCCTTTAAGCAAAAAATAGGGTTGAATCCTGTCGTTTGAAAACTTGGCATTGAGCCCCCAGGCAAAATAAAACCTGCTGTTTAGCTTCCAATACTTTCTGAAAGTACTTTTTATCTCCAGTAAGTCGATGCCTCCGTTGTCAAGGATTCCCAGACCAATTTTCTCGAATCCTGCATCGAAGTAATAACCGGTGAGGGGATATGCCTTGAAGTCGCGGTGATCACTTTTATATTCATAGAAAACACTGAAAAATTCCAGATCGCTTCTCTGTTCAAACGAATAGCCGGGATTCAATGAAATAAGTGAATCATCGAAATGATAATTATTATATGCGATTTCAAGCTTATGGGAATTGTAAATATCCTTCCGGTGCAGGAATTGCACAAAAGCAAAGCCTTCCTTTTTCACATACTTGCCGGTATTCTTGTAATATTCCAGGTTATTGTCCTTTGTCTCATAAGGGGCTTCATGATTTCCTGCTATCCCTGCACCAAAACCTATTCCAAGGGTTTCCCTGCGGTTTATATACGGAATCTGATAAAAAAAATCATAAAGCTGGTTATATCCGAACCTGAGCCGCAATTTAAGGGTTTCCTTGCGCCCGCGGAAGTTATCCCAGGTTATAAAAGCGCCATAACTTACTCTGCTGATATCTCCTGAAGCAAGCCAGGAGTTAAAATTACGATCCGACAACTCGAAAATCGGGAAAGGCCAAATATACCATCTTTCAAGAAGTGTTATCTGAATTTTCAAATCAAATGGCCGGCCTGTTTCCTGAAGAGTATCAATGGTCACAAAATTAAATAATGAAGTATTTAGCAGGTTTTCACGGCTCTTTTCCAGGGTGCCGGGCAATTCAGCTCCCAACAGAGTATCCCCGATTGCAAAAAGCAGTTCACGGTAAACAATCCTGTCTTTGGTGACTTTATTGCCTATAAGTGTAATCTCACTAACGTAGAATCTCTTTCCATCCGGCTCCCCATCCACATTCCCGGGAACAGGATTACGAACGGAATCAGCTTGTTGTGAATGACCAATGACTCCGGCAAAAATGAGTGATATTATATATAGGTATCGCATCCGTTCCAATTGAATGATATGGGTCCAATCATAAACGGATTAGTGCTCACTCCCTAAATTCAGGTAATTCAGCAACGACTGGTACCTATCTTTCAGATCCTCCAGATAAGCGATTTCCTCCGAAAATGTAGCCCGAATTATATAATTGTACCTGTTAAAGGTTTGCAGGATGCTGCTGATTTCAATTTTGTTCACTTTAAGAGTAACTTCAAGCTTTGTAGAATCAGGATCTGAAGAAATATATACACCCAGAATACGGGCATCATTAGATTCGACAATTTGAACAATTTCCAGCAGAGAATAGTTGTTTTCGCTGATTTCAAGAAGAATTACTCCTCCTGGATTGATAAACAGATCCATGTGGGCCATCTTGTCGACCAGACTTTCGAGAGTTATCGAACCAAGATAAACATGATTCTCATCCAAAACAGGAAGCAAAGTTAACTGGAACGCTCCCAATATTTTAACAACATCAAATAAATGCTGGTTTTTATACACAAAAGCCCGGCTCAACGACAGTGAATGATTACCGACAGGTTCCGAAGGGTTGTTCATGTTGTAAATATCGGAATCTGAAATTAAACCCAGGAACTGGACATCGTTGACAATCGGAAGGTGTGAAACCTTCAGTTCATCCATCATCCCCAGGGCATCTTCTCCTTTATCGCTGGTTTTCAGTGGAGTAATTTGATCCTGTATGAGTTCTATTGCGTACATATTTAATGGTCATTTTTAAGTATATCGTCATCCTGCAAAATGTTCAGATAATTTTGATATCTCGACAGGGGTATCTTGCCGGAATTTACAGCTTCCTTTACCGCACAACCCGGTTCATGCACATGAGTGCAATTATAATATTTACAAAGGTGCATCCATTGTCTCATTTCAGGATAGCGTTCAGCAATTTCTTCCGGTTTGAAATCGTATAATCCAAATTCTCTGATACCCGGAGTATCAATGATGAATCCTCCGTTACTCAATGGAAACATTTCCGCAAACGTTGTTGTATGCATTCCTTTTTGATGAAATGCGGAGAGTTTACGTGTTCTAAGATTGAGGCCGGGGATGATGGCATTTATTAATTCTGTTTTCCCAACACCGGAATGGCCTGACAGAAGGTTAATCTTTCCTGCCAGAAGAGAATGAAGCCGATCGAGATTATCGCCTCTCAGTGCAGAAACACTTACGCAAGGATAACCTGCTGAAGAATAAATAGCCGTAAGCTCTTCCAATTGAGACAGGGATTGATCATCATAAATATCCAACTTATTGAAAATAATGGCAGCCGGAATGTGATAGGCTTCCGAAGTAATCAGAAAACGGTCAATAAACCCTGTTGATGTACGAGGGAAGGCAAGAGTAACAATAAGGCAGGCCTGATCAAGGTTTGCAGCAATTACATGAGATTGCCTGGAAAGTTTGGTGGCTCTTCTGACGATATAATTGCGACGGGATTTTATGGATTCAATGATCCCGGTTTGTTCCTCATCCTGGAAAATAACATCAACCTTATCCCCTACTACCACCGGATTGGTTGCCTTACTCCCTTTAATACGGAATTTTCCTTTTAACCTGCAAGGCAACTCCAAAGCGTCTGTGGTTCTCACCATATACCAGCTTCCCGTTGATTTTGTGACAATGCCCTCCAATTTATCCTGAATAGAAATTATTATATTTGGTGTAAAAGTACTACAATTGTGTTATATTTGACTAGTATTAAAAACAGCGATTATGAGCCTGCTTTATTACCTCTCCCTCCCGATCTCCCCGATAGTGGCAATTATTATCCTGTTCTATCTTAAAAAGTATTACGACAAGGATCAATACCGGATCCTGATAAATGCTTTTTTTCTTGGGATCATAAGTGTTATTATTCCCTTGGTTTTCAACTTCTGGATGGATAGCCTCGGTTATAGCAACCTGAAAAACCTGAAAAGGATGCTTTTCTATTCATTTGTTATAACGGGCTTTCTGTCAGAACTCGGAAAATTTCTGATCCTGCGGTTTTATGTTTATCCAAGAGAACGGTTCGACGGGCCTTCCGATGGCATCATTTTCTCCATCGCTATTGGACTGGGTTATGCATCTATTGCCAATATACTTTATATATTTGGTATTATTGATACAGGCAGCACAAATCCTATCCTGGCACATGCCTACACAGCAGCTCCTGCTAGTATCTTTTTCGCCATCACCATGGGATTTTTTATGGGTATGGCCAAGCTGGGACACAATACTTTTCTTAACTCTTCCGCGGCCTTACTAACTACAGCATTTTTCCACGGTTTATATGATTTCTGCCTGATAACAAGAGATTATAAGTTGCTCAGCGTCTTTACATTCGGATTCATGATCCTGGTTATTCTTTTACTGTGGAGTGCTGCCAGAGGAAAAATTGAAGACAGGAGGACTCCTGTCAATAAGCCATGATTACACAGTAGTATATCGATTACCGGGCATAACCCTCAGATAACCATCAAGTTCCATTTCAAGCAACAGACTTTTTAATTCACCGTTGCTTAATCCTGACATGATTAACAATTGGTCTGTTTTAAGGCTTCCGTATTCTTTTATCAGGAAATAAATACGTTTTTGTTGAGGAGGCAATCCTGAAAACAATTCTGTTTGCATTCCTCCAGGGTTAACTCGCTCCCAGCCCATTGCATTAATTATATCCGATGAAGACCTTGCGATGGCTGCTTTATTATCATAAATAAGCCAATTACATCCCCCCGATTGCACATCATTCACCCTGCCAGGTATAGCAAATACATCCCTGTTATAGGAAAGAGCAATATCTGCAGTAATAAGGGCTCCACCTCGTTCAGCAGACTCTACCACCAGGATGGCATCCGACAATCCTGCAACGATCCGGTTCCGCTTCGGGAAGTTCTCCCGGTCAGGCTTGGTTCCCGTAATAAATTCCGTCAATAAGCCACCTTGATTGATGACTTTCGCTGCAAGATTCCTGTTTTCAGACGGATATACCGTATGAAAACCATGCGCCAGCACTGCCAGCGTTTGACAGCCTTCCTGTAAGGCAGTCTTATGGGCAATGCTGTCGATACCATATGCGAGTCCGCTTATGATCAATGCCCCCGTGTCCTTAAGCCCACGGATAAATTGCAGACATTGCTGTTTCCCGTAATCCGTCGGACTTCTTGTCCCAACCACCGCAATAGTTTTTCGCATATTCAGATCGGCATTTCCCCTGAAATAAAACACCAGGGGACTATCTTCACATTGTTTAAGCCTGTAAGGAAA
>Ga0180009_10001122_pt1 | contig 33501 bp, 34 predicted proteins | sample OS_PC_MetaG_FD_123537 | JGI IMG/M metagenome (GOLD analysis project Ga0180009, IMG submission 123537) | Groundwater microbial communities from the Aspo Hard Rock Laboratory (HRL) deep subsurface site, Sweden - OS_PC_MetaG | ecosystem: Environmental > Aquatic > Deep subsurface > Groundwater...
ATCCGAGGTGCGGACCTCCGACGGTGGGCGGGCCTCTCTACGAACGACCTTTCGTTGTCCAACACCTTGTCCAACACCAGGTGTTGGACATGTATGATTGCGGTGATTTTTGGGAAATAAAAAAGGTCGCTGACATTTGTCGCGACCTATAGTTTTTTCTACTTTAGGGCATTAAATTATAACGCCCATCCTTCCTTTGTTTTTCTGCAAGCCATGAAAAGCTCATTCTGAAGCGCTTGGATCTTTCTGAGTTCTGACAGGTTTTTCTGGTCGTAATTAAAATCATGGAAAGTGCCTGCGCACAATACTTCCGGGTCGTTAGAGCTACGCACATGAACTTCGCTTAAAATTTCGATTATCGTTATTCTTCTAAGACAGTTGGGGCAGAGATCCTTACCGTTAGCTTTCCAACAGTCATGATGCATTGATCCGTTACATCTTCGACATTCGAAATTATTTGCCATGTCTACTGGATTTTCTTCTGAACAACAAGCCACACAAAGTGTTGAGATGTTGGTTCCGGGCATAATAACCTCCTTTCAATGAACAATGTTCACTTTATTGTTACTTTATTGTCACCTTACTCTTTCTAAATTTAAAATCAAGGAAAAAAGCACAAGTAAAAATAGTCCATGAGTGCCATAAAAATAAAAACCCGCCTAATAGGAAAGCTTCCTATTGGCGGGGATATAATTTCTACTTGGATTATTTAAAAAGAGCTACGACCACCACACGTGGAACAGCTGAATCTGCCATGATCATCTTCGGCAACCATCGGCTTTCCACAACATAGTGGCGTTTGACCCATACTCTGTATGCGGTCTGTTCTATCCCAATAAGAACTGCCTAACGAGTCACCTACAGTTCTAGCTGTGATATCTTTTCCTTCTTTTTCTTGAGCCATCTTGTCTCCTTTTACATTAATGAACAAAAATGAACGTTATTTCAGAATACCCTTATTTTACTTGAAAATCAAGTTGAAATAACGAAGAAGAGTTGCGTAGAGGCCCGACGATGGATGCACAAAAAAAGCTCTGCCATGATGGCAGAGCTTATAGGAAACTTTGTGTTAAGAAAGAAAAACCTTACCGAAGATTTGAGTCTGGCCTGAGACCTTGAGATTGCCGCCATAAAGCCGAGGATGACCAAATACCTGGACATCGCCAGCGACCTGAACAAAGTCAAGGATCCGAGCATGACCAGAAATTCGGACATAACTAGAGATTTTGGCATGGTTAGAGACCTGAGCGTAACCATAGATCCAAGCACTACCAGAGACCTCAGCATATCCAGAAACCTGAGCGTGATCGAAGACCCTAACGTTGCCAGAGAGTTGAACATGGCCAAAGATTTGAGCACAATCAAGAATCTTGACGTTATCAAGAACCCTAACATGGCCATGGACCCAAGCAAACGGTCCCACATAGGCAGTTTTAGCTACTTTGGCCGTCTCCGCTACAAGACCTCCGCCATTTGGATGATGACGGTATCTTACACCGCTAATCTCTAAAACAAAATCCGTGGAAAGAACTGTAGCTTTCATTTTCTATTTCCTTAAAAAATTCTATCTTCTATTTTTAAATAACAATGTTTACTTTATTGTCACCTTACTCTTTCTAAATTTAAAATCAATAAAAAAGTCGTGGATGCTGTGAAAAGCAGTCACGACTTTGAGGCAAGAGATCCGAAAGATCGGGTCTCGGGCCGTTTAATAACTAAGGCAGAGTGATAGAAAAAAGGAAACTTTATTCGTCTCAACATCAATGGCGCGGTATCCATCTTTTCCATTATAGCTATTGAAATTAGCGCCCACACGGAAACCCGCCGTACTATCATCTTCTACTCTATTCCACCCTACAAAAACGCTTGTTTCAAAGATTTCGCCAATGTCCGTGTGACTTCTGTGTTTTAGTTTGTCGTAACGATCATATCCTGTAATAATCTCTAGGTCGTACTTCCGAAAACCAGCGCCAACAAACCAATTGTTTTCAAAATGAAATTCTGTTCTGAAGCCGGGTATAATACGACTATATCCAGGAGTCCAAAAAGTAAGAGCTGCTCCATATCCTCGCTGTTCTGTTCCGGGAGCATTTGTGTAATTACGCTCTTGAGCATCGGATCCAATCATAAGCCAATGGCCAATATTCCAACTAAGGTCAAAATAGTTCTTCCAGACGGTTGGGTCCAAATCTACCTCTACTCCAAGATTTAAAAATCTAAGTTCGACTATCCAGGGAGCATCCCCTCTATTTTTAGCAATTACACCGGGTGTCCCCCATGGGTCATCTTCGTGAATCGGCACATTTCTGATAGATTCAAACACGTTGCTAACTTCTTTTACAGAAGGTGTGCTGAACTGCAGATCGAGAGGTATGTCTAAAAGTAGCCTGATTCTTTCTTCTCCTTCTGAGGTATGAGCGATAGAAACTCCTAACAAAATAACCATTAACGCTTTCCGACACATAAGACACCTTCCTTTCTTCTCTAATTATCTTTACCTTTAAAAGAACTGATTCAAAACAATACTTCTTTATATTCTCTCCATCTAGCATTGTCAAGTACAATAAAATTAAAATCAAGAAAAAAGCCGCAAATGTTGTGTAAACAATTGCGGCTTTCGATAAGTGATCAGAAGGTCAGGTGTTGGGCCGTTTCATGAGAGCCCGGCTCTAGGCTTTTTCCTGGTGGGTCAAAGTCATATTTTTCCCTCGGACCTCTGATCTCTCTTAAATGTGCTACACCTACAGCATAGCAAACCCACAGAATTTGTCAATAGCTACGATATTAGATTGACTCTCTTTTTAATTATTTTAAATAATTTCTTCGTTTAGAAATCTTTTTAAAGATTGTAATTTTTTTAACGTCCAACTGTAATGAACCATTCCGTAGCCACTATGTTTTACTACTTCTTTATTGTAATAATCAAAATCATGCCAAACTGAATCTGGATAATACATTCTCATATACAGAGCATGTATTTCTAAGTCCCCCCATCTATATTTATAAATACCTCCTGATTGATCAACATAATTCCACCAATTCTCCCAATTTTTGTTTTTAAAAATGTCCATTCCCCAAATTGTTGGATCCTGACTAACCAGACTATCCCATTCACCTTGAAATTGGATATTATTTTCTTTAATATATTCTTTAGCCAAATCTCTCAATCCAATCTGACAATCTCTTTGTCTTTTAGAGTCAGCTTTCTCCATAGCGAAAGCACCAAACAGCTTTCCATTATCTTCCATAAATTTAAAGATATCAAAACCAAATTCTTTAATAAAGAAATGATCGTCATCCATTTTCAAAACATAATCATATTTTCTTATTTCTGGATATTGCATAGCTAGTCCAGCAACAAATTGATCGACATAAAGAAACCCTATCCTTGATTTCGGAAATGACTTTCTGACATATTCTATCTCTTTTCTATTATAAAATAATTCTTTCTCTTTAATGTGAGCCGGCACTTTTGGTTTGGGTAATTCTATAAATTTAATATTTGGGTCTATCTCTTGATGTATTTTTTTAATGAATCTCTTACTGTATTGTTTACCAAAAGTCGTGACCAAAACTGGATATTTATATTTATTATTAAAATTCTTATACAAAAGCTCTAAACTTAATCTTAGGCAAGGTCTTACGCCCATGTACCATATTAGAGCATTTGTTTTCTTTTCATCTATGTTGTTCATAATGATTTCCACCATTGTTTATTATTTTTATACCAATTTATTGTATCCCCTATTGCCTTTTCAAAATCATAAGTTGGCTTCCAACCAAGTTCTTTTATTTTTGAAAACTCTAAAGAATACCTCCTGTCATGCCCCAATCTATCATCAACAAATTGAATTAAAGTTTGAGGTTTTTCTAATTTCTTTAAAATTAATTCTGTTATTTCTAAATTTGTCTTCTCTAGCCCAGTTCCAATATTATAAATTTCTCCGAACTTCCCTTTTTGAAAAACTAAATCAATGGCAGAACAGTTATCTAAAACATAAAGCCAATCCCTAACATTTAATCCATCTCCATATACCGGCAAGGGCTTATCTTCTAGAGCATTCGTAATAAATAAGGGAATGAGTTTTTCTGGGTATTGGTAGGGACCAAAATTGTTTGAGCTTCTAGTTATTAGAACTGGCAAATTGTAAGTTTTATGGTAAGCTCCGACCAATAAATCGGCGCTGGCCTTACTCGCCGAATAAGGAGAAGATGGCTCTAAACCATCGCCCTCCCTAAAAGAACCCTCTTTAATGCTACCGTACACCTCGTCAGTGCTAATCTGAATGAACTTCTCTACTTTCTGCTTTTTTGCGTATTCTAAAAGGCTATAGGTTCCAAAAATATCTGTTTTTAAAAATAACCCCGGATCTGAAATGCTTTTATCTACATGCGTTTCAGCAGCAAAGTTAAAAATAATATCGCAACTTCCTATTTTTTCAATATCTTCTTTATTGCAAACATCACCTTTGATAAAAGTGATTTGACTGATCACATCTTCCAAATTTTCTAACCGGCCAGCATAAGCAAGTTTGTCTAAAACAATAATCCGAAACTCTGAATATCTTTCTAACATATACTTAACAAAATTACTACCTATAAATCCGGCGCCCCCGGTGATTAAAATTGTTTTTTTAGTTTCCATAAAATTCAATTATTTTTTGTGATATATAAATAATATCTTCGTTACTTAAAAAGGGATGAATGGGTAGTGATAATATATTATCAATCTTACTATCTAATACAGGGAATTTTAAATTATTAAACTCTGGAAAATAATCTTGTCGATGAATTGGAGTTGGATAATGAACAAGAGTGGCTATTTCACTTTCCTTTAGAAATTCCATTAGCTCATCTCTCTTTTCAGCTTCTATTACAAACAGATGATAAATATGATCAACATTCTCTCTCGTCTTTGGCAGTTTAATTTCTTTTAAGTTTTTTAGAAGTTTAAAATAAAGTTCCGCATGCTTATTTCTTTTCTGATTAAATTGATCTAAGTATTTTAACTTTGAAGAAAGTATGGAGGCCTGAATTTCATCTAATCTACTATTAAAACCGTAATTTCTAATCATTTTACATTTTTCGTAAAGATCTTCTCTATTGGTAACAATCGCTCCTCCGTCACCAAGAGCTCCTAAATTTTTAGTTGGATAAAAGCTGAAGCAACCAAATTCTCCAAAAGTGCCAACTTTCTGACCATCATATTTTGCTCCGTGTCCCTGAGCTGAATCCTCAACTAAATAAAGATGATGTTTCTGAGCAATTTCTTTTATCTTTTTAATAGCCGATGGCTGACCATATAAATGAACTGGCAAAATCGCCTTGGTCTGAGGAGTAATTTTTTCTTCTATTTTATCTGAATCAAGATGATAATATTCATCAATATCAACAAAAACTGGTTTCGCTCCAACTGCTTTGATGGCTAAAGCGGTAGCTACCGCCGAATGAGCCGTAGTAATTACCTCGTCCCCCCTTTTTACTCCCAAAGCCATTAAGGCAATTTCAAGAGCTTCTAGTCCGCTACCAACCCCAAAACAATATTTAGCACCCAAATAATCAGCGAATTCTTTTTCAAACCTTTCAACCTTTTCCCCTAAAATATATTGACCCGACTCTAAAACTTCCTTAATTGCGGAATCAATGACTATTTTTAAATTAAGGTATTCTTTTTTAAAATCGTTGAATAAAATCATTGTAGTTTCTAATATAATCTTCTTCTTTGTAAAAATCTGAGCATAATGACAGTAAAACTGTATCTTTTTTAAAATCAGTCATTTTTACCCAAAGCATTTTACCTAAAAAGAGTCCGATATTTGGTTCTGTTAAAACAATTGTTTCTTTATTAATTCCGTCGTCTAGTTCAACTTTCGCTGACCCTTTAAGACAAAATAGGACCTGTTCGGTATTTTTGTGAGCGTGCTCGCCTCTTATTTCCGCTGAACGAAGATCAAAAATGTAAAAAAATCTTTTAATTTCAAAAGGTATTTGTTTTTTTACTTCTCCGAAACAAAGATTACCTTTATTTTCTCCTGAAATCAAAGGAAGCTCTATAAAATAACTATTTTTGGTTTCTGTTTTCTTTTTCATTATAAAAATTAGATGCTTCTAATAAACTACTAAAGGTCCCGGCATCAAACCATTCTTTTTGGAGCAAAACTGCTTTTAATTTTTTCTCTTTAATATAAAGATTGTTGATATAAGTTATTTCGTATTCTCCTCTTCCTGATTTTGGCTGATTGGCCATTTTTGAAAAAACCGTCTTGTCATAAACATAGAGACCAGTAACAGCTAAATTGGATTTTGGACTGATGGGTTTTTCTTCTATTTCTAAAACATCTTTATTTCCATCTATGGTAGCCACGCCAAACCTTTTTGGATCATTAACCTCTTTTAGAAAAACTAAGGCCCCCTCTTTGAAATTTTTAATTTGATCGCTAATAATATTATCTTCAAAGATATTATCGCCTAGATATAAGACACAATTATCATCACCAATATAATCCTTGGCGATCCATAGCCCTTGAGCAATGCCAGATGGCTCGTTCTGAATACCATAAACAATTTGAATCTGCTTTCCAGTTTTCTGAGAAATAAAATCCTGCCCTGACCCTAAAAGATTAACAAAATCATTAGCATGCTGGGGGGAAATAATAATCATAATTTTATCAATTCCCACCTCAACTAACTTTTCTATTGCATAATATATTAAAGGTTTTTTGTAAATCGGTAATAAGTGTTTATTGGTAACCTTGGTAATCGGCCAAAGTCTAGTTCCAAAACCACCGGCTAAAATTACTGCTTTCATTTTTTTGATTTTTTAATTAATCTGACAAGGAATCTATAAAAAACTTTTGGATTCCTGCATATATGCATTCTATATCTTGAAGATATATATAATTTACATCTCAATAAGATGTTTACATCTTCTTTGAAAATCCTAAGAAGAGTATTTCCGCATGTTTTTCCGTCTATTGTTTCAAAGTAAAAAAATTTAATATTTTGATTTTTCTTTAATAATTCTTTGATTCTCTTTTTCGAGTAAGAATTATTATATAAACCAAAACTTAAATCTGGATTATAATGTTCGTAGTGTAAAATATGGTTACTTGTATTATTTAATTTTATACAGAATAAAACCATCAATTCTTTTTTGGCAACTCTTAAACATTCTTCTAATGCCTTCTCGCAAGAAGGCATTAAGTGCCTCATTGTGTCTCTAACATAAACACAATCAAAAGAGTTGTCGGGAAAGGGAATTTTTTCGATAGAACCCTGGAAAATATTAATCCCCCTCTCTTTCCCTATCCTTACAAAGCTTGGCGTAATGTCTAGGCCAGTATAAATAATATTGGGGCAATCTTTTTGAAATCCATAATATTCTGCACACAAGCCCGCTCCACCATCTAATACTGATTTATATTTCATTTCTTTAATGAGCTTCCTTGGATATTCTTTGTGTTTCTCATAACCGTCTCCGAAATTTCTTTTCATTTCTTCTATTCTATTTGAGATGTTATGTTCCCACCACTCTTCATGTTCTGCAAATCTCTTATTTGAAATAATTATTTCGTATTGATCTATTATATTTTTTACAGAAAAATCTTCAACTTTTCTTCTACCATTCACTGATAATTTATCGGCTAGGGATTGATTTTTAAGAATCTTTAAAATTGATTTAGCTAAGATCTTTTCGTCATTTACTGGAATTAAAATTCCGCTTTCTTGATCTTGAATAATTTCACTCGGGCCCGATGGACAATTTGTAGAAATTACTGGTACATTACAAGCCATTGCTTCAATTAAAGAATTGGGGAAGCCTTCTGTTAGAGAAGATAAAACAAAGATTTTTGATCTGGCCAAAAAATTAAAGGGGTTTCTTTGAAAACCAAAAAAATGCACCTTGTCTTCTAACTTCAATTCTTTGACTAACTCTTTCAAATCTTTATCTAGCTCACCTTCTCCAAGAATGACCAACCTAGTTTCCTGAATCACTTCTTGAACTTGCTTAAAAGCATTAATCAAATGCTTATGTCCTTTTTCTTTTATAAGTCGCCCAACACTTATAATCACTGGATGCGTAAATATTTCTTTATTATCTAATGGATTTTTAGATAATTTAGAAATCTCTTCAATATCTATTGGATTATAAATTGTTTTAATCTTTTTTTCATTAAGCTTAAAACCTTTAACCAACATATCTTTAATACCATAAGAATTAACGATTATCAAGTCTGCTTTCTTGTATAATTTTCTAATTAAAAACAAGCTGGAAAGCGACTTAAAGCTTTTATCTGAGTAATATTCTAACGTGTTACATCTCTCGCCAATATATACCTTATGATTAGCCCCAAACTTTTTGGCTAAAATATTTGTATAATTGCTTCTTTCTAAAAAACTAATAACCGTATCTATATTATTTTCTTTAATAATCTTTTTTAATTTTAAGAACCCTAAAAACTTAGAATTAAGTTTAATTATTTTTACATCTTTAGGAATATCATAACAAATCTTATCTTCTAAAAGAATAAGAAAAAACTGCTTATTTTCTCTTGATAAGTTTTTTAATAATATGCTGACCACTCTTTCTGACCCCCCGCCGGCCATTGAATTAATTAAGAAAGCTACTTTAACCATTTTTCTTTCCACATTTGAAACATTAAAATTAACCACAAACGATTAAAATTAACCCTTCCTTTTTCAAAAGAGCTAATCTCTTTTGAAATAATTTGATTATTAAATATACCATCGCGTTTTATTTTTTCGGGATTTAAATATTCTTTTGATAGAAATATTAACTTATCTCCAAACCAAGCATCTATTGGAATACCAAACCCCTTTTTAGGCCTATTAAATAATTCTTTTGGTAAATATTTATTTAAGACACTTTTTAATATTTGCTTATTGGGATATTTATATTTTAAGGGTAAAGAAATAGCATACTCAATTATGTTTTGATCTAAAAAAGGATCCCTTCCCTCTAACCCGACAGCCATGGTTGCTCTATCAACTTTTGTCAAAATATCACCCGGTAAATATGTTTTAAAATCAATTGCCTGCATTTGGGTTATTAAGTCTAAATCTTTTACTCTATCAAAATCATTAAAATGCGTTTCCGAAGCATCTCTTTTTAATAGACCTTCTTCTTTGAACCAATGACTATTTATGGTTGTATAAACATGCCTAAAGTCTTTTTTATTTTTAGTTATCTCGTTTATTTTTCTAATTTTATTATCTAAATTTGACCTCCTTGAAAATGCTTTTACTCCCAAAGAAGCGAGCTTTGAATTTAAAAGAAAGGACGGCGTTCTATTTACCATATGATAAACTTCGCTTATTAATTTAGAATGATTATATCCACAAAAAATTTCATCTCCCCCATCAGCTGATAAAGAAACCTTTACTTCATTGCGAACAAATTGAGAAAGTAAATAAGTTGGTATTGCCGAACTATCTCCGAACGGTTCATCATAAATCTCAGGCAATTTGGGAATAATATCAATGGCTTCTTTTTGAGTGCAAATTAGCTCCTTATGCTCTGTTCCCAAATAATCAGCGATTTTTTTAGCGTCCTTTGATTCGTCATATTGTTTTTCATCGAATCCTATTGTAAATGTTTTTAGAGGATGGTCCGTATTTTTGGCTAAAATAGAAGCCACGAGCGATGAATCAACTCCACCACTTAAAAAGACTCCAACCGGAACGTCAGAAACAAGACGCAACTTGAAGGACTCTGTTAATACTCTATCTAATTCTTCAACAGCTTCTGACTCTTCTATATTTCTAGTTTCTTCTAAATAAAGATCAATAATGTCCCAATATTTTTCTTTCTTAATATTTTTATTTTTATCTATTTCTAAAAAATATCCAGGTTCTAATTTATAGATATTCTTAAAAATTGAATGGGGCTCTGGAATATATCCAAATTGTAAAAATAAAGATAAGGAGTCGGAGTTTAGCTCTCTTTTAACCATTGGATGCTCAACTATGGCCTTTATTTCTGAAGCGAAGATAAACAAAGAGCCATCAAAATAATAATAAAGTGGTTTTACTCCCGCCCTATCTCGGCAAAGAATTATTTTTTGTTCTCGCTTATCAAAAATAGCAAAAGCAAACATCCCTCTGAATTTATCAACTCCCTTCTTCCCCCATTCTTTATAAGATTTTAAAATAACTTCTGTGTCAGAATTACTTTTGAATTTATGCCCCTTGCTTTCTAGCTCTTTTCTAATTTCTCGAAAATTATATATCTCTCCGTTGAAGACAATTGCTAATTCATTATCCAACATTGGCTGATGACCCGATTCGGACAAATCAATAATTGAAAGACGCTGATGAGCCAAACCAATGTCTTGATCAATAAAAATACCCGAATCATCCGAACCCCTGTGAACAAGCTTGCTTCTCATTCTCTCCAAGGTATCTCTTGATACTTTATTATTATAATTCCAAATTCCGACTATCCCGCACATATTTTTTCTTCCTTTTTAATAAACAATAAATAAAGACGATAAAAGCAAAGAAATCAATTGCGGCTAAGGCTATAAGAGTAGCTCTGTAATTACCAACTGTTTCTCTGCCCATGCCCACATATTGAATACCCTTGGCAACATCCTCTCTTCCAAAAACATAATTGACTAAAACTTTTGGAGATTTGGTTCTAATATCAAAATCAAGAAGATGAGGTCCTTCAATGACTATAATTAGATTATTTTTATTATAAACGCTATATTCTTCTAAAGAGGTGGAGTTGTTATTGGCTTCGGGGATAATTTTCTTAGGAATAGCACTATTAAAATACTCGACCATATAAAGCAAGCTAACATATTCCCCATCCTTATCCTGAAACATCAAGTTTCCTATTGTATCTACTAGAACCCATCCATAATTAGGAAAATAAATCTCACTTATCGTATGACCATTTATCCAAACAACCCTAGATTGATATCCTAAGGCTTGAGCCACCGAGGCAAAAAATTTAGAATAACCAGAACAAATGGCTGGATATTTTTCGCTACTTTCTAAAATTTCGTCTACGTTATGAACAACATTGGTTTCACTACCTTCGCTATGAAGATGAGAACGAACATAATCAGTCAATGTAAAGGAAATAAAGAACACATCTTCACTATCTTGCAGAATTGGATCTAGATCACTAGAGACCTTTTCTTTAAATTCTTGACTAAGAGGTATTTCAAGATTTAATTCATTATAATTAAAATCTTTTACTGTTCCCCTATAATAAAGAGTTATAAAAGGAAATTCTGTATTTTTTAAATAAAGTAAAGTAAGCCCGTTGATTAAGACCGTAAATAAGATAATTATGATTAAAATTTTATATCTTTTTGAAAACATTTTTGCTTTTTAGAAAATTATATCTTAAAAAATTTTTGACTGGCATGGGGCATATTAAAGAGAAATAAGGCCTTAAGAGATAAATATAACAGAATATTGAATAATCTCCTTTTTTTATGGCTTGATTCTGAAGAAAAAGAGTATTTCTTAGCTGGGTTTTTTCTTTTTGTAAAGAGGCCATCTCGGGAGTATATCTTTTTTTAATTAAAAATAGCGGTAAATTAGCTCCTTTAGCCACTTTTAAAATTCTAAACCATAATTCATAATCTTGGGTTGTTTCAAATTCTTCATTATATAATCCCACTTTATCTAAAATATCTTTTTTTATCATCACCGAAGGATGGATAAAAGAATTATTCTTTATAAGGTTCTTTTTTATTGCTTCTGAAGAAACGGGAGCTATTAATTCTTTCAAAACTTCTCCCCTATTATTTATTCCATAAGCAAAGGTTCCTAAAACCTTAATTTCTGGATTATCGTTTAAAAATTCAACTTGTTTTTTAAAGCGTTCTGGTAAAGAAACATCATCCGCATCCTGACGGGCAACATATTCTCCTTGAGCCACCTTCAACGCTCTATTAAGCGACTTTGTTAAACCAATATTCTCTGCATTTTCTATTATCTTAACTCTCGGATTATTAACATATTTAGTTAAAATCTCACCCGTTTTATCAGTAGAACCATCATTAACAATAACAAATTCAAAATCATTGAAGGTTTGATTTAAAACACTTTCAATTGATTCTTGAACATATTCCTCATTATTAAAAACAGACATTATCACCGATATTTTCGGATTCTTTTTTTTCATAAATTAAATTAGCGGATAGGTTTTGACATTCCGCCTCTGATCATTTTTTTATGCTGATTTCTTTTTGCTACCGCAAGCACTCTATGAGTAAGAACCTTGCTTACTTGAACATTTTCATAACCAACATCTTTTAATACCTGATCCAGGGCAGAAGGAGAAGGCATAAGCCATTCCCATCCCCCTTCTGGAAAAGTTGTTTTCTTAAAAATTGGTGGCTCAGGAACTCGGTAGGCAAAAATAGGATTCTTAGAATTGCTTGCGAGAGATTCAAAAAGCAAAGTTCCACCATCTTTTAAAGAATTATAAAGTATACGTAATCCCAAGGGTATGTCTGTGACATAATATAATGTGCCAGTGCATAATACGTAATCAAAAGAATCTTGAAATTCAGGTGTGTCACATTCAAATAGAGACATATTTTTAACTTCAAGATTTTTTATATCAAATGAATTCTTAAGATAGTTTAGATAATCAACGGATTTTTTTATGGGCTCTATCGCAACTACCTCGGCACCCATTGCACAAAGAAGTAAGGTCGTCCCTCCAGTCCATGGACCTATGTCTAAAACCCTTTTTCCTTCCAATGATTTTGGCAGAGCGCCAAATTTATCTACAAACATAGAAAAAAGCCAGAGATGCCTATCTTTCATTCTTCCCTTTACGGCAAAGGTTCCAAAATCATGGTTGTGCCCCCATTTAAATGGAGCGGGATATAAAGCGTCTGTTTTTTCAGGATCATCTTTATTAACTTCTTTCTCAATAGGAAAATTTTCTATTTTCTTTTGAAAAGAATCCGAATCAACATTGACTAAATCTTTTGTCTGATACAATTTCATTAAATCTGAAAAATAAGAATATGATGGAAGCTCTTTAAAAGCAAATCCAAAATCTATTTTTTGCTTTAAGGTTGAAGACATGAGTGACATCATTTTTTTAGGAGCTATCTCTTGTACTAATTGCTTTAAATTCATAGTTAATTTTAGATTAATTTATAACATAATTTGAATAAGACTTGTTTTTTATTGTATCTTTATTGACGACTGTCGTCAATAATTCATAAGAATGACTGGATGTTTTTAGTTATTAATTTGCCTTTTTTATATTTTCTTAATTTATATTCACTATCTAAGGTCAACCTGCCCTTCGATAAATTGGAAATAAAATTTCGAAACGAAGGAAATAGGCGTGAATTCTCTTCTGGGCTTAGACGAGCTGTATTTTTATACTTCTTATCTAGACCAGTCCTATTGATAAAACATAAATGTAACATTCTAAAATAAGAATTATCCCAATCATACATATCAAAGATTTTATAAGTTATTGTTCCGTCAAATCCTTTCTTAAAAATCAAATTTGTTCCATGAAGACGTTGACAATTTTCTCTCCATGAATCCAAGATAGAAAAATTAAACAACTTGGTCATTGATCGAGAAGGAGGTGATAAATAACCTTCGGCGATTTTTGATTCACAATTTATATTTTCGGCGTTCAAAGAATTGCCCCGAATAAACCAATAATTTTGATATTTTCCAGCTAAAATTTCTTTTCTTAACCGCTCTAAACCAACTGGGTCATAAACTTCATCACCATCAACCCCAAATATCCAAGTATTAGTGTTAGCGTATTTCTCAATAAACTTATGCGACGCAAGAGCATCTTTTATTTTAGATAATTTAATTTTAGGATATTCTAAACTTAAATTACTAACTATCTTAAACGTATTGTCTTCCGACATATTATCTAAGACGATAATTTCATCACAAAAATTAATAACATTTTTTAAAACTCTTTCTATATATAGATCTTCGTTTTTAATTAAAGAAATGCCAATAATTTTCATCTCATCCAGCTGAGCATATAATTTCATCTCCGTATGATTGATAACATATCTCGGTTCAATGCTTTTAATATCTTTTGAAAGATTCTCAAGATCACCCAACTTATGATAAGTGCAGATTGATAGTTTTGGTTTAAACTTTTTTATTGTCTGCTCGGCACCAATGAGAAGTTCGTGTTCCATTCCTTCTATGTCCGCTTTTATAAAATCTATTTTGGAAATTTGTCTTTGCTCAACAAATTTATCTAAAGATATTTGTTTCACACTTCTCTCACTACCTTTTTGAAAAAAACCACTACTACTACCAAGCTTATCCATTTCTATGCTCATTAATAAATCTTCTTCTTTCTTGCCTAAAGCATAGGGAATTATTTCTATATTATTAATCTTATTTAACTCAATTGTTTTTCTTAATAATTCACGATTTTCTAAGATTGGCTCAAAAGCATAAACTTTTCCCCCAGGTCCTACTTTTTTTGAGGCAAAAAGGGAAAAAATACCTAAATTTGCCCCAGCGTCTATGACCACATCCCCTTGTTTTAGTTTTACTTCCTCTTTCTCATAAGGCCCCTCTCTTATTATAGAAAAATTCTTTATTAAATAAGGATAAATTAAATCTAAAAACTCGCACACAAGTGTTCCATAATTATCTTCTTTGGCAACGACTTTAAAAAGTTTCAAATCAAATATTTTTTCTTCTCCGTTTTCTGAACAAATAAGCGACTTAGCACATTTCTTGAGGTATTTTTGATTAATTCTCCTTGTTAGAGAAAATCTTGCTGGAAAAAATTGAATTAAAAAGAAAATCCTAAAATTATTATTAATAGATCCTTTTATTATATTTCTTAATAGTCCAATTCTATATTTAATTTTATTTTTAAAAGTCATGAATTTATAACTGCCCAAATTTCACTAAATTGGATACTATAATCTTGGATAATCAACCCCGCTTCCTCTATTTCTTTCTTGAATGATTCTAGGGTATATTCTGTAAAATGACCACCATCCAAACGCCACTCAAGACCCAATTCTTTTTTATATAAAGTTATCCAGTCCCGATTAATCATCGGCACCCTAATTAGAATCTTATCTCCTAATCTTTTAATTTTATTTAAAAATTCTACTCTGTTTTCAATATGTTCTAAGACGTTTGAAAGAATTAAGACATCAAATTTCTCACATGGTAGGTCTTCTGTAACATTTCCAAGAATATATTTTATATTAAAAGCCGAAAACTTATTCTTAGCCAAATCGATGCTTTTTTCGTTAAAGTCGATTCCCACTACATTTTTGGCTTTTTGGGCTAAATCAAAGGTTAATTCCCCTTTTCCGCAACCAATGTCTAGAACACTGTCATTAGATTTAATGTTATCCACAAAAAACTTATGATAATTTGTTAATCTATGTTTAGGATGTATTCCGCCTTCCGCTTTTACCGAAAAAAATCCAGCCCATCCGTAAAGAAAAGTGTGTAGCCTTAATATAATTTTAACTATAATTTTATGTATCACTTTTATTTTTTAATTAATGTCCAAGAGTAAGAAGCGATTATATCATTATATCTTTTTTTGTATAATATTTTTAAAATAAAATTTCTTAAAACCTTTTTTCTAATTAAGGGATCTGTCTGAATAAAATTGGCTCCCTTGATTTTAGCCCTTTCTTCAATGAATCTCTTGCCTTCCGTATAATTAAAAAACCATCTATGTCTATCTTTCGGAGGATTCACTGGCAACCCATAAAACTTTAATCCACCCTTACAGCTAATTATTTCCTTAAAGTTCAAATTATAACAATTAGGCAAAGAAATAATAATATACTTCTTACTTACCCTCATAAGCTCATCAAAAACAGAATGAATGTTATCTAAGTGTTCTAAAACATCAGCGCAGACAACGCAGTCAAAAAAGTTATCTGGAAAAGGAATTTTTTCTTTATCTAGATTAACAAATATATCAGGATCTCCAGCGACATCTATTCCAACATATTTCACACCATCATTTAAATATCTTTTTAAAAACCTTTGATCACATCCAACATCTAAAACACTGCCTTTTAAAAAGTCCTTATATTTTGAAATAATGTATTCTGCTCTCTCTTCACGATTTTTATAAATATCATCTTTTTTCATAAAGAATTAACAAACTTCACAAATTTTTTAAAATTTATATCGGGTGAACAATTATTGTCTATATATTCTCTTAGGTTATCGCTCATTTTTTGCCTTAATTCTGAACTGAGAATAAGTTGCTCTAGGGCATAATACCAACCCTCTTTTGAATAAGCTAAAAATCCTGATTTCCCGTCTTGAATAATCTGGCCATATGAGGGCATAAAATCCGCAACAACTGGAATATTTAATTGACTAAAGGGATATATTCTCCCTGGATTAATAGCATACTTGAACCGAATTATATAATCTGTTTTACTATAACGAATAGAATTTGTTAAAAAATTGATCAGTGATCTAGCTAATAATTTTGACGTAAATTCATTTATATAGGTTTTGCCAGGACAAACTCCGATATCAACTTTGCTTAAATATTCATGATAACAACTCTCTGACCACTGGATATGTTTAACGGGACATTTTTCCGGCAAATTAAATTTCCACTTGCCCAGTTTATCAATATTATAAATTGCCCAAAATTCAATATTGTATTTTTCGGACAATTTATCTAACGCTTTTTTAAAACTATTAGCATTACTTAAATGAACCTTATTCCCATGATAACCAATAATAATTTTTTCTTTTTTAAAATGTTGCTTGGGTAAAAAATCAATTTCAGGAAACATAAAATAAATAAAAACATTTTTATTATAACGCCAGGCAAGATCACGAACTTCTATAGAATCAACAATCAAGAAATCAGCCGTTCTAGCCTGTTTTATATGTCTTTCGGATACTAGTTTGCTACTTAGAACTCCGACCATGGCTTTGGGATTATCTTTTTTCGCTTTTTCAATTTCTGGGTCATAAGACATGAAAAGAATTACATCATAATTTTGATAGTTTTCCCAATCACCATAAACAACACTGTGTCCAGCTTGACTGAACTTTTTACCCAATTGATAAAGGCATGTCTTAGTAGTACTTTCTTTATAGTTTGTATTAATTACTATGTTCATAGAAATCTTTAATATTATCGCATATCTTAATAATATCTTCATCTTTCAGAAAAGATGAAGAAGGTAACCACAATCCCCTTTTTGATATCTCTTCGGATATTTTGAAGCTTTTTGCTATATAACTATATGGTTCTTGAGTATGAATTGCCGGATAAAACGGACGAGTGCCTATTTCTTTTTCTTTTAAGAAATCAATGAGAGAGCTTCTTTTATTTTCATTTACAAGAATATCGATAAACCAAGGCGAAGTATTTTCTATATTAGTATCAATAAATTCAATCCCATTTACATTACTTAATAGCTTTTTATAAAGTTGATGCATTTCTTTTTTTCTATTAACCCTCCATTCCAATTTTTTCATTTGCTCTATTCCAATGACTGCTTGAAGATCGGTAAATTTAAAGTTGTAACCAACAGTTTCGTGACGATCAACCCCTGATTGTTGTCTGCCAAAATCTTTTATCTTCAATATTTTTTTATAAAGATCTTCGTTATCAGTTATTATTGCTCCGCCTTGACCTGTAGTTATAATTTTGGGAACGCTAAACGAAAGTATTCCTGCATCTCCAAATGTTCCTAAGTGTTTTCCGTTGTAGCGAGAACCAAGTGATTGAGCTGTATCTTCCAAAAGAAATAAATTATTGTTTTTTGATAAATTAACAAACTTTTTTATTTCAGGATATCGTCCATTAATGGTAACTAACATTATCGCTTTAGTTTTGTTGTTAATTGCCTCCTTAGTTAATTCATAATCAAGACATAGGTTTTTGGAATCAATATCAACTAGAATAGGTTTAGCCCCCGCTAGAATAACCGCGTTAGCTGACGCAATCATAGTATAATCAGGAACAATAACTTCGTCTCCCCTACCTATTCCTTTAGCCATTAAAGAAAGGGCTAAGGCGACAGTTCCATTGGGTACGATAGAAACATACTTGCAACCAACATAATCAGCAATTGTTTTTTCAAACTCTTTGGTTTTTTTAAATTCAGTAAGCCAGCCACCTGATTTAAGATATTCGTTCATTGCTAATTGTTCTTCTTCGCCCAACCAAGGCTCCATTTGATTAATCATGATTTTTATTTATCTCATCTACTATATCTCTAAACGGCTTATACTTTTCAATCTTTTCTTCAGAAACACATCCCCACTCCATTACTAAAGAATCTGTTAGGGAGATGAAATAATGAGGACTGTTAGAAGGTATTTCAACCGAATCACCTTTTTTCATTAAAACTTCTTTCTCGTCAATAAAATAATGAATTTTCCCTTCTATTACCATATTAAATTCACCATTGGTTCTATGAATACAACCACCCCGAGCAAAACCCTTCTTTGTTAAAAAAAGAGTTATTTCTTCGTGATCTTGAAGATCTCCTTTTAAGAGATGGATTTCTCCCCTATTGTCTTTATGAATTTCCTTTAAGTTTAGCATTTTCTTCCTTTAAAGTTTCTTGAATCATCATGTCTATTAATTCGTCAAATTTAACTTTGGGTTCCCAGCCCAAAACTGTTTTAATTTTAGTAGCATCTCCCATAAGATCAGGTACTTCGTTGGGTCTAAAATATTGATCACTAACTTCTAAATAATCCTCAAATTTTAATCCTAATTTTTTAAACACTTTTTGGGCAAATTCTTCTATGGTGTGATGTTCTTTGGTAGCTACAATAAAATCATCGGGCTTATCATGATGCATTATCTTATAAATCGCTTCCATATAATCACCGGCAAACCCCCAGTCTCTTTTGGCCTTTAAGTTCCCAAGGCAAATTTTATTCTGAAGTCCTAATTTAATTCTAACGGCTGATCTTACTATTTTTTTAGTTACAAATGTCTCTCCCCGACGAGGACTATTATGAACATGACACTTCCCTATTCCACAATGAAATTCTCCTGATGATGTTTCTAAATCGTAAAACCAACCCTTATGTTCTGGCATATCTATTATTTTTTTAACCTCCAAAGGGTCTTTTCTTAAGTGATGAACCAAACAACAAGAACCACCGAGCTGTATTTTTCTTATAAAGGTTCTTGAAATTTTAGTTTTTCTACAAATTCCTCTTTGAGAAAGATTGGTTTTCATTAAATCTTTTACCTTCGTTTCTTTTAATAAGCTATCTGTTGTTGTAAGCATATTTAACGAATAAAAAATCCTTCCGTCATCTTTTTCTTCCAATGTAAGATTGACATCTTGTCCAGTGGTTTTATCTATAAGATACCACAATCCCATAGCCAGAGTAGCTGAATTGGTTTTAAAGTTTTTAAACTCGTAAATACAAGGATTTTTCTTTAACCCATCAGCTACATTATATCCTTCAAGGAAAGAAGTCATAATTTCAGGGGAAGAATTAAGAATAATTTTAGGAATTCTTTTTGTCTTGTCATTATTATATATATCTATTTTTCTAAGCCAATCATTTCCACCTATTAATCTTAATTGCCCCACTATTTTTTTAGGATTAAATCCAGACTTTGATGGATAGTAAGATGTTGAACCTCCTGTTACGTCTGACCATAAATGACTAAAATATTCTCTGACAGTTTCTGAAGAATTAGTAAATTTTCCGTGAAGACCACTGCCCTTTTTAGCGTAAGTTATAGAACCATCTCCAACTATCACTCCAATTAGTTCCGCTTCCTCTTTTGATACTAAATAATTTGCCTTATTTGATGGTTCTGGAAGTCTCACAACTTCCAACTGGTCTCCTACTTCCATATCTCGAACTTCTTTTTCAGAATTATCTTTTAAGAAGCCGACATGACTTCCAGTAGCCATAAAAGCCCCAGATCTGGAGTTTATAAATCTTGGGTGCTTATTATCTTTTTTTATGTTATGAGGATAAGCAGAGGCGAATCTTACATCAACCCAACCTTCTTTACCCCACACTTGTAATCCTTCTACCTTTTTTGATTGATAACATTTTTTGGTCTCATCAAAACTTACAATTTCTCTTATCGGCTTTATATCAAATTCCTCTTCGTCATTATTCTTACAAAACATCGGCATAAACGAAGCTATCGTTTCGTGATTAAAAAGTATTCCATTACAGGCAAACATTCCGTAGGCCTTTCTATAGGTTTTAGTTATCCAATAAGAATAAAGCTTGGCGCAACCATAAGGCGACTGAGGTCTAAATATTGTCTCTTCATTTTGAGGTGGTGGACTTATACCAAACATCTCACTACTAGAGGCCTGATAATATTTAACGTGAGTCATTCCTAGGCTTCTCAGGGCCTCTAATATCCTAACTGAACCCAAACCAGTGGTTTGACCAGTATATTCAGGCACATCAAAAGAAACTTTAACATGAGACATTGCTCCTAAGTTATATATTTCATCTGGTTTTACTTTTGTTAATATTGAAACAATAGAATTAACGTCAGTTAAGTCCCCATAATGAAGAAGAATTTTCCCTTCCGCTAGGGGCTTATCTATTCTCACCGTGTTAATAGTACTTCCTCTTCTAACCATACCGTGAACTTCGTAACCCTTTTCTAACAAAAGTTCTGTTAAATAAGATCCATCTTGTCCTGTGATTCCAGTAATAAGTGCTTTTTTAATTTCCATATTTATTTTAAGAATAATTTGTAAAGATTGTCTTCTCTTTTAATAAATCCGACTTTTTTATAAAGACTATTGGATGGGTTATCAATTCTCGTATCAACTTTTAATAAATCTATTTTCCTTTCTTTGGCAATCCTAATAGCTTCCTCTATCATTTTAAAAGCAATTCCTTGCTTTCTGTAATTTTGATTAACAACAACTTCATCAATGAGTCCAATTTTCGCTGTAAAGGCATTCACTTCAATAAGCATTACCACTCCTACTATCTTGTTATTCTCGCAAGCAATAATACATGTATTATTATCCCTCTCCATCGCCCGTTCAATATCAACAGAACAATTGCTACTCAAAACATTCATAAGACCCACTATCTCCTTTTTGTTGTCTTCTGTTAATTCTTTGTGTTTAATAACTTTAATAATCATATTATCATTTTCTGAAATTGGTTACTATTTTTTAATAATTCTTGATAATTTCCTTGAGCAATGATTTCTCCCTTATCTAAAAGATATAACATGTCGCAATGCTCTACGGTCTTGAGTCGATGAGCCACAATAATAACGGTCTTCAATTTGGCAACATTATCCATTGCCTTAAGCACCGCTTTTTCAGTTATTCCGTCAAGAGAACTAGTCGCTTCGTCTAAAATTAATACTTCTGGATCATGATAAAGTGCCCGAGCAATACCAATGCGTTGTTTCTGCCCTCCACTCAATCGCACTCCTCGCTCTCCAACAAAAGCATCATAACCTTGAGGTAATTCTTTTTCAATAAAAGTATCTATGTTGGCAATTTTAGCAACTTGTTTTACTTGTTCTATGTCAATATTTTCTTCCGGAATCCCAAAGGCAATATTACGAGTAATAGTATCATCAGACATATATATTTGCTGGGGAACATATCCTATATTCCTTTGCCAATTTCTGATATTCTCTTCTTTTATTTCAACTCCATCTACTTCTATTGAACCCTTATTCGGAGTTAAAAGACACAAAGCAATATCTACCAATGTCGTTTTTCCTCCTCCAGTTGATCCAATAATTCCAATAGAGGTTCCTTTTTTCACTTGAAAATTAATGTCTTTAAGAACATACTCTTTTTTGTTCGGATAAAGAAAAGATACATTGTTGAAAGCAATATTATTTTGGAATGAAAATCGTTCAGGAAGTTCAATTTCTCTAGGAAAGTACTGACTTCCTTTTTCGTTAACATCTTTATATATTTTGTCTAAAACCACTTTATTAAACTGGAAACAGGTAAACGAACGAAATATATCCTGAAGGGCTGGCATTAAACGATACCCAGCAAACACAAAAAAACTAACCATGGGAATAATTTGCCTTCCACTCTCTCCTCGTGCCATAAGAGCTAAAATAAGGATGATGATGCCACCAAAAGCTATTATTTCTATAACATACCGAGGAACATTGCTGACAACACTACTCCAGGCCTGCAATCGAGAAAAAGATATAGAGTGTTCAGAAAATCGTTCAAGAAAATATTTTTCCCTCCCTAGTGCTTTAATATCTTTAATTCCCCCAACTGCTTCTCCAACTGAAGTAAAACGTCCTCTATTTTCTTTTAAACGCTTTTCACTTTTTTCTTTTAAGCTATTCCTTAAATAAAAAAAGGTTATTCCATAAAAAAGAGTAAATAGAATAATTGCCGTAAGCGCTACTACTGGATTGACGATAATAAGCGTGACAAAAATAACAATTGTCATCATCCCGCTTGTTATTAGCGACAATAACGGCATAAACATACTAACAGTAATTTGTTCTACCTCGGTAAGAATATTTTTACTTAAGTCCGCACTATGCTTATCAAGAAAATAAACATATGGCAAAGAAAGATATTTCTTTAATAAAACTAGGGAAAGATTATGATTTTTTCTACAAACAAAACGAATTTTTAGCCAAAGCGAAAAAGCGAGAATAAAATTACTTATAACAATAATTCCAAGTACCGAAAATCCTAAAAATATTGTAAATGAATAAACATTATTAAATCCTAATAGATTATATGGAATCATTAGAAACCTACTCTGCTCAAGTGCATCTGGATTCATTACTAAATTAATAAAAGGAATAAGTGAAATCACGCTTAGCGTTTGAAAGAAAGCTGAAACCAGCCCCATAACCATCACACCCAAAAACTCTATCTTTTCCTTGCGGTTTAAAAGATTTTTCATTTTTATTAAAAAATCTAATCTATTTTGAATTTTCATATCTGGTTATAAATTTCTATTTCTCTTTCTAATGACTTTTCTAAACCAAAATTCTCTATAATCGTTTTTCTGCCATTAACTGGACTTTCGTTGGCTAAAACTTCTTTAATTTTTTCTTTAATTGATTCTATAGATGTTCCACACAAATACCCGTTTTGATTATCTTTGATTATTTCTTTAATTCCGGTAACATTAGTCGCAATAACTGGCACCCCACAAGCCATTGCTTCCAATAAGGCCTTAGGGCATCCCTCATAAAATGAAGGAAGAATAAAAAGTTTACTTTTATTTATTTCTTCTGGCAGATCATTATTGGAAATATTATTTCTAATTTCAACGTTCACAGGGGCTAAAATCTTCAATTCTTTGTGCAAAGAACCACTGCCAAATATGATCAATTTAATATCTAACCCCCTAACTGCTTCTATTAAATTTTGAAGGTTTTTTTGGTTTTCTAATTTAGCTACTGTTATAATCCTATTCTCTTTTTCTATCTTCATTGGTTTAAACAAGTCTGTATCAATATAATTCGGAACATAGTGCAATAGCGCCGGATTAGTTTTATATTTTTTAATTATGTAATCAATGTCCGCTTTAGAGGAGATCATAACTGCGTCAGCATTTTTATAAGCAAACTTTTCTATTAAATAAATGATTGGTCTCTTCCAGGTCTTTTCTTCTTCTTTGGCAAATATTGACCACTGACGTCCTTGACGAATAACTAATTTCTTTTTAAATATCTTCTTAGCTATTACGGCATTCCAAGAACCACTCATTTGATTGGTCTTGAAGATATCTACGTCTTTTAATTCTTTTCTAAAAGGAGAAACAGGTAAAACTTTTATATTCCCCAAGCTCGATTCATTCTTCCCGTAAGTTAGAAAGTATATTTTTTCAAAACGATCCAATAATCTTTTATAAGGCTTAATCTCTCTATCTAAATTACCGGTTTCTTTCCATAGCTTTAAAGAAGCTCCCCTTGTAAAAAATAAAGCTAATTTCATATTATCTAACAGAAAACTTTTCTGGATCCTCTATTCCTTGTTGTTGCATTAAATCATTATTAATTTTCTCGGCTGTTTTATGTAATTTTAAATCAACACCTCGATCATCAGCAAACCTAATTAGCGCCTTAATGTCTTTTGGTAAACATTTGCCACCATATCCCCGATAACTCTTATGCATCGCTTCTAGATGACTTCGGCCAATTCTTTTATCAGCAGCCGATGATTCCATTACCCTATCATAATCAATATTTATTTTTTTACATAAATCATACATTTGGTTAGCAAAAGCCACTTTTACGGCAAACCAATTATTGCCAAAATATTTTACCATTTCGGCCTCGGTGCTTGGAATTATTCTTTCAAAAGAAGCTAATGGTAAAATTTGCATTAGATCTCCGGCTATAGTAAAACTTTTATCTGTATAACCAATAATTTGGCGATCAGGATAATTCATATCTTGCTCCGCAGTTATTTCTGTTAGAAATTCGGGGTTAAACAAAAACTTATGTTGAGGATATTTTTCTTGAAGTTTTTGAGTTGTCCTTGGCACTACTGTTGATTTAATGACTATTATTTTATTCCCAGAAATATTATCGCAAGATTCTTCGACATAAGATAAATCAAAACTTTGTTTTTCTTTATCAAAGGGCGTCGGAACACAAATAAAGATAATGTCTGCTTGATTAACTTCATTCATAGATCCAAGGTTTTTCCCCTTGTCATATACAAGAAGCTTTGCTCCTTGTTTTTCAAAGTAGTTTTTTAATGCCCCACCAACCATTCCAACACCAACAATTCCTATTTTTTGTTTTATTTCCATGTTGCTTAGTTATTAAAATTATTAAACCAATCTTTGACGATTTGAATGCCTTGATTAAATTCTATTTTAGGTTCCCAGCCAAGAAGTTCTTTGGCTAAACTAATATCAGCGTTGGTATGTAAAATATCACCCATTCGTGCTGGTAAATATTCGATTCTATCACTAATTAAACTAGCTAAATAATTAATTGAGTGGGATTTATTACTTCCGATATTGATTATTTCTCCGCCTTTTAATTTTTCACTCGTCATCGCCTTTATGTTCGCTTCTACAACATCGTCAACATAACAAAAACCTCTTGTTTGTTCACCATCGCCAAATATTGTTAATGATTTATTTTGGCTATTAAGGGTTAAAAACTTTCCTAAAACTAAACTATATTCACTGGTCGGATCAATTCTTGTGCCGTAAACATTAAAATACCTTAAACAAACAACTGGCAATTTATACAAGTCGGTAAACATTTTAGCAAATTGTTCATCAACGTACTTTTGCAATGCATAGGGGCTAATAGGTCCTGGCACCATGCCTTCTCTTAAGGGAAGCTCTTTTTGATTTCCATAAACAGAAGACGATGAGGCAATAATCACCCTTTTAACATTATTATCTTTAGCTGCTTTAAAAACGCTAATAGTTCCCATAATATTAGCTTTTGAAGTTCCTATGGGATCTTCGATAGATACTGGAACTCTTGGGATGGCCGCTTCATGAAAAACACAATCAACCCCTTCAAACAAGGGATTAATTTTATCGAAATCACAAATATCTACTTCGTGAAATTCGGCTTGAGAATTAACGTTTTCTTTCTTGCCACCAGATAAATCATCAAGCACAACTACCTGATGACCATCTTTTATTAATCTATCTACTAAGTGACCCCCGATAAAACCAGCGCCACCAGTAACAATAATTTTTGCCATATATTTTTGCTAGGTTACCATTTTTTAATAACGTTTTGAGTTTTAGTTTTTAAATTAAAATATAATTTTCTAGCTTTCTTTTCTGCTTTTGGTGAAACCAATATAATCATCTCGCTACCCAATATTTTATAACGACCACCAACTTTATTGGCTCTAAGAATACCATTTTTTAACAATCTCTTAATGGTGCTGTTGCTTACTTTTAAGTATTTTTGAGCTTCTTCGGTGGTATATATTTGATTTGGTTTTATGTCTTTATCCATTATATTTATTTTAAAGAAAGTATCAACAAGTGTCAATAGGGTCATTAAGGGCTCTTTCGTACCTTTCCCAAGTTCCACAATCGGTCCAATAGCCATTAAACTTAAACCCCGATAAATCTCCCCGTTCGGCAAGCTTAGGGAATATATCTTTTTCTATCATCAAAAATTCTGGTCTGCAATATTCTAATATTTCTGGGCTTAACAAGTAAAGTCCCGAATTAATATAATTAGAAACAGGATTTTCCGGCTTCTCTAAAAATTCACTCACTTTTCCGTCATCACAAACAACCACCCCATAATCTTGAGGATTCTCTACTTCAACCAAAGCTATCGTTGCTAAATTATTATGGGAATCAGCCATTTTATCTAAATCTATCATTTTTAATTCATCGCCATTAGTCAAAAAGAATTTACTCTTCCCTATCCATTCTTTTAACAAGTAAAGACCACCAAAGGTTCCTAGCGGTTTATCTTCTAATACCAATCTAATAATAGGAGCTTGCCCTGATTTTGCCGAAGGGTAATATCTTTTTTTCCACCATTCAAAATCCTGCCTATCTTTCCCTCCAACCAAAACAGCTATTTCTTTAATTCCGTAACTCTTAAATAAATCCACCAAGTAATTAATAATTGGCTTTTTATTTATAGGAAGCAATGGCTTCGGAATTTCCCTAGTAATCGGATAAAGTCGTGTCCCCTTCCCCCCAGCCAAAATAACCGCTTTATAGTTTTTCAGGTTTGTATTCTTCATGTTTCTCTTGTATCATAAAACAATATGGATAGCAATAATAAATGGTATAAATATTATTTTTATGGGTTTTTGGCGATTTTGGCTTTGCCGGTGATAACTACGCCTGCCGTACTTAATCCAACTGCTTGGGGTAAGGCTATTATCTTTAGAATAATTCTAGCTACTTTAATCTTTATCTCAATTTATGAATATAAGACTTTCCAAACGATCATTAAGAAAGCGCTGTCTAAAGGAAGCGATGTTTTTTGGCCAATTTGGTTGCTAATTGGTTTTTTGGGATTAGTTATTTTAAGTACTATTTTTTCTTTAGATCCTAATTTTAGTTTTTGGGGCTCCCCTCTTAGAGCCGACGGATCTTTAAATTACATCTTTTATATTCTCTTTGCTATTTTAACTTTTTTAATTATTAAAAAAACTGATTGGGAAAAGATTTGGAAATTTAATATAATTATTGGAGTTTTGGTTTCAATTATAGCTCTTTCCCAAAAATTCGGCTTTTTTGAAAAAACCGTAAAAACTTATGACGGGAGACCTCCGGGAACTTTGGGTGGTCCAATATTTTTAGCTCTTTATCTTCTACTGCTTATTTTCATAACTTTTTCTTTTTTTCTAAAAGAGAAGGAGCTAAAGAGAAAGATGTTTTATTTATTAACTTCTTCTCTATTTGTCTATATCATCCTACTTACCAGTAGCCGAGCTATCTGGTTTGGTTTATTCATCGGCCTTGTTTATTTTATTTTAACATTTCCTAAAAAAAATAAATTAATCCTCGCTATTAAAATATCTTTTCTTGTTTTGACTATATTGGGAGCTTGCGGTATTTATTACCTCAATACTAACCCCCGGGTAATTGATTCTGTTTTCAGTCGTCTTTCAATCAAATTAGCCGTAGATGATCCTCGCTTTTCCGCTTGGGTTGTTTCCGCTGAAGCTATTAAGGATTACCCTATTTTAGGATATGGGCCAGAAAACTTCTCTATTGCTTTTGACAGATACTATAATCCTTCGTTACCGTTTATTAGTAAAGAATGGGGAAGTTGGTATGACAGAGCTCACAATTTTATTTTTGAAATGGGCATTACTTATGGTATTCCTGCTTTATTAATATATCTAGCTCTTATTGGAGTTCTTTTTTGGAAATTACAAAAAATAAAATATGGCCCGAATACTTTTATTATCCATGGAATCCAAGCAACATTCTTTGCCTATTTAAGTGCTAATATATTTAGCTTTGATGTATTTTCTACTTATTTAATATTCTTTTTAATAATCGGCTATTCTCTAAGCCTGATACAATCAAATGAATCCAACTAAATCTATAATATTCTCTATTTTGTTTATTTTCTTATTGGGTTTTATTTGGTATGCTGGGTTAAAGCCACTATATATAAACAAGGACATTAATATGGCTGACCATTATGTTAGAACAGGTAAATGCAAGGAAGCCCTTGATTTAATGAGATCTAAAGTTATTTATAATCCAAGCACCATAGACAGTTACGCAAAATTAAAGTATATTAGCATTATTGAGCGTTGCAACGCTAGAACGCCAGAAGCAATTGAATTATTAAAGAAAGTAACCGAAATAAGACCATATTATACTAGAACCTGGATTTTTCTCGGAAATTATACTGGGGATAAAAGTTATTTTGATAAGGCCTCTGAATTAAGTCCGAAGAGAGAAGAAATTTTTGTTGGAAGAATTAAAATAAACATGGCTTTAAAAAATTATCCGCTGGTCTTAAGCAATGTTGAAGAGTGCATTAATATAAGTCCGGCTTCCAGAAGTTGTTGGTGGTCAAAGATTATTTCTAACTTCTATTTGAATGATATTAAGCAAGCTAAGATTGATATTCGAATAGCCGGTGAAAGAGACCGCGACTTTTCCACAGAAAAATATCTTTCTCAAATATACAATGCTTGCGAAACAAACAATAATTTGGAATGCTATGAGGTGCTTTTCTATATTATTGAAGATAGGCTTATAGCAGAACGCCTCGGGGAAAATTTCCCATATCTCGAAAGTAGTTATATTGATATAGCAAAAAAAATTAATAAAACAGATAAAGCTGAAGAATTTTTAAGCCATCCTAGATTTAATAAAGAATAATCTTACGAAAACATGGAAAAAACAAATAAATTATTATGGATATATTTAATAGGATTTTTTATAATCTTAGCTCTTCCTCTTTTGAATTTGCCTCCTTGGTTTTCTCCTCCTGATTGGGGAAAGACTATTGTCTTTAGAAGTATCTTGGCTATATTATTATTTCTATTTATAGCTCAAACGCTAGTTAAAGAAAAATTCGCCATTAAGACGTCAAAAGCTCTTTGGTCTTCAATTGGATTATTAGGTGTTTTTGGCTTAGCTACTATTTTTTCAATAGATCCATCCTTTAGCTTTTGGGGCAATCCTTATAGATCAGGAGGATTTTTAAACTTTGCCTCTTATATTCTCTTTGCTATATTAGCTTTTCTTGTTATAAGAAAGACTGATTGGTCAAAAATACTTAATTTTTCTTTAATAATTGGCATTCTAATTTCATTTATTGCTATTTTCCAAAAATTTGGATTCTTTCCAAAAATATTTATTAAAACAGAGGAGCCGTGGTCAACCATCGGTGGCTCAACATTTTTGGGAGTGTATCTTTTGTTATTATTCTTTATAACCTTAATGTTCACAATAAAATCAATCAAAAACTTGGACAGAAAATGGTTCTTTTATTTTCCGATATTAACACTTTTTCTTTTTGTTATTTTTCTCACTATCAGTCGAGCCACTCTTTTGGGATTAGCCATGGGCCTAGCCTACTTTTTTCTAAAATCAAAGAGGGCCTTAGCAATTTTACTTATTATAATTGTTCTTCTTGTTGCTTGGGTAAATATTTTCCCTTCCGAAACTGCACCTCCACTTATTAGGAGACTAGATGTTGAAAAAGCCTTAAATGATCCCCGCTTTTCCGTCTGGAGAATATCTTCTCAAGGCATAATCAATAAACCACTCTTAGGATATGGGCCAGAAAACTTTTCTATTGCTTTTGATAAATACTATGATCCTTCGCTTCCAAGAATGATTGCCGTAGAAGGGCCAGGTCTAACATATTACGACCGAGCACATAGCATCTTGTTTGATATAGGAGTTACTGCTGGCATACCAGCCTTAGCTATATATATCTCTCTATTTGTTTTTTTGATTTACGAACTGCAAAAAATAAAGAAGAAGCGACCGGAAGATGCCTTAATCTGCCATTCTCTTCAAGCATTATTTATTGCCTATCTTACTGCTAATCTTTTTGGATTTGATGTCTTCTCAACTTATATAATGTTCTTTTTATTAGTTGCTTTTTCTTTGAGCTTAATAACCAAAGATATTCCCGAAAGAATTATTGCTATAAAACTAAAAAATAAGTTTAAATATCCCATAATCTTTATTCTTTTTGTAGGGCTAGTAAGTTTTACCTGGTTTTATAACATCAGACCCTTTCAGATAAACACAGAAATTAATAAGGCCGATCATTCATTAAACAGATCACAGATGGAGACGGCCTTGAGAACGATAGACGATGTTCTGCCCTCTAACACCTTTTTAAATGAATATTTGAGAGCGACTTATCTTGAAATTATAAATACCTATATTTTCAAAGAACCAAACAAAACCATAACTTTAGCACCACAAGGAATTAAGATAGCAAAACAGGCCCTAGAAATAAGACCTGATTACACTAGATATTGGATCCTACTTGGAAATTACTACAATGTATTGCTTGAAAATTATCAGCATGCTTATCCAGAATACACGCAAGAATGGACAGAAGGAGCTCATAAGGCATTCGAGAAAGCTAATGAGTTAAGTCCTAAACATCAAGATATACTCATCTATTGGGCACGAACCTATATTATAACTGGCGACTATCAAACGGCAAAAGAAAAAATACAAAAGTGTATTGGTTTAAATCCCGAAATGGGAAGATGTTGGTGGACTATGGCTGAAATAAACATTCTTTCGGAAGAAATTGATGAAGCCAAAAAGAATATACAGACAGCTGGAGAGAAAAATTATCCGATTAATTCCGAAGGATCTCTTTCAGAGCTTCTTACTACATACGCAAGCATCGAAGATAGTATAAGATATTACGAAGAGATATGTGAAATAATTTATAAATTATACACATCAAGAATTGAGAATATTGATTATAACATTAAAGCACTCGCTTGTTACATAAAACAAGAGCGAGTAGAAGAAGCTAAAAAATTAGCTGATTATTTATTAGAACATTATCCTAAATATAGTGAAATTGTAAATAACGCAATGAAACAACTTAAATAGAATCCAGCTCTTGTAGATAAATCTGGATAAGTTGATTAAGTAAATCTATAATTTGTTCTTGAATCTCTTTTATTTGAGCTCTTATCTGTTCTTCCGGGGTTAATTCCGGTTCTTCAACGGGAGGTTCTTCAACGGGAGGTTTATCTATTGGTGTCTCCTCTTCGTCGGGGAAATCAACAATTACTGTAATACTATCCCCTTCTGTTTCTATGTTATTCAACCAATCGGCTGATTGGGTTTTTATTGTATATGTTCCTTCGGTAATATTCTCCCATTCATACTTCCAGGTAGAATAATTAGTTCCTGTGTCTTCAACATCATATAAGACATTATTAATCTCTACCTTCACCCAGGCAGGAGAAGAACCACCCTGATCTCGCGACTGACCAGTGATTGTATAACTTTCTGTGGTAACATCTCCTGTGCTATCTATAATTGATACCGGAGAAGAATTATCTCTAGTGCTAGAAGATTTTAAAGTTTGACTAGCAGAATTAATAATACTTCCGTCAACTGGGCCATTATTTCGTGACTCTAAAAAAATGCCAAAATCTCCTATGTCAAAATTTCCATCATTATCCACATCATCTAATTCAGGTATTTTAATCTGTACATATCTTCCATTTGTCATGCCCCTAGCAACTTCAACACTAACAAAAATCCTTAATCCTTGTTCGGGGATAACAACATCTAAATCTTTTACATACCATATTCTATTATTAGCATCATATTCAAAGTCCCCTATTTCTTCATCTTTCCCCATTCCTTGAAATCCGTTTTGGCCAGCATCTTTCCAAAGAACAAATTTATCAATATCATATCTATCTACAGCGTTCCCTTCGTTTTTTATTGTTATTGCCGATAAACTATCAGAACCAGGAATAGTTATATCAAGTACTAATTTATCAAATTCTTGTTTATAAAAATAAGCACTAGGTGCTTCATTGATTGTAATATCGCTAACATTCATAGCTTCAACTAAAATAGGACTTAATAGTAAAGCTAATGTTATTATAAAGTATTTTTTTGTCATAGTATCATTTTAATTCTTTAAGTCTTTCTATCTTTATTTTAACAGATTCGTCACCTGGCATCAACCCCAGAGCTATTTCGTAATATTTTATTGCCTTATTTATTTCATCCACATTGGCATAAAAATCACCAAGCATTGAATAAAAATCAACTGGAGCATATTCGGATATATCAGTATTTTTCTCAATAGCCGTTAATAAAATTTGTTCCATGTCTGGATACTTTTCTGGAAGACGATGTTGATAAATATACATCAATGATTGATATGCGCTAATCTGTTCTGGAGTATTTTCTATTGATCTTAAATACATTTCTGCCGACTTCTCGTATTCCTTCTTTTGATGGTCATATAGGTCTGCTAAATTATTTAGAGCAACCACATTTGTTGGTTGGACTTCTAATGCTTTTAAGTAAAACTCTATTGATCCATCTACATCTTTGACTTTCTGCCTAATTTCTGCGATAGTAATTAACGCTGAAACATCTTTTGGTTTTTCTCTTAAGATATTTATAGCATTATTAAGCTTAGCTTGATCCCCTTCCGATAAAGGATGCTTTTCTAAAAAAGAAATAAGATCCCTCTCTAGTGGACTAAATTTGCTTTCTTGTTTATACTTCCAAAATATACCAATACCAACGATAATAATAACTATAACTATAATAGATATAACAACCTTTCTATATTCCCTATCCATTATTTCAATTCTTTAAGTCTCTCTATCTCCGCTGCAACAGCTCCGTTATCTGGTAACAATTTCATAACTATTTCAAAATATTCAATTGCTTTTTCTATATTTCCCGTTTCTCTATAAAATTCACCCAACATTGAATAAAAATCAACTGGGGCATAATCACTCATATCGCTGGTTTTTTCAATTCCTGTTAATAAGATTTGCTCCATGTCTTGATACTTTTCTGGAATATGATATTTATAAATAGACATCAATAACCTATATGAATTAATCCACTTGGGCGTGTTTTCTATTAATTTTAAATATATTTCTTCCGATTTTTCATATTCTTTCTTCTGACTATATATATCGGCTAGATTATTTAGAGCAACCACATTCGTTGGTTGAACTTCTAATGCTTTTAAATAAAACTCTATTGACCCATCGACATCCCCTGCACCATACTTGTCTCTAGCGGTATTGATCCATACCAAAACATCGCTAGATTCTTCTTCTGCGTTTGGGGAATTAGCTTCTTGTTTATAGAACAAAAAGGTAGCAATTGCGATAACAACAATTACGACAATTGCAATAATAACTTTTCTATAATCCTTATTCATTATCTCCATAATACCATATCAAAAAAATAAAACAAGAAGTGCGTATTAACTCATCTAAAATCAAACCAAAAGGACATCGCTTGCATCATTTAATTTCTAACCGAAATTAGTTAAGATTTGTAATTAAATAACTAAGTTTTAATTACAAATCTATGATGGACATG
>Ga0180009_10001123_pt1 | contig 33465 bp, 32 predicted proteins | sample OS_PC_MetaG_FD_123537 | JGI IMG/M metagenome (GOLD analysis project Ga0180009, IMG submission 123537) | Groundwater microbial communities from the Aspo Hard Rock Laboratory (HRL) deep subsurface site, Sweden - OS_PC_MetaG | ecosystem: Environmental > Aquatic > Deep subsurface > Groundwater...
GCCTCTTGCCTCTTGCCTCTTGCCTCTTGCCTCTTGCCTCTTGCCTCTTGCCTCTTGCCTCTTGCCTCTTGCCTCTTGCCTCTTGCCTCTTGCCTCTTGCCTCTTGCCTCTCGTATCTCATGTTTAATGCAAATACCCGTTGAGCTTGGTTTCGATATTGCGCGGATTCTCACCCTCGGCAATCGATACCACGCCTTCCAGCAGCATTTCCCGGTAACGGGTATGGAGGTGGATATGCGTTTTCAACTTATTGGCCATGGGCAATAAAAACAGATTCGCCAAGCCGACACCGTAGATGGTCGCGACAAAGGCCACGGCGATACCAGCCCCCAACAAACCGGGATCGGCAAGATTGTTCATCACATGGATAAGACCCATGACAGCACCAATGATGCCGATCGTGGGGGCATAACCGCCCATGCCTTCGAAAACCTTGGCGGCCTGAATGTCGCGAAATTCCTGGCTGTCCATATCCACCTCCAGAATGCCGCGGATAATCTCCGGCTCATTGCCATCAACCAACAATTGCAGGCCTTTGCGCGCAAACAGATTAGCCTCCTGCTCGGCGATATTCTCCAGTCCAAGCAAGCCTTCCCGACGTGCGATATTGCTCCAACTGACAATCTTTTCTATCGCCTCCGTTGGCGCGTTCACGGGCGGCTTGAATACCCAGGACGAGATCTGCATGGCACGCATGAACGTGTTGAGCGGCACCTGAATCATAATGGCGCCGACCGTGCCACCGCCGACAATCAAAAAGGCGGTCAATTGAACCAGAGAATCAGTGTGGCCACCTTCCAGGATATTGCCACCGATGATGGCACCCAGGGCGACAATGACACCGAGGATCGACAGGATATCCATTTAGACAGCCTTCGCCAGTTCGCGTCCGATATCGCTCAGTGGAAGAATCTGATCGGCGAGATTGGCTTCCACGATGGCGCCCGGCATGCCAAAGATCACGCAACTGTCTTCATCCTGCGCCCACACGGTCGAGCCGCCCTTCTTCAAGGCACGCGCACCTTCACGGCCATCGGCACCCATGCCGGTAAGCACCACCGATAGCACCTTGCCCGGAAAGACAGTCGCCGCAGAATTGAAGGCCATGTCGACACTGGGACGGTAATGTTGACTGGCATCACCATCGTAGATATGCACCAGGACTTTGCCACCGCGATCCACCAGCCCCATCTGACGACCGCCAGGGGCCAGATATGCCGTGCCTTTCACCAGCATCTCGCCATCCTCGGCCTCTTTCACATGAATCTGACATTGCTGATTCAGGCGTTGTGCAAAAGCTGGCGTGAAGGTTGCCGGCATGTGTTGAATCAATAGAATCGGCAACGGAAAATCTACCGGTAATTGCATCAGCACTTTCTGCAGTGCCACGGGACCACCCGTGGAACTGCCAATCGCGACTAAGCGGAAATCACCCCGCCGCTGCGGTACAGCAGCCGTAGCGCGACGCGGCGGAATGGCAGTACGCGCACCCGCTGTTGCTGGAGCGGCTGCCGAGGCTTTAGTTTTCGTACCGAAACCGCGCGAACCGATCTGCCGAACACGCGCACGCAAAATGCGCTTGGCCTCTTCGCGATCCTGCGAGAATTCATCGAAACGTTTGGGCAGAAAATCCAGCGCGCCGGCATCCAATGCATCCAGCGTCGCCTGGGCGCCATCATAGGACAGAGAGGAAAACATCAGGATCGGCGTCGGCTGAATCTTCATGATCCGCCGCACCGCGGTGATGCCATCCATCACTGGCATCTCGATATCCATGGTCACGATATCTGGCTTGAGTTCCATGACTTTCTGAATGGCCTCCCTGCCATCAGCCGCCGTACCGACTACCTGCAAACTGGGATCTGCCTCCAGTATCTCCACAATACGACGGCGAAAAAATCCAGAATCGTCGACTACCAATACCCGGATCACGTTACATTCCCTTCATGATATTTTTTTCACATGGCACCCGGCCTGGATGCATCGTCGACACAGTTAAACGCGATTACATACGTCGCGCATATTTCTTCATCAGGCTTGGCACATCGAGGATCAAGGCAATCCGACCGTCACCCGTGATCGTTGCGCCGGCAAAACCCGGCATACCCTGAAGCATGGCACCCAGTGGCTTGATCACGACCTCTTCCTGACCGATCAGCTGATCGACCACGAAACCCACTTTCTGGCTACCGACCTGCACCATGACCACATGTCCCTTAGACCCGCGCTCACTGGCTGCGGAATTCCGTATCAACCACTTACGGAGATAGAACAAAGGCAATGCCTTATTGCGGACCAGAACGGTCAGCTGGCCGTCGATGACGTTGGTGCGATCATGATCCATATCGAAGATCTCGCTGACACTGGCCAATGGCAGCGCGAACGGCTGATCCCCCAACACGACCATCAGGGTCGGCATGATCGCGAGTGTCAGTGGTACACGGATAGACAGTCGTGAGCCTTTGCCCTTCCTTGAATCAATATCGACACTGCCATTGAGCTGCGCAATGCGGGTCTTGACGACGTCCATGCCGACGCCGCGCCCCGAGATATCGGAGATTTCGGTTTTAGTCGAGAACCCGGCAGCGAAAATCAGGTTGTAGCATTCTTTATTATCCAGACGCGCAGCGGCCTCTTCGTCCATAAGGCCTTTCTCCACCGCCTTGCGGCGCAGCACATCCGGGTCCATACCCTTGCCGTCATCCTCGATGGACAGCAGGATGTGATCGCCTTCCTGCTCGGCGGCGAGGATCACTGTACCAATGCGCGACTTACCGGCCTGCTCGCGTTCGTCCGGACTTTCAATACCGTGATCCACCGCGTTGCGCACCAGATGCACCAACGGGTCAGCCAATGCCTCAACCAGATTCTTATCGAGATCGGTCTCTTCGCCCTGCATTTCCAGATTGACTTCTTTGTTCAGCGCACGCGCCAGGTCGCGTACCACGCGCGGGAAACGGCCGAATACTTTCTTGATGGGCTGCATGCGGGTTTTCATCACCGCCATCTGCAAATCACCCGTGACCACATCCAGATTGGCGACCGCCTTGGCAACATCGCTTTCGCCCATGCTCGCCTTCAAGGTGGACAAGCGGTTGCGCACCAGCACCAGCTCACCGACCAGATTCATGATGTCATCGAGTCGCTTGGTATCCACGCGCACGGTCGTTTCGGCCGGGGCTACCTGAACTGCCGCAACGGCAGCGGCAGGCGCCGCGGCCGGTTGATCGACGGGTTTCGGAGTCGGTTTGGCTACGGGTTTGGCTGCAAGCGGGGCGCTCGGCGCTGCAGGCTGGGCGGGTGCTGATGCAGACTTGCCGTGTAATTCATCCAGTAACGCTTCGAACTCATCGTCCGAGATGCTGTCACCACCACTGGCTGCCGGTGGCGTTTCTGCCGGCGCGTCAGATTTGGCGGGTGCCGCTGCTGCAGGCGCAGGATTGCCTTGCAGCTGATCCAACAAGGCCTCGAATTCATCATCGGATATTTCATCACCGCCCAGCTTGGGCGACTCAGCAGCCGGCGCAGCGGGTGCAGCCGCTACTGGCTTAGTCGCCTGGGCCGCATCCAGCATCGCTTCAAATTCGTCATCCGTGACATCATTACTTCCGGACTCAGCCGGTACCTCAGGTGCAGCAGCCGCAACAACGGGGGCCGCGCCCCCGGGCACCGTATAGCTCAACGGCTCTTCCAGCAAGGCAGGATCCGAAGGGCTGGGTTCTACGCCGGAATGGATCTCGGCGAACATGCTGTTGACCACGTCCACCACACGCAACACCACATCCATCAGGCCGGCATCGACCATGCGGTCGCCGTTGCGCAACACATTGAACACATCCTCGGCGCGATGACAAATCGCAACCAGATGTGTCAGGCTCAGAAAGCTGGCACCACCCTTGATGGTATGGAAACTACGGAACACCGCATTCAGCAGATTGCTGTCCTGCGGCGACTGCTCCAACTCCAGCAGTTGTTCGCCCAGGTGCTCCAGCAACTCGCCGGCCTCGACCAGGAAGTCCTGTAGGATCTCGTCATTGGGATCAAAACTCATGGCATCCGTCCTTCAAAAACTCCGCTAGTCCGTTCAGAATCCCAAACCGGACAGTAAATCATCAACATCGTCTTGGTTTTTCGCAACGTCTGCATGATCCAAACCCGGAACTTGCGGGCCGATACCGCGCGACAATTCATCGGACAAGTCGCTGGCCTTTGCCGCAGGCTTTTCTGTCTGCACCATGCGTTGGCCTGAAATTCGGATCAGACCAACCAGGTTATCTTCCACATCCTTCACCAGATTGATCACCCGCCGGATAATCTGGCCAGTGATGTCCTGGAAATCCTGGGCCATCATCACGTCGGAAAGACTCTCATGCAGCTTGACCGCATGTCCGCTGGTCAGATCCAGAAAGCTATCCAGCTCGGGAACCAATGCGCGGAATTCACCCACATCCATATCTTTCTGACGGAAGCGCCGCCACTTGGTATGCAGCTCTTCCGAGCGGCTTTTCAATTCTTCAGCCACCGGCAGACTTTCCTCCACGGCATTCAGCGTGCGGTGGGCTGCCTGTTCGGTCATGGTGATAACGTAGTTCAGGCGTTCCTTGGCATCCGGAATATCATTCTCCGTCAATGACGCAATCCGCGAATCCAACTGAAATCCATTCAGCGTGTTGTGCAATTCTCGAGTAATTTTTCCGAGTTCCTGAAACAGTCCGGAGTCACGCCTCCGCGCAAGGTCATCCAATAGTTGTGATGCGCCATCAGAATTTCCGGATTCCAGTTCCGCGACCAGTTGGCGCGCCTGTGCCAGGGACTCATCATCCATGACTTGTTTAGGTAGGCTCATGAGATCTCCGTTAACCGGCTGCGGCTTGCAGACGTTCGAAGATCTTATCGATCTTCTCTTTTAAAGTGATGGCGGTGAAGGGCTTTACGATATAACCATTCACACCGGCCTGCGCAGCTTCGATGATCTGATCTTTCTTGGCCTCGGCCGTCACCAACAGCACCGGCATGCTGGCCAGCTTGGCATCGGCGCGTACCGCCTTGAGCAGATCGATACCGGTCATGCCGGGCATATTCCAGTCGGTCACCAGAAAATCGAAATTCCCCGACTGCAACATCGGCAATGCCGTATTGCCATCATCCGCCTCCTGGGTATTGTTAAAACCCAGGTCGCGCAGCAGATTCTTGATAATCCGTCGCATTGTGGAGAAGTCATCCACAATGAGAATCTTCATGTTCTTGTCCAACTCAACCTCCTAATATCAGGGACTAGGCGCTAGGGGAAAACCTGCTTCCGGCACCTTGGCCCTAGCACCTCAGCCCTAGAACCTGATTTTCAATAGCGGCCTGTAACTGCCTAGCTTCACTCGGTTATCCACTCACCCATCCGTGCACGCAAACGGATCAACGCCTGCCCATGGATCTGGCAAACACGTGACTCGCTCACACCCAATACATCACCGATCTCGCGCAGATTCAGATCTTCGTCGTAATACAGCGCCATCACCAGGCGTTCCCGTTCGGGTAGCCCGGCAATCGCCTCGGCAAGTGATTTCTAGAAATCTTCGACCTGCAAATTTTCCAATGGCTGATTAGGCGCTTCGATACCCGCGCAATCACCGTCCTCACCTCCATTGCCCAGGGCAGCGGGGTCTTCGAAACTGAACACGCGGCAACCGGTCGCGTCCTGCAGGATCTTGTGATATTCGTCGAGACTGATACCCATCAAGGCCGCGACTTCGTTATCGCGTGCATCGCGGCCGTTTTTGTTTTCGATAGTCCGTACCGCCTCGGCAACCTGGCGGGCCTTGCGATGTACCGAACGCGGCGTCCAATCGGTACGCCGGATCTCATCGAGCATCGCACCACGGATACGAATACCGGCGTAGGTTTCGAAACTCGCCCCCTGACTGGGATCGTAATTACGCGAGGCCTCCAGCAGACCGATCATGCCGGCTTGAATAAGATCGTCGGCCTGTACGCTCGGCGGTAAACGGCTCATCAGGTGATAAGCGATACGCTTGACCAGCGGCGCATGCTGAACGACCAGGTCATCTTGCGATTTATCTTTTGTGGCAGCGTAAACAGCAGCACCCTTCATGACAGCACCTCCAGTTGGGCCGTAGAGGACTGAATCAAACGTTCGACGAAAAACTCCGAATGACCGGCTGCTCCGTTCGGAACCGGCCATTTCTCGGCCTTTTGAGCCAGTGTTTTAAAGGCCATCGAGGCGCGTGCACGCGGATAGGCCTCAACCACTGACTTCTGGCGTTTGATCGCCTTGCGCAGATAGTCGTCATAGGGAATGGCGCCGATGAAATCCAGGGTCACATCCAGATAGCGTTCGGTCACACGTGAAATCTTGGCAAACAGTTCCCGACCTTCCTGGGCGCTGTGGGCCATATTGGCCAACACGCGGAAGCGTTGGATACCGTATTCGCGGCTGAGCAATTTGATCAGTGCGTAGGCATCGGTAATGGAGGCGGGTTCGTCACAGACCACCACAATGTCCTCTTGGGCAGCACGTGAAAAACTCACCACGCTGTCCGAGACACCGGCCGCGGTATCGATGATTAATACATCCAACTGCTGACTGAGTTCACTGAAGGCGCGGATCATTCCGGCGTGTTCCATGGGACTCAGTTCCGCCATCGCCTTGGTGCCACTGGAGGCCGGCACAATCTGCAAACCGTCCGGGCCATTGACAATAATTTCTTCCAGCGTGCGTTCACCGGCAATCACGTGCGACAGATCATATTCAGGCTGCAGTCCCAGCATGATGTCGACATTGCCCAACCCCAGGTCGGCATCCATCAACATCACCTTCTGGCCTTCCTCAGCCAGCGCCACGCCCAGATTGACTAATACGTTCGTTTTACCTACGCCGCCTTTGCCACTTGTCACCGCGATCACTCTGACCGGTCGGGGTGCGGTCATATGCCGCAACCCCGCGGCCTGATCCACTCCTGCGTTAGACATGTACATTGGCCGCCATCCCACCAAACCGTTCTGCAAGGGTCTCGTCATTGGAATCCTGTCCAGCTTGCTGCATTAGAGAAACGGCGCGGTTAACCAGGTTATGAGCCCGCGCCGGGTGTAAGTCTTCCGGTACCCGCTGACCATCGCCTACATAGGCCAGAGGTAATTTGTGTTTGGCGACCACCGAGAGCGCGCCGCCCAGACTGGCGGCCTCGTCGGTCTTGGTCAGAATGCAACCATCCAGCTTGGCATTGCCGAAGGCGCGTACCGTTTCTTCCAGTACGCTCGACTGAGTGGTGGCGTTCATGACCATGTAGGTGTGCAGCGGGAAACCGCTGTCACGCAACGTGGAAAACTGTTCGGAGAGGCGCACATCGCGTTGACTCATGCCGGCGGTATCAATCAACACCAGGCGTTTGTCGACGAGACTGCGCAAGGCGGTCTGCAACTCTTCATGACTGGAGGCGACCTGCACCGGCACGCCGAGGATGCGGCCATAGGTGAGCAGTTGTTCCTGAGCACCGATGCGATAGCAATCGGTAGTGACCAGCGCGACACTGCGTTGCCCGTGCCGTAGCGCATAGCGCGCGGCGAGTTTGGCGACGGTGGTGGTCTTGCCGACACCGGTGGAACTCACCAGGGCGACGACGCCACCCGTATTGAGAATGTCATCGTCGGTCACGGGCAACTGATGAGCGAGTAATCCCAGCGCACGGCGCCAGGCCTGATCTTCGTCATCGACTGGACCGACCTGTTCGACCAACACTCGGCAAAGTTCTGTAGTCAGGCCGAGATCGGCCAGGCGGCGCAGTAATTCAGTCTGGTGCGGCTGACGACGTTGCAGATCACCCCAGGCCAGATGCGCAAGTTGGTTTTCAAGCAGGCCGCGCAGTTCGTGAATCTCTTTACGCATTTCTACCAGGGCCGGATCCTGCGACCAGGTAATGGACGATTTTTTGGTTTCGTTGCGGGTCGCAGCGGCTTCGGCATGCGGGCGTTCGTAACGTGCTGCGGCAGAGTCGGCAATCCCGGTTGTGGACCGGGTGGCGGCCTTGGCTGTGCTGGCTGCACTTGGCTGTGGCAGCTCCGCCGCTGAGGCGGACGTTGAGGTATTACTCGGGCTGGCCTGCCCCATGGCCTGATGTACCAGCGCCTCGTCGTAATCGAGGGCGGCAATGATTTCAATCCCGCCATCGACCTTGCGGTTGGACAGGATCACGGCATCCGGACCCTGCTCCTCGCGTACCTTGCGGATCGCTTGGCGCATATCGGCGGCGAAGTAGCGTTTGATTTTCATGGCCTACACCTCAATTCACGCATTTGTTCAGGTGTCCGGGTCCCCACGACCCATCCCCTTGTCATTCTTCGATCAGGCCGTAACGGCTTGGCCCAATCCCGGCAGCCTCTGACCCACGGTCGAAACCACCTTGATCTGCTTGTTATCCGGCACCTCGTTGTAGGCCAGGACATGCAGTGCCGGGATGCTGTGACGTACCAACCGTGCCAGCCATTGGCGAATCGGCGGTGCGACTAACAACACGGCCGGTTTGCCCTGCATTTCCTGCTGCTGAGTGCGTTCGCTAAGCGCTCTATGCATCTGATCCGCCAGCCCTGGCTCGAAGCCTGCGCCACCTTCAGAACCACCCTGGAGGGACTGTAGCAATATCTGTTCCAGCGCCGGCTCCAGTGCAATCACTGGAAGTTCAGGCGCCATCCCATTGATATGTTGTACGATCGAACGACCCAGTGCGACGCGTGCAGCGGCTGTCAAATTGCCGGCATCTTGAGTGCGGGAGCCATGTTCCGCCAAAGCCTCGGCTATGGTGCGCATGTCGCGAATCGGAATGCGTTCGCCCAGCAGGTTCTGCAGCACCTTAACCACCACGCCCAGCGACAACACCTTCGGCACCAGATCTTCCACCAGCTTCGGCTGACTCTTCTTGAGGGTTTCCAACAACTGCTGAACCTCTTCATGGCCGAGCAGTTCGTTGGCATGTTCCTGCAGCAGACTGCTGAGATGGGTGGCGACCACGGTGCTCGCATCGACCACGGTGTAACCCATCGATTGGGCATTGTCGTGCTGATCGGATTCGATCCAGATCGCCTCCAAGCCGAAGGCCGGGTCCTGGGTCTTGATACCCGGTACGGTGCCGTAAACCTGACCGGGATTGATGGCCATTTCGCGATCGGGGTAGACCTCGGCCTCACCGACCGGCACGCCCAGCAAGGCAATACGATAGGCATTCGGCGCCAGATCCAGGTTGTCGCGGATATGCACCGGCTGAACCAGAAAACCGAGTTCCTGCGAGAGTTTTTTGCGCACGCCCTTGATGCGCTCCATCAGCGGTCCACCGCGACTGCGGTCAACCAGCGGGATTAGGCGATACCCTACTTCCAAACCAATGATGTCGACCGGCCCGACATCGTCCCAATTGAGATCACGGGGTTCATTGCTGACCGCCTTGGGTGCCTCGACCGCCTGTTCGTCGGCGAGCGCCTGTTGCTGCTGACGCTGACTCAGCCACCAGGCGCCGTAACCACCGATGCCGGCCAGGGTCAGGAAGACCACATTGGGCATGCCGGGGATCAATCCGAGCATGCCGATAATGCCGGCCGTCACACCCAGCGCACTGGGGCGGCTGAGCATCTGCTTGAACATCTCATTGCCCATGTTCTGCGAACTGGACACACGGGTGACAATGATGGCGGTGGCGGTCGACAGCACCAGCGACGGAATCTGCGCGACCAGACCGTCGCCGATAGTGAGCAGGGTGTAATTGTGGATGGCCGTGGCGAAATCCAGGCCATGCTGGCCCATGCCGATGCCCAGACCGCCAAAGATATTGATGAACAGGATCAGAATGCCGGCGATGGCGTCGCCGCGCACGAACTTGCTGGCACCGTCCATGGAGCCGTAGAAATCCGCCTCGTTGGTCACGTCGGCGCGGCGAATACGGGCTTCATCCTGAGTGATCAGACCGGCGTTGAGATCGGCATCGATGGCCATCTGCTTACCGGGCATGGCATCCAAGGTGAATCGCGCGCTCACCTCGGACACGCGCCCGGCGCCCTTGGTGACCACCACGAAGTTGATAATCACCAGGATGCTGAACACCACCAGACCGACGGCATAATTACCGCCGATAACGAATTCGCCGAAGGACTCGATCACCTTGCCGGCGGCCGCCGTGCCGGTATGTCCTTCCATCAGCACCACACGGGCGGAGGCCACATTCAGCGCCAGGCGCATCAGCGTCGCTACCAATAGAACCGTCGGGAACATGCCGAAATCCAACGGCCGCAAGGCATTGATCACCACCATCATGACCACCAGAGACAAGGCAATGTTGAAGGTGAACAACACATCCAGGGCCATTGGCGGCAGCGGCACCACCATCATGGCCAACATGAGAATCATCATCAGGGGGGCACCCAGGCCGTTGCTGATTTGCTGGCGCAGGGTGGTCATCAGGTCATTACCGTTCATAGCCGCCTCATAACAGGCTCGGTGTCAATTCGCCGACACGCTCAATATATCTATTCAAAAGGCTTGCCAGGATTGAACTTTTTTTTCTGACGCGGGTGACAGCAAGGGAATTCAGCGGGTTGCGCAAGCGCCGTTGGGGAGGTTTTTATCAGGCTGGCAACGCAAACCGGAGAGCGGCAGGATTTTGGCGTTTGGACGGTGATTCAGTCGTCCCGCCCAGGCCCACGTCGGGGTTAGGTGATCGTGGCGAGCAGAGTGGAGCGGGAACAGATTGTCACGATTTCGAGGGGGATAGTCATTCGACACAAGGAGAAATCGGGAAAAATGCTCCGCTCTCCCGCCAGCGCAACGGATCAATCCCAAGTCCAGCAGGTGCCTAGTCCTCTGCAGGGTGAAAATACTCATCGGGGACGGTCAGCTCGCTGGGAATCTCTGGCGCATAACCGGCGCCGCTGTGGGCGGTTTTGAGCTGATAGATATAGGCCAGTACCTGTGCGACGGCGAAATACAGACCCGCCGGAATCTCCTGTTCAATCTCGGTACTGAAGAAGATCGCGCGCGCCAATGGCGGCGCCGTGAAGATCGGCACATTGTGTTCCTCGGCCCGACCGCGGATCTGTGCCGCAATCAGATTCTTACCCTTGGCCACTACGCGCGGTGCACGCATATTGAGACCGTCATATTTGAGCGCGACCGCATAGTGCGTCGGATTGGTGATAATGACGTCGGCATCCGGCACCGCTTCCATCATGCGCCGCTGGGCGATTTCACGCTGCATCTGCCGCACACGACTCTTCACTTCCGGTTTGCCTTCCGTGTCCTTGAACTCGTCACGCACTTCCTGCTTGGTCATTTTCATATTCTGCGCGTGATCCCAAAGCTGGAATGGGATATCGACGGCCGCAATCAGAATCAGCACCAGGCTCAATATCAGAAAAGAAAAAATCAGGATCTCACCTGAATGTCCCAATGCCGCCCCCGTCTCCTGATAACCGAGACTCAGGATTTCATCGCTCAATCTCTGCATCAGTAGCACTGCCACGCCACCAACCAACAGGAACTTCGCCAGCGCTTTGAGTAATTCCACCAGGCCACGCAACGCGAATATCCGTTTCAAACCGGAGATTGGATTAAGCTTTTCCGCTTTGAACGCCAGCGCTTTCGGGCTGAACGACCAACCACCAATGACCACCGAAGAAACGATCGCGGCTACTACCGATATCAGCATGAACGGCGCCAACATCGCTGCCGCTTCCTTGAACATGCGCGCTATGCCGTCGATGATGCCGAAACGATCAAAGATTATGTTCCGATCCAGGGTCAACCCATCGCGAAGCATATCCGCGAAATCCCGCATCAGGTCATCACCCATGATGAACAGACTCACAGAACCGGCCACCATCATTACCATGGTGTTGAATTCTCTTGAACGCGGGATCTGGCCCTTCTCACGCGCCTCATCCAGGCGCTTTTGACTGGCGTCTTCACTGCGTTCCTGACCGTCCTTATTCTCAGCCATTTGGCACTCCCGGCAATGGCCCAAAGCCTTTCATCACTTCGAAGGCCTCGGTGAGAAGATCGGTGAATTGTGGAAGCAGCGCGGGAATCGTCACCATGATGATCAGGAAACCAAAGGTCAGCGTCATCGGGAAACCGACACCGAAAATATTCAGCTGCGGTGCAGCGCGGGTGATCACGCCAAAGGCCACGTTCGTCAACAGCAGCGCGGTCACTGCCGGCATGGCAACCAGAAGTCCGCCGGCAAACATCCGGCTGCCCCAGGAAATAACGTCCCAGAAGGTCTGACGGGTAATACCATCGACTGCTATCGGTAAACTATAGAAGCTGTCCGACAAGAGGCTCAGCAATACTAGATGACCGTTAAGTACAAGAAACATCAAGGTCGCAATGGTCACGTAGTATTGGCCAATGACGGGTACCGTGATGCTATTCTGCGGGTCGACCATGGAGGCGAAACCAAGCCCCATGCCGAGACCAATGACGTGCCCACCGATCATCATGGCGGTGAAAACCATCTGCAGCATGAAGCCCAGTACCAAGCCGATAAGCAACTGCTGCAGAGAGATCAACACACCGGCCGCGGACAAAGGATCGATCGCCGGTGCCGCGGGTATCACCGGCACTAGCAACAGGGTTATCAGAATCGCCAGAATCAAACGGAACTTTGCTGACATCAGACGGCCACCGAAGATCGGCGCCACCGACAGCACCATGCCGACACGCATCAGTGGCCAGAGGAATTCCCCGATCCAGGCGGTAAGCTGTGCCGTGGTGAACAACATCTACTATCTCTCTGCAGTCAACTGGCGATGGGGCTTACAGATCACCCTATCAACTGAGGAATACTTTGGATCAAACGTACCGTAAAACCCATCAGGGTCTGCAGCAGCCAGGGACCGGCAATCATGAGTACCGCGCCAATCGTAATGAGCTTGGGGATAAAGGTCAGGGTCATTTCGTTGATCTGCGTGGCGGCCTGAAACATGGCAATGATCAAACCGACTATCAGCGATGCGATCAGCAACGGACCCGCCAGCAAGGCGGTGACCTCGATGGCCTGGCGACCGATGTTCATAACGGTTTCCGGCGTCATGTTTATTCCTCTATATAAAAAGCTGGAAGCCAGCGTACCCATGATGAGCGTCCAGCCATCGATGAGCACAAACAACATGATCTTGAAGGGCATCGAAATGATCATGGGTGACAACATCATCATGCCCATGGACATCAACAGGCTTGCGACAACCAGATCAATGACGAGAAACGGAATCAAGATTAAAAATCCGATCTGGAATGCCGTCTTCAATTCGCTGGTGACGAAGGCCGGCAACAGGAGTGAAAACGGAATCTCATCCATGCCGCTGATCGGCTCGGCGCGGGCAATATCCGCGAACGTTTCCAGATCCGCATCACGGGTCTGGGCCATCATGAATTCGCGGAACGGCTTGGCGGCCCGATTAATAGCCTCTTGCGGTGCCATCCCTTCATTGAGATACGGATGCAGTGCTTCGTCATAGACCTGATCAAAAACCGGCGCCATGATGAAGAAGGTCAGCATCAACGACAGGCCAACCAGAATCTGATTGGAGGGCGTCGACTGGGTTCCCAAGGCCTGACGAAGAATCGCCAGCACAATGGTAATACGGGTAAACGAGGTCATCATGATCAGGGCGGCCGGCAAAAAGCTGATGGCCGTCATGAACGCGAGCACCTGGAGGCTCACGGAATAGGTTTGACCACCGTCAGCATCATTTTGCACCTTCAATGCCGCAAAACCCGGTTCGGCCAAGGCCGCCAACGGGAACAGCAGACCGAGCAACAGCATCAGCCGAGCGACGAATTTCATTTCTGTTTTCCCCGTTGCAGCGCTGCACTCAGGCTGGCCGCGAAAGCGCCCTTCCCGGACTTGTCTTGTTCAACTGGCTGAATCGGATGCTCGAGCACATGCAGGGTCTGCACGCGTCCCGGTGCCACGCCAAGCAATAATTGCTGTTCGCCTACCTGCACCAGCACAATGCGTTCACGTGTGCCCATCGACAGGCCGCCCAGTATCCGCAGTGAACCTGCCGTGGTACCTGTCACGCCACCCATACGGCGCATGACCCAGGCGAGACCGGCGATCAACATCAATACCGCGATCAATCCCAAGATCATCTGCAGCAGATTACCCGTGGCCATGGGCTCAATTTCCAAGGCGGGCACTTTCGAACTGACGGCGGTTTCGGCAGCCTGCACCACGGTACTGAATACCGACAATGCTCCAGCTGCCAGCACACCGCTCAGGTGACGGCGCGATACCGCCTGTAGAGTGCAGAACATTTACTTGAGCTTCTTGACGCGTTCGGCCGGACTCACCACATCGGTGAGACGAATGCCGAATTTCTCATTGACGACAACCACTTCGCCATGCGCTACCAATGTGCCATTGACCAGCACATCCATAGGCTCACCCGCGAGGCGGTCCAATTCCACCACCGATCCTTGATTCAACTGCAGCAGATTGCGAATGCTGATTTTGGTGCGACCGATCTCCATCGCAATGGTGACCGGGATATCCAGAATCATGTCGAGGTTGGTTTCATTCTCGTGCGCTATCGGCATATTGTCGCTTTCGAGATCATTCAGCTCGGCCACATGAACATCGGCTGTGCCGGCTTTGCCGCCTTTGGCATCCGCCTGTTCGGCCAACGCGGCACCCCAATCGTCCATTCCATCGTCCTGGTTTTCGATATCGTCACTCATGGCACATACCTGCTGATTTAATGATTGGATTGGGAAGCGACCAGCGCACGCAGCTGGACAGGATCCGTAATCTTGATGGCACTATTGCCATGCGACACTCCGAAGCGACCGCGAAATACCGGGATATCCTCTGCACGCAGCGTCACCTTGTCGGGGAAATCAATCGGGATGACATCACCGGCCTTGAGATTCAATAAGTCACGCATACTGATCGTGGTCTCCGCCAGCATGCTGGATAATTCAATCGGAGCACTCTTCATCTCTTCGCGAATCGCAATCCGCCAACGGTCATCGACATCGCTGCGATCACTCTGCACACCGGCATCGAGGACATCACGGATGGGTTCGATCATCGAATACGGCAACGTCACATGCAGCGCACCGCCACCGCCTTCCAACTCGATATGAAAAGTGGAGACCACCACGACCTCGGTGGGGCTCACGATGTTGGCGAACTGCGGATTGACTTCGGAATTCAGATATTCGAATTCAATCGGCAATACCGGCTTCCAGGCCTGAACCAAATCCGCGAAGGCCTGATGCAGAATACGTTGGATAACACGCTGTTCGGTAGGCGTGAATTCACGACCTTCGATCTTGGTCGGGAAACGTCCGTCACCGCCGAAATAGTTATCCACCACAATGAACACCAGCTTGGGATCGAACACGAACAGGCCGGTTCCGCGCAACGGATTGACCTTTACCAGATTGAGACTGGTGGGCACGAACAGGCTGTGGACGTATTCAGCGAACTTGAGCATTTGCACGCCACCGACGGAGATTTCCGCCGTGCGGCGCAGCATATTGAACAGACTGATGCGGAAGTAACGCGCGAAACGCTCGTTGACCATTTCCAGCGTGGGCATGCGCCCGCGCACAATACGATCCTGGCTGGTGAAATCGTAATTCTGCGCTTCGCCATCGATCAGACCATCGTCACCGTCGGTGTCGATATCGCCACTGCCGACACCGTGCAGCAGGGCATCAATTTCTTCTTGTGAGAGCAGATCGTTCACAGGGTTTCCTTACTGCATCACAAAGCTGGTGAAATAGACTTGCTCGATACTGGATGTACCGGTTTGTTCTTTCAGAACGCGGTTAATCTCTTCCCGGGTCTGCTTGAGCAATTCCTCTTTACCGGCGCGCGTGTTCAGCACCGTCGGATCCTGGCTCGAATAGAGCATCACCAAACCATTGCGGATGGCCGGCGTGTGGACCTTTACGTTCTCCAGGGCTGCCGAATCGCGAGAACCCACCTGGATATTGATCTGCATGAAACGCACATCGGCATCGGCGCCAAAATTAACGACAAAGGCCGGTTCCATCGGCAGGTAGTTCATGGGCCCCTTGGCCACACCAGCGACAGCTTTGTCACCCGGCTTGGCCGCCTCTCCCTCCGCGCCTGCGGCAGGAGCACTCTCGGCAACCGGCGCTGCAGACTCGTCTCCGCCGATGATGCCGGCGAAATACAAAGCACCCAGGGTCGCACCGATCAGCACCGGTACGCCGACCACCGCGATGATGATCATTTTCATACCACCGGATTTTTTCTCGGGTTCTGCAGCTTCGACGTCGAGATCCAGATCTTCTTTTGCCATGTCGCACGGCCCCTTAAATTGGCTTTACAGGGACAAAGCAAGACCTATGCCACGGCGTCGGGAATTTAAATCGGCTTTTGAAACGGGGGGTTATATCTTGATTACTGAGGAATGACGGAGAGTTGACGCAGAATAATGGGGGTGGTCAGCCGGAAAGTTGGCGAGCCCAGCGGACGTCATTGCAGGATTAACTCCGCAGCCCGTCCCAGGGCGAAGCCTGCAGCCAGTCGGCAATCTGGATGTCCGGGAGTGGATGGCTGATGTGGTAACCCTGCACGGCATCACAACCCAGCTGGCTCAAGAGATCCCAGGAATGCGCGTTCTCCACACCTTCGGCAATGACCTGGAAACCCAGATTATGGCGAAGATCGATAATGGAACGGACAATCATGGCATCGTTGCCGCTTTGCGCCATATCGACCAGGAAGGATTTGTCGATTTTCAAGGTGTTGATGGGTAAACGTTTGAGATAGGACAGAGAGGAATAACCGGTGCCGAAATCATCCACGGCAACGGCCACACCCAGACTGTGCAGTTGCGCCAGGACTTCTGCGCCACGGCCGAGATCCCCCATCAGGGTGTCTTCCGTGATCTCTATTTCCAGGCAGCTGCCCTCTACGCCGGCCTGTTCCAGAGCCCACTGGATGCGTTCCAGCAGCCGTGGATTCTGGAATGAGCGCGCCGAAACGTCCACCGAGACCGGCATGCTGATGCCTGCGTCGCGCCAGGATTTGCATTGACGCAAGGCGGTCACCAATACCCAGCTGGTGATGGGCGTCATCAAGCCGATCTGTTCGGCGATCGGTAGGAAATGCCCGGGTTTGACCAGACCCTGTTGCGGATGCCGCCACCTTAACAAGGCTTCGACGCCGCACACCGTCTTATCTTGAATCCCGACTTTGGGTTGGTAATACAGTTCGAATTCGTTCCGGTCCAGCGCATGACGCAGCTGACCGGAGAAGCGCAGCTGACGGGCGTTATCGGCCAGACCCTCGGCATCATAGAAACTGTAATGGCCGTCGCTGCGCTTTGCCGTGTACATGGCAACGTCGGCATGTCCGAGAAATTCATTGACGTCGTCGCCATGTTCCGGGTACAGCGCAATACCAACGGAGGCATTCAGGAACAGTTCGCGGTCCCCGCAGTGGCAGGGATGTTCGAAACAGTTCAGCACCTTGGCCGCCACCCGCTCACCCTCACGCTCGCCGCTCGGCACGGCAGGCATCAGGATGGCGAACTCATCACCCCCCAAGCGGGCCAGGGTGTCGGAGTCACGCAGTGCGCCTTGCAGACGGCGGGCCACCTGACGCAGCACATCATCACCGACCAGATGACCAAGCTCATCATTGATCAGTTTGAAATGATCAAGATCCAGCAACATCAGTACGACCTCGCGCCCCTCTTCCCGGCGTGAACTGGCCAAGGCCTGATTGACGCGGTCATACCACAGTGTGCGGTTGGCAAGTCCGGTCAATTCATCCGTGGTCGCCTGATGCTCGAGAATCCCCAGCGCATTATGTGTCTCGGTAATATCTTCCAGCAGTCCATCAATGCGCTGGGCGCGGCGGCGACCGCTGCTGTTGGGATGAAAGCGCAATTGACACCAGCGTTCGGTTTCGGCCAGCAACAGGACGCGCGCCTGCACTTCTGTCGGTTTGCCTTCCATCGCAAGCTGCCAGGCGGCACCGACCTTTTCGCGATCATCGGCATGAATGCGATCGAAACAGGGGATGGGATCCTGGCTGCCCGGAATGCATAACGCGCGCAGGGCTGGACTGGCATACAGCAGTTCGTGTGACCGCACATCATATGACCAGAGCATTTGCGGAATATTGGTCAGCAAATCCTCCACGCGTGCATAAGCGGTCTGGGATTCCAGGCGCGCCGTATCCAACTGCAAACGCATGCTGTCCCAGTAGCCCTGCAACATCAGGCCCATGTCGAGGAAGATGCGTTTGACCAGTGCGGTTTCCAGCTGATGCCGATCGTCGGGATTGATGTCCGGCAAGGTGTCGATGAGTTTCTGCAGATGATTGAGATAGAGCCGGTAGGCACCCATCACCCATACGGGTTTTATGCCCTTGATAAAATGCCGATGACCGACATCCGCTACACCATCATCATGTTCGGCATTCAACAACTGCAACATTTGCTGCAATTTCGAACGCACCAGATCGCCGATGTTGCCACCGCTGCGCTCATAGGCATACAAGACCTCGGCGGTGGCGGCGTTATCGAATAGATAGTTGTAATAATCCTGCGCGAAATTCGCGGCGCCCTGCGAAAGCTGCTGATGGTATTTGCGAAGAATGAGGGAATCGTCGCTGCTGAGTTGCAGGACGTAGAGGAATTCTTTACGCATTTCACGCGCAAGCGAGGGAGGTGTGGCCGATGAGCCGCCCCCCCGCGAATTATTCCGCCTGCCTCGTTTTTCTCCAGCCATTGTTTTATTTATTTTTTTATTACCGACGCAGGCGACGGTAACATATTTGATTGGGACTGCACAGGGCATTTTCATGCCGCAATTCGATGATCCGCAGGGACCATTTCAGATCATGCGAATAAGTCTATTCCACTGCGTGACATTTCCCCGACGCGGCTGATTTCCACGGGGGACGCGCCGCTTATTGTCGCGCCATCCTCATCGGCCTGCCGGGTGCGGGAAACCGTCGCAAATCCCTGAGTATGCCGTTGCTGTTCGGCAAAGGAATGCTGCGACACATTAACGTCGAGCAGGTTAAAACCACTGGCATTGAACATGTCACGCAGCCGCGGCATAGAGGCTTCCAATGCCTCGCGCACCACGGCGTGCTGCGCCGTAAAACTGACCTGCGCCTGATCCTGGTGCATCTGTACGCGCACCTCGATCGGACCCAGATGGGGCGGATTCAATTTGATTTCCGCGCTTTGCAATTTCTGACTCGCCGCCCACATGACCCGTTCGCTCAAGGCCTGGTCCCAACCGGGCTGGCGAAACGGCGTCTGCAGGGTCGTGGTCGGTAACACCGGCCGGGCCGCTGCGGTCGCGCTGGCATCTTGCGCCAGCAAGCCCTGCAGGCCTTGCGGCAGTGCCGACGTCGATTGACTCTGCTGTACCGGTGCCGTTCGATCCATGAGCGCCTCAAATCCTTGCCCACGCTGTTGCGCCACTGCCATGGCACGCACCTCGGCACCCATGCGTAGCTGTGTTTGTTGCGTCAATGCAGCCGCATCAAGCTCGGCGATGGCCGTTCGTACAGCATGCGCTACCGCCGTGTGAGCGGGTTCCGGAAGCGTTGTTTTCACCGCAGTCGTCAATGGCCCCGGTGGTACAGGTGTTGTGTGCTCGCCAGCCGGGCTAACCGGGCGAAGCGATTTTTCCGAGACTGTCGTTATGACAGCGAGTGGCACTACGGTCGCAACCGATGTTTGATCGGCGACGACACCGTTATCCTGGCTATCCTCAGACGCCAATGCCGGCGCTGTGGGCGCTGGTTCTGACGCTTGTACTATGGGTAGATCCTGTGCCGGTGCCTCCGGTGTCAGGGTGGCAACCAGGTTGTCCTCGGCATTGCCGGATGCCGGCAGCTGCTTGCCGTCGGCAATCTCCACCGGCACGGCTTCGCCAGACCGGGATTCGGTCGGTTCCGTAGTCTTCGGCTTATCGTTGGCCTTTGCCTCGCCACTCTTTTCGGGCTGCATCCGGTCTTTCAGCATCTTGGAAAAGTCCTGATTAGACTCGGATTTCTGTGCGAGCTCTGGGCTCTTGGCGACAGCCCTGTCGGGCTTGGCCGTGACCTGGGGAGGGGAAACCTGGGGCAGCATCACATCGGTCATTAGGTTCTCCTGAGCTGGATGCGTTAGCGATAACGGGATAAGAGCAAGCGGCGTGCCAGCCACCCGCGCGGGACATGCTATTCATCGTCCCGCTCACCCGGTCGACACTGCTGCGACTGGGCATCGGAGTCCTTTTGTTCACGGCGATCATTATCGCTGCGCTCCTCATCACGATAGCGAGTGACGACCTTGCCCAGCGCCTGAACCCGGGTGTGGATTTCCATCCAGCGCTGACGCTGCTTGGCGCAATCCTGCTGGGCGCGTTCCACCAGCTGCTGCTGTTGTTCGACGGCCTGATTGAGGCGGCTCAGAAAAATTCGGTAATCCTGCAGCCGCGCCACCGTCAGACTGCCACCGTTGGCGAACTGCTGGGTATAGTCCTCACGATAGCGAATCAGTTCCTGATATCGCTGTTCGGCCGCCTGCACGCGTTTTTGCAGTTCGCCCAAGACGCGCGCCGATTCACGCTCGCTGCTGGCCGTGACTTCAACAACCGACTGCATGCGTTTGCTACGCGTCATAATTCAATGGCCACTCTAATGGTGTGCAGCTGCGGGCTTTGCCGGCGTGGTGGCAGGCACAGACTTACGTACAATGAGTTTGTCCAGATCATCCAGACTTTCGACCAGGGCGACGGGTTCATGCATGTTCTGTTGCAGGAATTCCATAATCCTCGGCTGATAGGCCATGGCCTCGTCAACACGCGGATCGGCGCCCTTCTGATAGGCACCAACACTGATCAGATCGCGGTGCTGACGATAGGTCGAATAGAGCTGTTTGAAGCGCCGCGCGGAATTGAGATGGCCGGCGTCGGTGATTTCCGTCATGGCACGGCTGATCGACGCCTCGACGTCAATGGCCGGATAATGCCCGGCCTCGGCCAGATCACGCGACAGCACAATATGGCCATCCAGGATCGCGCGCGCCGCGTCGGCAATCGGGTCCTGCTGATCATCGCCCTCGGTCAGCACGGTATAGAAGGCGGTAATCGAACCACCACCGACATCACCATTACCCGCGCGTTCCACCAGCTGCGGCAATTTCGCGAACACCGACGGCGGATAACCCTTGGTGGCCGGCGGCTCGCCGATGGCCAGGGCGATTTCGCGCTGCGCCTGGGCGAAACGCGTCAACGAATCCATGAGCAATAAAACATTCAGACCCTGATCGCGGAAATATTCGGCGATACTGGTCGCCAGCATGGCGCCATGCATGCGCATCAAGGGTGAAGTATCGGCCGGTGTGGCCACCACCACGGCGCGTGCCATACCTTCATCACCCAAGGTGTTTTGTACAAATTCCACAACCTCGCGGCCGCGTTCACCGATTAAACCCACCACAATCACATCGGCATTGGTGTAACGGGTCATCATGCCCAGCAATACACTCTTGCCGACGCCACTGCCGGCGAACAGGCCCATACGCTGGCCGCGACCGACACTGAGTAACGCATTGATGGTGCGCACACCCACATCCAAGGGTTCACGGATCGGCTTGCGCGACAGCGGATTGATGGAACGCCCGGTCAACGGCACGCGAGTCACACTGGCCAACGGCCCTTTGCCGTCCAAGGGCTGCCCTGCACCGTCCAAAACGCGGCCCAGCAAACCCGGACCGACGGCCGCCTCGCACATGCGTCGGGTCGGAATCACGCGCGCATTCGGTGCCAGCCCCTGGATATCACCAATCGGCATGAGAAATAGTCTTTCACCCGAGAAACCGACTACCTCGGCCTCGATGCGCGAGTTATCGGGATTGACGATCATGCAGCGTCCGCCAATCGCGGCTGGACAACCCACCGCCTCCAGGGTCAGGCCCACCATCCGCGTCAGCCGCCCTTCCACGTCCAGCGCCACCGGATGCTGTGCACGCTGCGCATAGGCTGCGATACGCTGCTGCCAGATGCTGGTGCGTTTGGCGTCCGGTAAACGATTCGCTATGCCGGTCATGGAGCTGCCCTAGGTTGCGTTGTCGTGATAAATACGAGCGCCGGAATCATTCGGCATCGGACTCGCGTTCGCCACCCAGTATGTTGGTAATGACTGTATGCAATCGCCGTTCAATACTGGCATCGATCTGCGAGGTATCGCTGCTGACTTTACAGCCACCGCGAGTGAGTGCCGGATCCTCCACAATGGTCCAGCCACGCTCGTTATCACCGAGCGACAGGCTTTCACGGACCAATGCGGCATCTTCAGGATGCATATGCAATCGCACATTACGCGCCGCGACAGGCAAAGCCGCCATGGCCTCGCGTACGACGGCCAATACCTGACCGGGCTCGGTCTTGAGTTCACGTCTGATGAGTTGCCGCACCACGGCCAAGGCCAACTGCACCAACTCCTGCTCGACTTGTGCATCCAACTGTTCCAGTGGCTTCGCCAGGGTATGCATCAACGCTTCAAGTTCATGCACCCGCGCCTTGATGTCTTTTTTTCCGGCTTCAAGGCCTTCACGCCGGCCCTGCAGAAAGCCCTCTTCGCGCGCCTCTTGCTGCAGTTCCTCAAGCTGGCGCGCGGTTACCGGGCGAGCCGCCGGCGCAGGTCGCCCGGTCATGTTCACTTCAGGAAGTGACCAATTCTCGATACCGCTCAGTTCTTCTTTGGGGATAATCTTGCTCATGACCGTTGAACCGCGCTGCACGAAACCTCCAATATAGTCAGGGGCCAGGAACTAGCACCTGGTATCTAGAAAAATTACACGTACTGTTCGGCGCCACTGCCACCCAGAACAATATCGCCGGACTCGGACGTGCGCCGTGCAATGGCGAGAATTTCCTTCTGCGCCGCTTCGACTTCGGACAGCCGCACCGGTCCCTTCGCATCCAGATCGTCGCGCAGCATTTCCGCCGCACGCTTGGACATGTTCTTGAAGATTTTTTCGCGCACGGCCTCGTCGGCACCCTTGAGGGCGATAATGAGATTATCGGACGACACCTCGCGCATCAGTGCCTGAATACCTGGATCATCGACATCGGCCAGATTGTCAAAGACGAACATCAGATCCTGGATTTCCTGACCCAATACGGCATCAGTATCCTTGATCAATTCCATGATCTCGCCTTCCATCGCACCGCCGACAAAGTTCAGAATATTCGCCGCCGCTTTGAGACCGCCCACCGAAGCCGACTTGACACTATTGCTGTTGCCCGAGAACTGACGTTCCATAATGTCATCCAGTTCCGCCAGCGCCGCCGGCTGAATACCGTCGAGCGTGGCGATACGCAACAGCACATCCACGCGCACGCGATCGGGCAGATAACCAATCACTTCAGCGGCGTGATCGGGGTCGAGGAAGGACAGTACAATGGCCATGATTTGCGGATGTTCAAGCCGAATGATTTCCGCAACCGCACGGCCATCCATCCATTTGAGTGCCTCAAGACCTTTGGTGTTGTGGCCCATGAGGATGCGATCGATCAAGCCTCCTGCCTTATCTTCGCCCAAGGCATCGATCATGACCTTGCGGATATATTCCTCGGAGCCAACACCCAATGCGGTCTGATTATCCGCTGTATCGATGAAATCACCCAGGATAGTCGCTACCTGATCGCGCGAGACATTCGCCATCGACGCCATGGCGGAACCGACCTTTTGCACTTCCTTCGGCCCCAGATGCTTGAGGATCTGCGCAGCATCGTTCTCACCGAGCGACAGCAGGAAAATCGCCGCGCGTTCAGCACCCGTGAATTTACCTGTTGACCCTGCCTCAGCCATCTTCATTCACCCAGTTCTTGACCACCTGCGCCACCCGTTTGGGATCCTGCTGGATCATGCCCTTGGCTGCAGTGATCTGTTGCTCATAGTGTTGCTGTGGTGCCGGCAGACCACCCTGCGCGCGTGGCGCGCCCAGCGTCAGCTGATCCTCTCCCATGTCCGCCTCACCTCCACCCGCGGCGGCCAGTGCACCGGTATGGGCGACGCCCTTCTCAGTCAGACTACGCAAGGTTGGTTTGAGTACACCGAATATCAGTATGAGTACACCGATCGCACCGGCGGCTTGCTTGAGTACATCCCATACCCAGGGCTTTTCCCAAATCGGCTGTTCGGGAAGGGGTTCAACTTCGGGGATGGGTTGGAACGCGGCATTGATAACCTGCACACTGTCACCGCGTTGCGCATTGAAGCCAACGGATTCCTTGACCAGCGTAGTGAATTTCGCGATGTCTTCGGGTGCCCAGGGCGTGCGGGTTGCGACACCTTTGTCATCAAGCGTTTGTTTATCGTCCAGCACCACGGCCACCGACAGGCGTCGAATCTCACCCGTAGCCAATCGTGTATGGCTGATGGTTTTGTCCAATTCATAATTGCGGGTGCTACGTTTACTGGAGTTACCACTGCTATCGGAACTGCTGCCGGGAGCCCCGGGAGCCCCGGGAGCCACAGCAGCGTCCGTTGTTCCACCGGCGGGCGGCTGATTCGACAGCGTTCCGGGAATTCCCAAACCGGATGCATTCGAGGAAGACTGGTCTTCGCTGATCTGCTCGCTGCGCAAGGCCGGCAGATCCGGATTGAAACTCTCGAGAGTCTTTTCCGTCGTGGTGAAATCCAGCTCGGCTGCGACCTGTGCACGCACCTTACCGGCACCGATCAGCGGGCTCAACATATCTTCGACACGCTTGACGTAACTGTTCTCAACCTTGCGTGTGTAAGCAAACTGGGTAGAGGTCATACCCACTTCAGAGGCGGCACCACCTGTCGTCAGCAGATTGCCGTGTTGATCAACAACCGTGACTTGGCTGGAATTCAGATGCGGCACACTGGACGATACCAGATGCACAATGGAGGAAACCTGTCCTTCATCGAGACTGCGGCCGCCATACAGGTTAACCACAATCGATGCGGTCGGCTCTTCCTGTTTGCGCAGGAACACCGAGCGTTTTGGAATGGCCAAGTGTACACGCGCACTCTCCACATTTCGGATACTGCTGATGGTTTGCGCCAACTCGCCTTCCAGGGCATGCTGATAACGCGCAGCTTCGACAAACTGGCTGGTGCCGAAACCCTGATCCTCACTGAGCATTTCGAAACCGTTGCTGCCCCCCTTGGGCAAACCATCCGCCGCAAGCTTCATACGTGCGTTCTGTAGCTGCGCCGAAGCGACCATGACAGCACCGGTGGTCTCGTCGATCTTGAATGGGATTGCGGATTTCTGCAGCGCTTCGGTCACGGATGCGGCGTCGCGCTGTGACAGGTTGCCGTACAGCAGACTGTAGGTCGGTGTCTGCGACCAGAGCGCGACCGCCACACCCAAGGCGACACTGGCCGCCAAGCCGATCATCAAACCAATCTGCCGAACTGCCGGCAAGCCCCCGAAACCCTGTGCTGTTTGTGTTGATACTAATGCCATGACTTCTCACTCTTTGTGCTTGGCGGATTCTAGTCTCCAGGGACTAGGGCCGAGGTAAAAGAACACGCTGTTTCCTTTGCCCTAGTAACTCGTCCCCCGGCCCTTATATCGGCATGTTCATCACGTCTTGGTAAGCCTGCACCAGCTTGTTACGCACCTGCACCATGGCCTGGAACGACACACTGGATTTCTGTACCGCCACCATCACTTCGGTAAGATCGAGGCTTGGATCACCCTTGGCGAAAGCCTCGGCCATATTGCTTGCTGCCTTCTGTGTGGAGTTGACCTGATTCACAGACGACTGCAGCAGCGAGGCAAAATCGGCACCCTGTGTCGCGGCAGCCGGCTGTGCGGCCGCGCCACCCTGGGCTGCTGCGGCCATTGATCGCATTTGCATCAAGATCTGATTCACATCGATGTCTGCCATGATTTGTTCCTCGCTACCTATGCAATACCAGTTATGAAATGAGTCGTATGCAGATTTTGCGCCACGGTATCAGCCGGGTACGGCAATCCCTTCTTCGCGCATGCGGGCCAGTTTGTAGCGCAGCGTCCGCGGGCTGATACCTAGCCGTTCAGCGGCCACCTTGCGACTGCCTTTGCCGGCGGCCAGCGCCTCCAGAATCAAGGTCTGCTCGTGATTTTTCAGGTCATCGTCCAGACGATCGTTATTGGTAATGGCAGCCCTGGCTTCTAACCGACCAGCGGGCTCCGTTGTCACACCCGTGGAAGACACGGTTTCAAAATGCAGGTCGGACGCTTCGATGCAATCGCCAGACATCAGAATAATGGCGCGCTGCAGGACGTTTTCGAGCTCGCGCACATTGCCAGGCCAGGGATAGGACAACACCTGACGTTCCGCATTCGGACACAAACTCGGCACCGGTTTACCCGCAGGGCAATGACGTTCAATCATGCGTTGAGCAATCGGCAGGATATCGCTGGGTCGGTCACGCAGTGGTGCGAGATGCAGGGGAAAGACATTCAGGCGGTAGAACAGATCCTCACGGAAACGGCCGGCGGCCACCTCTTCACGCATGATCCGATTGGATGTTGCAATCACGCGCACATCCAGAGCGATCATGTCGCGACCACCCAGGCGTTCGACTTCACGCTCCTGGAGTACCCGCAGCAATTTAGCCTGCAGACCCAGATCCATTTCAGAAATTTCGTCGAGTAAAAGTGTGCCGCCCTGCGCCTGTTCGAATTTACCGGGGCGCGACTGATAGGCACCGGTGAAGGCGCCCTTTTCGTAACCGAACAGGACGGCCTCCAGCACATTTTCCGGGATCGCCGCGCAATTGATGGCCACGAACGGACCGGACGCACGTTTGGATTGTTCATGTATGTAACAGGCAAACACCTCTTTGCCGCTGCCGGATTCACCGGTAATCATCACCGTTGCATCGGTCTTTGCAACACGGCCGGCCAAGGCCAGCAGTTCGCGGGTGCGGGGATCTTCGGCCACCACGGCCGTCTCTTTGGAACGCGGCGGCGGCAGATAACGACTGACCATATCCACCAGCACATCGGCATCAAAGGGTTTCATCAGATAATCGGCCGCGCCGCAACGCATGGCATCGACGGCTTTCTGTACTGTGCCATAAGCGGTCATCAGCACCACCGGCAGATCCGGATTACGACTGCGAATACGTTTCAGCAGGCTGTGGCCATCCAGTTTCGGCATCTGCACATCGCTCACCACCATACTGATGGCCTCGCGCTCCAGGACTTCCAATGCTGCCGGGCCATCCATGGCTGCCTTAACCGCATAACCCGCCAGCTTTAACGTGTCGCACAAGGCTTCACGTAAGCTCGGGTCGTCTTCAACGATCAGGACGGTTGCTTGATTCATTAATAACTCCTCAATTGATGCCACAAACCACGGTGGCAATCGGCATTGTGCTAGTGAGGTAACTGGTGTGTAAACCACCGGGCAGATTGGCCGAGGCCAGCGCGTTCGGCAGATGCATGACAAACTCCGTGCCACCGTTCTCCGGGGACTCCACCTGCACATCACCGTGATGCGCGCGAAGTGTCGCCTGCACGACGGCGAGACCTAAGCCGGTACCGCCGGCACGTGTCGTATAAAATGGATCAAAGATGCGTTCCCGCGCAGCTTTGGGTATGCCTGGGCCGTTATCGCGCAGCCGCAGTTCGATCTCACCGGTCTCGGTGGTCTGAACATTGAAATCCAATTCAGCGCCCTGCGGCATGACCTGCAGACTGTTGGTCACCAGATTGCCGAGCGCACTCACCAAGGCATCTTTATTACCCACCAGCTGCATCATGGGCGCGGCATTCTGTACCCAGCAACGGGCACCGGCTTGTTGTAATTGGCTCTCGATGGCTTGCTGGAAAGCATTAACGAGTTCGCTGACACTGAATCGTTCTGCGCCACCACTGCCACCACGTGCGAAAGTCAGCATGTCGTTGACCAGACGTTCCAGATGGCTCAGACGATCTGTCAGGCGACCAGCGAAACGTGCCCGATCACCGATGGGCAACTGTTCCTTTCCAAGATGCGATGTATACAACAGCGCAGCTGACAACGGCGTGCGGATCTGATGGGCCAGGCTCGCCGCCATTTCACCCATGGCGCTCAAACGCTGCTGGCGTGACGCGCGCTCGTGTAACTCATGCGTGTCGGTGACATCCTGCAACACCAGGATGCGGCCTGGTTCGCTATCCAGCGCGCGGCTGGCAATATTGACGCGACGACCGTCACGCAAGGCGATTTCGGCACCACGGCTTTCCTGCATACGGAAGGCACGTGCGGTAATGACCGACCAATGTTCGCCAATCAGCGGCTCACCCAGTTGGTTGACCGCGACACGATTGCATTCGCGGACCCGTTCGACGCCATCCAGTACCAAGACACCCGCCGGCAGGGTTTCCAGCAGAATCTGCAAGCGATCCACCAAACGTGCCTTTTCGGCCAGCTGCTCAACCCGTTCGGAACGGGCCTCGGCTAACTCGCCACTCAACTCAGCGACACGCAGTTCGAGTTCCCGGTAGGACTGTTCGAGTTGCACAGACATCTGGTTGAAGGCCTCAAAGGCTTCTACCAGTGCTTGGCTACGGGGATCGAGGCTCATGTCGATTTGACTCCTGAATCACTATGGGCAATTGCCCTCGGTGTCGGATTCAAAGCAACAAGCATGCCCAGGAGATGAAACACATCCAGATCAACAAGTTAAAACGGCTAGACTTTGACGTCGTCAATTTGACGTCACATGCAGAGGGATCCCCTGCAGATCCGCCCCGGATTCACCGCCGCAGAGCGGATATTTTGGCCAAAAAAAATCCCGGGCTGAGCCGGGATTTTTATAGTTTACCTTCAGGATCAGAAGGTTGAAGTAGCACTTCCAATCGACGTCAAAGTCCCGCCGCATCGCCGCGCTGCAACCCGTACTTGCGCAGTTTCTCGACCAAGGTCGTGCGGCGCATACCGAGACGCTTGGCCGCATGGGCGACCACGCCACCGGCATCATCCAGGGCCTGTTTGATGAAGTTCTGTTCCAGGGTACTCAGATGCTCCTTCAGATCGATACCACCGCGCGGCAGGCGCGGTTCTTCGAACGCCAAGGGCTGAGGATTCACCACCAGTTCCTCGCTCAATTTGGCCAGAGGTACGGACTCTCCGTCGAGCTGAAATTTCTCAGGCAGATCGCCGATGTCCACCACACCGAAGGGATGCAGAATGGTCAAACGTTCGATCAGATTGGCCAGCTCACGCACATTACCCGGCCAGGCATAATGGCAGAGCGCCATCACGGCAGCGGAAGTCAGACGCACCGAGCCGCGTTTTTCATGTTCGATACGGCGGATCAGTTCGTTCACCAGCATCGGGATATCTTCGGCGCGGTCACGCAACGGCGGCATCCCGATCGGGAACACGTTTAAGCGGTAGTAAAGATCTTCACGGAATTTACCCTCGGCCAGCGCTTCTTCCAGATTGCGATGCGTTGCAGCAACCACGCGCACATTGGCTTCGATGCTCTTGTTGCTACCGACCCGTTCAAAGGTGCGTTCCTGCAGTACACGCAATAGCTTCACCTGCATCGGCAGACTCATATCACCGATTTCGTCCAGGAACAGCGTGCCACCCTCGGCCATTTCAAAGCGGCCCTGGCGGGCACTGATGGCACCGGTGAAGGCGCCTTTTTCATGGCCGAACAATTCGGATTCGAGCAGTTCGCTGGGAATTGCACCGCAGTTAATAGGTACAAAGGCTTTTTCGCGACGCGAAGAATTGTAATGCAGATTGCGGGCGACTACTTCTTTGCCAGTCCCGGACTCACCCAGGATTAATACATTGGCATCGGAGTCGGCGACCTGCTGGATATATTTATGCACTTGCTGGATAGCGCGACTGCTACCGACCAAACTACGGAACAGATCGACCGGACGTTGCCGACCGGATTCCTGATGCGCCTCGCGATAGACTTCAGCCTGATGCAACGCATTGGTAACTTGGCTGTAGCGACAGGGCAATTCGATCCGGCCGAGAATGCAGGAGCTCGCATCGATCTGCACCGTGGGTTCCTTGCCTTTATGTGCCAGCAAGAAAATAGGCAGATACTGATCCATGTCGTGGATTTCTTTCAGGAGCTTTTCAAGCGCCTTATCCGATTTACATTGACCTATCAGCACCGAAATAAATTCTTCGGGATCTTCGATCGCCTCCTTCCATTGATTGCAATCGGTGACCATGATCGGTTGACGATCGATAAATTTGAGGACTGCGCTGAGTTCGTTGCCGCGTTCGGCATCCGCCTCGATGATCAGCACTTTGCCTTCTACAGACATGCGTTATTCCTCCAGGACTGCTCATCAACCGGGTGGAGTCTGGCTGCGGCTGGGGTGTAGCCTGCATTTTTGTGCCAGTACTGCCCGGATTTTTATGTTGGTGCGTTAGAGTTAACCACTGAACGCGTAAAATGTCAAAATTCCGACGTTCCTTTAGGGTTCGCTAATATTGCGAACACCGCTCGCAGCCTGGGTAGACCGAATACACCAACAACTCCTACAGTCAGGCCAGTTCATTAGCAAGCCATCTGAGTATTACGCTGCAAGTAGCTAATTGAGCATGGAAAACGCCACGTAGTCAAGCGCCCACGGTTGATTTCAAGGGTAATGGCTGTTCAGAAGGGATGTTTAACGCGGGGGTTTAGTGGCTGATTCAGCGCGATTCTTAACGGCAGCTATGCCATACCTGCTCAGTCTCGCGGCTCTTAATGCTGGCGAGGAAATCTACGCTGTTGTTCAGCGTGTATTGCTTTCATAGGCCTTGAGTGCGGAGCGGCCGTGCCCGACCTGATGCAGCAAGCCCGCCAGTTCATCCCGCCGACACTGAGCAAGCTGCATGACCTCGCGATCGACACTGAGAATATCCTGCAGTAACGCGCGATAGCGAATGTGCTGCCCAGGCATCACTGCACCGAAAATTTGGTACAGCAACGGTCTTCGTTCGGCTTCGAGTTGGGTCGTCGCATCCCAGTCACCTGCACGTGCAGCATTCAGCAAATCCTGGGTAAGCGACCTGAGCCTATCGACCCGATCGCTTTCGACAGGCGCCATTGTAACGGCCGTATTCACTCGCCAATAGCCTTGCCTGGTGCCGGATGGGAACTGACCTGATCACCAATGGCTTCCCAACCTTCTTTGAGCTGGCGCATCAGACCCGTCACCTCATCGAGTACAGCCACATCGTTATCACGATTCGCATCAATCAGGCGTCGTTCCATGTAGATGTACAGATCCTCCAGATCGTTGGCGATTTCACCACCCTCTGCCTTGTTGAGACTCGCTTTGAGTCCTTCGAGAATGGAGATTGCCCAACCGATCTGCTGGCCCTTGGCACGTATTTCATTACGCTGCATATATCCTTTTGCGCGAGCAATCTTTTCCAGAGCTCCATCCATGAGCATCAGAATAAGTCGGTGTGGGCTTGCTGACTCCACACCGGCATGCACCGCCATTTTGCTGTATTGGCCAAGTGCGTTCTGTGCGTTGGGGTACGTCATTTTTCTTCCCTCTAAAAATACTTGTTACGTTAATGGCCCTGCTTCATGCCCGGGCCACACACCACTAAGGTGTAACGTTCACGGCCAAGAAACTCTTCCGACCTTTAGCCAAACTGCTGGGTCAGATAAGTACTGGTAGTTCTCATCTGACCCAGCATGGTATCCAAAGCGTTAAATTGCGATCGATAGCGCTGCTCAACCAAGCCAAGTCGATATTCCATGCTCTCGATTCGTGTGTTCAACGATTTCTTACTGGACTCAATACCGTCTTCGCGACTCTTGATAATCCCGTCGGCTTTCAAGAGATCGGTCAGCGAGACATCCAGCCGAAACATATACCCCTGGCTGTCGTTGGCAAATACGTTTGCCAAACTGCTGAAATCCGTATCGATGGCCTTGGTGAGTGCCGTAGCATCCACTTTCATCGTGCCATCCTTCTGGATGGATACACCAACCTGGGAGAGGTATTCATAAGCACCCGTCAACCCCGAGGGCGGCGTGTTGAATACGTTCTGTATAGCTGACTCAATACCGCGCAGTGTACTGTCGTTCTTGAGTTCTTTGCCGCGCAGGCTAGTAATCGTTGTCCGCAAGGCGTTATAAGCATCGACAAAGGTCTGAACGGATTTTTCCACCGCTTCAGTGTCACGCGTTACAGTCAGTTTCGCTGCGGCTGTTGTCTCCGCCTTCAGATTCAATGTCAGCCCGTCAACCGCATCACTGATGTTGTTCGAACCACGGGTTACTGTGTAGGTATTGTCGATAACGACTTCGGAATCCAGCTCAGCAAGGGTGGCGACGTTATAAAGCATCGTCATGCCCAGGTCGGTACCCAGGGTCCCAGTGAATCCAAGGGTCATTGCTTTGGCCGAACCGGTCTCGTTCGAGGTCAGAACCAGGTGATGACTGCTGGCCGATTCAGAAACAATGGTTGCCGTTACGCCGGCATCTGCTTCATTGATTGCAGAGCGGATCTGACTTAGGGTCATGCCGCCCACATCCAAAGCAACGGCATTACCATCCACGGTGATCGTCATCTGATCACCGCCAGCACCCAGCGTAGTGGTACCTGTGTCAGCAATACTCACAGAGCCTTGCTTATGTGATTGTGCCAGACGATTGACCTGCACATCCAAGGTGCCCGTAGCGGCGGCAGAAGTTCCGGTCGCCGTTACCGCGTCGGCATTCGTGGATGCGACAGCGTAGACCTTGAATGCATCAAGGGATTTCAGGTCTTTGATAGCGGTCTGGAAGGTAGACAGGGAACTGCGGAAACGACCGTAAGCGCTAATCTGTGCATCCAGCGCCGTACGGGAAGTTTGCAGGGCTTGCAGGGGGCGTCTTTCCACAGCCATGAGCTGGGACACGATAGACTGTACGTCTAACCCTGAACCAACACCTGGTGCACTAATCATAGCTACCTTCCTGCCATTCGGTCTTTATTTACTACAAAGCAAAAAAGGTACCAACCACGATCAGGCCTGCACCTTGAGTAGTAGACCACCACCGTCTGTTAGATAGGTAGCCATCCGCAGCAGTTCTTCAGAAGGGATCTGACGGATAACTTCCTTGGTTTCTGTATCAAGGACTTTGACTACGGTACGACCACTGTCCTCGTCAACACTAAACTGCAGATCGCGATTCAGCGTCTGCACAAATTGATTCATCTGATTCACTGCCTGTTCGACCTTGGTAGTCTGATTGGACTCTTCCTGCGGCAAGGAATCGCCATTCGCGGCAACCTCCTTCCCCTTATCCGTTTCAGAAACGGCCTGAAGTTTGCCGACGGGAGAAGGTTGATTCACACGAGGCAGGTCCGCGGCACCGATAACTTTAAGCATATCGATTGACATATAGATCACCTGCTGTCATCTGCTAGTGGAAAGCACGGGGCCTCCTGCCCCGTGCATCCATCGCTGCTTCAATTGATCCGATTACC
>Ga0180009_10001124_pt1 | contig 33429 bp, 36 predicted proteins | sample OS_PC_MetaG_FD_123537 | JGI IMG/M metagenome (GOLD analysis project Ga0180009, IMG submission 123537) | Groundwater microbial communities from the Aspo Hard Rock Laboratory (HRL) deep subsurface site, Sweden - OS_PC_MetaG | ecosystem: Environmental > Aquatic > Deep subsurface > Groundwater...
CGCTCCGGAAGAATAATCTTTATTAGTATAAATACCGAACTGAATATCCTCTGGTCCTATAAAATTCAATGCCCTTACATTTCCTGCTACGCTAAGAGGTACATCAGGTGCCGTCATCCCAATACCGACCCTCCCATCATTATCAACATAAACCGCTTGAGCCGGAGTTCCATCTAATGCAGCCAAAGAATTAGCAGTAGAAACACCACAAGCCGCCGTCCCTGAACTACTTATCCCCGTGATAACTCCACTACTACAAGTACTTCCATCCCCCCAAGCAATCTCAGTCATCTTATGCCCAAAGATATTCGCATCATCAACCGCAGAAACAAAACTCAAACTAAATAAAATCACTAACAAAACTAATCCTCTTTTCATTCTTGTACCAAACATTCAACATTTATTAGGTTAACAGTATTATTCCCCTCATAAACTGAAACCGGATCACAAGAATCTGCCTGAGCCATAACACCTATTATCGCTTGAGCATATCCCTCGTTCATCCCAGCCTGATAAATTGAAATTTCCCTCAAATTCTTTTTTTCTTTCCAACTATCAAAAGAGATATATCCCAACGACAAAATCAGAAGGATAACTAAAACAGAAATTACAACTTTATATTTATTAAATTTAAACTTCATGCGAATAAAAAGACCTCCTCATAAACTTCCTGAGAATTCAAAGAAATCTTAACGGTTTTTTCCGGGGTCTTAAAACCTGGCGCGGAACTTTTCAAAGTTTTCCCAGGAGCAATCCCCCTCAATTCCATCCAAGTCAAATAAAACTCTCCAGACATAGCCTTTATTTCAATCGGAGCGTCATAATCCTCATCTAAATTATTCTTCAGGTAAACCTCGATAATCTTATTTCCATTCTCTTCCCTTATCTCTACATTACTAACCTCAATTCCTCCAACACTTTCCAGAGTAGTCTCTTTTGCAATTGGTTTAATATCAATATTATTCCCTGAAATCATCATGAAAAAATAAAACCACCCAATAATCAGAATCATAGCAATCAAAACAATCCCCGAATAAACCAATAATTTCAAATTAGGATAAACAAGCTCCCTAATTAAAAAACGATCAAAACCCTTTCCCACAAGTTCATCATGAATCTGTTTTTTTGAGCGACCTTGACTCAACAGATATCGAACATAATTTTTTATCTTATCTTTTTCCCCTTTATCCATATCTTTAAACCGATAAAGAAATATTTAAAGTTATCTGAGCCCTTCTTTACCAAACCCAAAACTTATTAATCCACAATTTCCCCTTATTTCTATGCTAGATAAACTAGGCTCGGCCTTGAAATCCGGAATGAAAAAGATTTCAAACGCAATCTTTGTAGATAAGAAACTCATAGATGGAATCGTAAAAGATATCCAAAGGGCACTGATTGAAGCGGACGTAAATGTAGAATTAGTCTTCGCACTCTCCCAGAAGATAAAAAATCTAGCTTACGATGAAACAATCAAAGGAATCGATAAGAAGGAACAACTAGTCAAATTAATTCATGATGAAATCAGTTTACTTCTTGGTCAAAAAACTGAGCTTAAACTTCCAAAGAAAGCAAGCATTATGTTTATGGGTCTTTATGGTGCTGGAAAGTGCGTCCACAAAAAATGCAAAATACAACTAACCTCTGGAGAAATAATTTCCGCAGAAAACCTCTACAACAGATATATCTCTATAAAATCCGAAAAATTAAACGATGGAGAGCTAATAAATGTAGAAAATAAAAAAATCACCGTTCCCTCCTTTAACCCAAAAACTTGCAGAATAGAAAACAAAGAAGTAACTCACCTATGGAAATTAAAAAAAGAAGACCTAATTGAAGTACATCTTGATAACGGAAATGATTATTCCATAAAAGTCACCCCAGAACACCCCTTTTTCGTACTTCGAGAAGGAAACGTAATCCAAATAAAAGCAGAAGAAATAACTCCAAATGACTTTGTAGCAATTCCACAAAAATATACCGTAGACGGAAAAACAATAAACCTATTCAATGATATAAAGAAACTAAATCTATCAACCTATCTTTCCCAAGAAGAAATAAAAAATATTCTGAAAAAAGAAGACAAAAATCTAAAAGAAATTCACAGCAAACTAAAAAACAAAGTTAATTATTGCTGTTTTACAAGTAAATTAAAAAAAGGAAAAATACCCTTAGAACTAATAAACAAAATAAATCACAAAAGTATTAGACTGAAAAGCAAAAACGGCAACAAGATAATAACATTCCCATTATATCTAACAAAAGAATTTTCAGAATTTATAGGATATTTAATAGGTGATGGACACATAGAAAAAAGTTATATTGAAATTACAAACGAAGACCCGGAAATAATAGAAAGAATTACAGAATTATCAAAAATATTATTCAATCTTTCCCCTTCAATAAATAAAGACAAAAGAACAAAAAATCTTTATCAAATAAGATTAGTATCAACAACTCTCGTAGAACTAATGTCAATATTCAACCTAACCCCTGGGAAAAAGGGAAGAAGTCTTAAAATCCCAAAACAAATATTAAAATCAGACAACGAAACAGCAAGAAATTTCATACAAGCATATTTTGATTGCGACTCATATCCTTCAAAAAACCGTAGACATATCGAAATATCCTCAGAAAGCCAATCCCTATTAAAGGAACTAAACATGCTTCTATATAGATTCGAAATAGTTTCCTCATTTTCCAAAAAAGAAATTAATAACAGGGAATACTTCAGACTATCTATCACAGCAAAAAATGCCGAAAGATACAACGAAATTATTGGATACAAAGTAAAAAGAAAACAAGACGCCTCAAATAATTATAAGAAAATTGGATTAATTCAAGGAAGTGGAAAACAAGATATGATACCAATGGGGAAATCCTTAAAACAATTAAGACTAAATCTTGGATTCTCAATTGGGGAGATACAAAACAACGCAGTCTATAGTTATGGGATTTATGAAAAGAAAGGTTTTATTTCAAGAGAGAAATTACTAAAACTATTCCTACTCTACATCTCTAAAGAAAAAGGAAAATTCAATTTATTCTTAAACGACATTAAAAACGATAGCTTAGAAAACCATTCAAAAGAATCCATAAACAGTATAATTTATTCTCTTGAAAAAAATGAAATAATAACAAAAACACCTTCAAGTATAGAATTAACAACAAGGGACAATCAAATTTTAAAAATGTATAAAAATTTTGATTCTCAAAGCAGTCTAGCCAATATTAAAAACATTGTAAATTCAGATGTAAGTTGGATTCAAGTAAAAAACACCAATAAAATAAAAAATGACTCTGAATATGTTTATGACTTAACCGTTAAAGATAATCATAGTTTCATCGCAGAAGGAATCATTATTCACAACACCACAACAATCGCAAAACTAGGATTCTATTATGCAAAACGGGGAAGAAAAGTCGCACTTCTAGGACTGGACACTCAAAGACCTGCAGCAATGGACCAACTCGAACAAATGGCAAAGAAAGCAAAGCTCCCAGTATTCATCGACAAAAAAGAAAAAGACCCAATAAAAATAATAAAACAATATGCAAAAGAACTCAAAAAATACGACTTAGTTCTAATAGACACGGCCGGGCGAGACGGACTTAACAAAGAATTAATTAAAGAAATAGAAAAGCTAGATAAAACTTTGAAACCTGATTACAGGATTTTAGTTATGCCTGCCGACATCGGACAAGCCGCAAAAACACAAGCAGAAGAATTTCAAAAAGCACTTTCAGTTGACGGAGTAATCATCACGAGAATGGACGGAACCTCAAAAGCCGGGGGGGCCTTAACCGCCTGCGCCGAAACAAAAGCACAAGTCTTCTTCATCGGTATTGGAGAACAAATTCATGAAATAGAAATCTTCGACCCAGAATCTTTCATCTCAAGACTTCTCGGAATGGGCGACCTTAATGCACTTCTCGAACATGTCAAATCCGCAACAGACGAAAAACAACAAAAGCGAATTGAAGAAAGAATGCAAGAAGGAAAATTCACACTCCTAGATTTATACGGACAATTAGAACAGATGAACAAACTTGGAAGCATGGATAAAATGCTTGGAATGATTCCAGGAATGAACGCCGCAAAAGTCCCAAAAGATGTTTTAGCAAAACAAGAAAAGAAAATGGCTCATTGGAAAAACGCAATCTCAAGTATGACTGAAGAAGAAATTGAGAACCCTGAAGTTATGGAAAAACAAACTTCTAGGATTCAACGAATCGCGAAAGGAAGTGGAACAACAACAACCGAAATCCGAGAACTCCTAAAACAGTATAAAATGATAAAAGATATGATGGGTATGAGTTCAGCAGAAGGTTTAGCCGAAGGAAAGATTGACAAAAAGATGATGCAGAAAATGGCGAAGCGATTTAAAGGGAAGATTAAAATTTGAAGATGGTAACAGATAATTTTTCCACAGAAATAAATCTAAAAAAGTGTTATAGGACGCTGGAAACAATAAAAAACACTCGAAAATTTCTTGGGCAATATGGGGGGAATACTTCATTTCTTAAGACTACTGGAAGATTGGAATCTATAAGGACAATACTAAAACAAGCAATGGATTTAATTTTTACTTCTAGAAAAACGACAGATTCCTCAGAATCTTCAAATGGAATAGATAATCTTTCAAAAATTGACGAGGCGAATGCCCTCCTTATTGTTTTAGAAGAAGAACTCAGCACCATAATAGACAAAATAGAGAAAAAATTAAAACCAGAATTAAGCGTCAAAGAAAAAGAAACTCTATCTGGATTCAGAGAAGACTTAACAAAACTTGAAAAAGGAAATATTAAGAAATCTATAGCAAGAAATATAAAAGAAGCTATTGAAGAACTCAAAGAAGAACATCTCCTTGCCTGTGGAATGATAAGCGCGAGAGCTACCCTTTATATGTTTGAACAAATAAAGGCAGAAGGCACAACAGAGGAAGATAAAGTAAAAAAACTGGAAGATGTCGGAGCAATAAATAAGGGAGAAAAATCAAAACAAACCTCTAAATCATTTTTAGAGGCAATAAAATCAGCAAGAAACTTTATACTTCATGACAAAGAGTATTTCCCAGATTATTCCGAATCTAGTAATTATTTATCATCCACAATAAAGATGGCTAAAATATATCTAAAATACCTTGAACTCAAAAAAGATGGCGAAGAAGTTTAAAGGGAAGATGAAATTGTAAAATGAGAAATTTTCTGGAAAAATTGGATAAGAAGGTAAACAAAAAACCTAGGAAAAGTTTAGATTTTTACAACAACCTCATTAGCGGAATAATCGGGGGGACAATAATTGGGTTCACTATAGAATATTTAAGGACTAGTGGAGAAAACATTATTTCCTATGGGTTAATAACATTTATTTTATGGTTAATACTTGGCTTTCTAATAATTTGGAGAGTTAGTTCTGGAGACAGAAGAATTAATCAAAAACTTCAATACAAAAACTATTTACTCAATCTATACGCCGCAATTGTCGGAGCATTTTATGTTTCTGCATTAATCCTATTTCCGAAGACAATATTTAGGATACTTTCAACAATCGTCCTAATCCTCCTGACAATTTTCATCTTATTCATAATTCAATCAACAAAATGAACAAACTAATCGCCCAAGGAGCCGAAGCAAAAATATTCCTCTCAGATGAAATAATCTTAAAAGACCGAATCCCAAAATCATATCGACACCCACAACTCGACAACCAAATCCGAACACGAAGAACAAAATCCGAAGCAAAGATTCTAACCAAAGCCCTCGAAGCAGGAGCAAGCGTCCCAAAAGTCCTCAACACCGAAAAGTTCTCAATCCAAATCGAATACATCAAAGGAGACCGACTTTCCGAAACCTTAAACAATTATAATGAAAAACTCCAATTCAAAATAATGAGACAATTAGGAAAGCAAACCGCCCTATTACACGAAAACAACATCATCCATGGCGACCTTACAACATCAAACACAATCTGGAAAGATGAAAAAGTATTCATAATCGATTTCGGCCTAGGATTCATCTCAACAAAACTAGAAGACAAGGCAGTCGACCTACATCTAATCAAACAAGCCCTTGAAGCAAAACACTACCAAAACCACGAAGACCTATTTGAAGAATTCAAAAAAGGTTATATTTGGCCAGATTCAAAAAAAATTATCGAAAGATTAGAAGTTGTAGAAAGGCGTGGAAGATATAAACACTAATCAGAAAACAACTTATACAAATCATCCAAATTTTTTAACAGCTCAGGAACATTACGCGACCAAATAACTTCATTTCCTTCTTTACTAGTATCAAACTCCTCAAGCTTCCTTTTTCCATTAAACTTAACATATATCCTATCCTGTAAAGATTTTTTATCCACGAACACCCCGACACGCGCATAATATTTATTATCTGGATTCGTAATTAATACATAACTCCCAGAACTCGCATCCTTAAGTTTAACGCCAGTCAAAAAACTAATTCTTTCATATGCCTTCATCCAACTCATCATATTCTCACAAAAAAACAATAACTCTTAAAGATTATTGTGCTATAATATGCATATAAAATAAAAAAACAGCCCCACCAGGGCTCACAACCTTTTGTCCATTCTGCTGGATTTTGTTTTAAATCATTTCAGCAGTTTGTTGACATAATAAGACTAGTTTTATTTATAAATATTGTCGAGATAAAATGGATAGATAATATGGTACCATACTTCTAATATTCTTACTCTTCCCCCATTTCTTCCAGTAGTTCTTGACCCTCTTCTTTAGACACATAAATCTCTATTTTAATTCAGTTCGCACTGCACTACAAACCTTTATAAATCATAAAAACACACATTGTTATGAAAGAAGCAATAAAAAATGTAGCAATAACAAAATTCACACAAAAAGGGATGATTAGAAAAGAGTATTTAGACAAAATAGAAACATGGCTTTCTCGCCCAGAGATTATAATTATCAAAGGGATAAGAAGATGTGGAAAATCCACTATTTTGAGACAAATAGCCAGTAGAACAAAAAAGAAATGCGTTTACATTAATTTTGATGATTACAGATTTTTACAATATCTTAATATTTCACTGCTTGAAGAAGTTTTAAAAGAATTTCCAAACTATGATTATTATTTCTTTGATGAAATACAAAAAATTAAGGGATTTGAAAGCTGGTTAAGAACACATTATGATATCGAGTCCCATAAAAAGTTTATAATCAGTGGCTCTAATATTTCCCTATTTGCACCTTCCTTAGCCACAGTCCTTACTGGAAGAAATATAACCTTTGAAATCTTCCCTTTTAGTTATTCGGAAATAAAAGAAAAAAAACTTGGAAACATTAGGGAATATCTTTTATATGGGGGTTTCCCAGAAGTAGTTCTTGAAAAAGATATTGAGAAAAAGAAACTGCTCTTATTGCAATATTTTAATGATATACTGCTACGAGACATATTTGAAAGATATTCAATAGTTGCAACGCAACAATTCAAAGCACTTGCACAATACATGCTTTCAAACACCGGTTTAAAAATAAGTCCAAACAAACTCGCAAAAGAATTAGGGATAAATCCTCGTTCAGCAGAGAATTATCTTTCTTATCTTATTGATGCTTACCTAATCTTTGAAGTTCCATTCTTCTCATATTCAGCAAAAACAAAATATACTGCTGGGAGAGCTTCTAAATATTATACATTAGATAATGGATTAACAACAGTTTTATCTCAAAGAATTAGTGAAGGACATCTTTTTGAAGCACTTATCGCACAAAAATTAAGAAAAAATAATAAAGATCAGTTATATTATTGGGCAGACAAAAACGAAGTTGACTTTATTTCTGAGGGCAGGGCAATTAATGTGGTTTCTTCTGAAAAAATACCTGAAAGAGAATATAAAGGGCTAATTGAACTTAAAGAAAAAAAGAAGCATATAACTGAATTCATTTTAATCACAAAAGAAAAAGTTGTATCAAAAGAATTTACCCATATACCTATTGAAGAATTCCTAAAAAAATAACATAGTTCCCATAAAAAGACCATGATGTACATATAGCCCCACCAGTGTTCACAAAAGTATTTCCTTATCATAATTTAATTTCTAAAAATCCTTTTGCTCATCGAACACTAGGTTCTCATTTCCTGAAAATTATCAAGAACAGATTGCTTTGCAATCTGCATAAATAGCCCCGCCAGGATTCGAACCTGGGTCCCAGGCTTCAAAGGCCTAGATCCTTGACCACTAGACTACGGGACTATATAATAGCAACATGGTCTTTATGAAACGATTATGCCGTTACTTTAGACTATAGAGCTAATCTAATTCTAAGAATTTATACATTTTTAAGCCTTTAGAATAACCTTCAATTAACTTTAAAAACCAATTTTTCCCAGTTATAACATGACAGAAATGACAAAACCCACATGGGTTAAAATGAAAGAACCCGAATTAAAGAAAGTTATCTTAGAGCTATCCGAAAAGCATTCTCCTTCACAAATCGGATTCATTCTTAGAGACCAATATGGAATTCCATCTACAAAAGTTTTCGGAAAGAAATTGAAAGCATATATGACCGAACTTGGAATAGAAGTTAACGAAGACCTTGAGAACGCCGAAAAGAAAGTTACAAAGATGAAAGAACACCTTAAAAACAATATCACAGACCGACACGCTAAACACAAATTTCAACACGCACAATCTAGACTGAACATCACAAGAAAATACTTTGGAATCTCGGCAAAGGAATCCAGAGAAAAATAAAATTTATTTTAGTACCTAAATCTTAGTTCACCAGAACTACCTACAGGGTAAAAATCACAGCAAGCGTGAGCAATTCGCTTTTGCCAAAAATAACGATTTGCAAATGCAAATTGCGAATTAGGCGCGACCAATTTTTCCGCACGGCTTTGCCGTAAGACTACAAAAAGACCTAAAATTTATTTTATCATACATATCTTTTTAAGCTAGTCTAAATTATTCACTTCATGTTAAAAGAGGTTGAACAGTTCGCGCAAGAATTTCTGAAATTTTCAAAAGACAAACCGATAAGAATCATAAGCCACTATGACACTGACGGAATCACCTCCGCATCCATCCTAGCAAAGACTTTTAGAAGACTCGATAAAAAATTCTCGATAAAAATAGTCAAAGGACTAGAAGAAGATACAATCAAAAAAGAATTAATACGACAACCAAAAGAGGTAATTGTATTCAGCGACTTAGCTTCGGGAAGTCTAGACTATTTTCAAAACCTGAAAGAACCAATTTTCATCTTAGATCACCACGAATTAGATTCTTCAAAACTAAACGACAAAATAAAAATCCTAAATCCCCATTTAACTGATAACCCTAAAGAAAATGAATGTACCGGCGCAGGAGTTTGCTATCTTTTCTCAAAAACAATCTCCACAAACAATCAAGACCTCTCCCCCCTAGCAATTATTGGAATGATAGGAGACCGACATGAATCAGACCTATCCAAGGTAAACCAACAAATAGTAAGAGACACTCATGACCTAAACATAAGAAAGGGAATCGTACTTTATCCGGCAACAAGACCGCTAAGAAGAGCACTCGAATGGTCCACATCACCTTACATCCCGGGAGTCACCGGCGACGGACCTGGAGTCCAAAATCTTCTAAGAGAAACCGGAATTGGTTATGATAAAAGTTTACTTGATTTATCCGACGACGAAATGTCAAAATTAATAACTGCCATAATGATCCGAAGAGCACAACATGACCGAGTTGAAGATATCATCGGGAATCTTTATATCCTAAAATTCTTCAACACTAAAGAAGACGTCCGAGAAATTTCAGTATTAATCAACGCATGCTCCCGACTCGGATATCATGACACTGCAATCACATACTGTCTCGGAAGCGAAAAAGCAAAAGCTCGAGCATTAGACATCTATACCGAATACAAACAAGAATTAGTTTCAGGATTGAGGATTGCTGAAAAAATGGATAAAGTGCGAGGAAAAGGTTTCGTTATTTTAAACGCAAAAGACCAAATCAAAGACGCAATCGTTGGAACAATTTGTTCAATGCTTTCATCATCACCAACCTATGAAGAAGGAACAATCCTAATCGGAATGGCATACAACGAGGATAAAATAAAAGTTTCCGCAAGAATTGTCGGACGAGAAGGAAGAAATTTAAAAGAAGTATTGGAAAACACAGTTACAGAATTTAAAGCCCAAAATCCCGAAACTATTGCAGAAGTCGGAGGGCATCATTTTGCGGCAGGTTGTCTTGTTGAAAAAGATAAAGAAATCTCATTTATCGAAGCCCTAAAGAAAGAACTCGAAATTGAGATTGTAAAAATATAACCATTAAACTTAAAAACCGATTTCCGCACCTATTTTTATGGAAAGAACAGGAAAATTCATCCGAGTAAAATGCTCAAAATGTAAGGGCACTCAAACAATTTTTGGGAAAGCCTCTACAAAAGTCAGATGTTTAGAATGCAACACTATTTTAGCCCTACCCTCCAGTGGAAAAGCAAAGATCCGTTCAAGAGTAGAAGAAGTTTTGTGAGCCTGCCCCAGCCTATCTAATAAAATATGCGAGGGTAAAACAGTTCGTAAAGCTTTAAATAAACAAATTCTTAACAAATTACATGATAATTAAATCAAAACGAAGTTTTGGAAAGAAGTTTTTCTACTTTGCCTCAGCAGAGGTACACCAATTGGGTGGAAGAGAAATTTTGCCCGAAGGGTACTCGTGTAACGAGATTTTCTAAAAAGAAAGAAATCATGAAAGAAGGAGACTTAGTCCTATGCAAAGTGAAAGAAGTTAGCAACACAATCACATCGGTAGAACTGCCAAACGGAAAACAAGGAACCATTATCTCTTCAGAGATTGCCCCGGGAAGAATAAAATTCATGCGACAATACGTCGTACCAAACAAACAAATCGTCTGCAAGGTCTTAGGAATATCGGGAGACAATTTTCATTTATCTCTTCGGAGAGTAACTTCAAAAGAAAAAAAGGAAGTGATGCAAAAATTTAAACAAGAACAGGCAATAAAGGCAGCATTCAATCAAATTCTCGGAAAAGAAGTAGAGAAAGTATCTGAAAAAATACTCAAAGATTTTCCAACCCTCTCAGAATTTTTCGATAATGCAAGAGAAGATGAAAAACTAATAACAAAATATATTCCCAAAGAAAATCAAGAATCAATGAAAAAGATAACGAAAGAGAGAAAGAAAAAACAAGAATTAAAACATAATATCAAACTTAAATCACTCGAAGACGATGGGGTAAAAAAAATTAAAGAAATTTTTGATATTAAGGATGATAATGTATCTATAGGTTACATTTCAGCAGGACAATTCAGATTGACATTAATCGTAGAAGACTTTAAGGAAGGAAAAAAACGAATGGTTGAAATCATTGAAGAAATTGAGAAAAAGGCAAAAAAATACAAGTGTGAATTCTTTGCATCAGAGGAAAAATGACTCTAAAAAAATGTCCAAAGTGTAAAAAATATACTTTCAAAGATTCCTGTCCAAAGTGTAATTCAGAAACCGAGTCCGCACACTACCAATTCTCCCATATACAAAACGCGCCACCAAGAAGCGCACCTTTCAAAAGAAGATAACTAAAATAAATTTTTCTGCCCAACTTCTTTCTTAACAACATTCATATCTTCTTCCCAAAGCGGAGTCAACTTCGTTCGATTATAAATTATCGCGGCCGGGTGAAACAATGGAATCAATTTAATCTTCAATCCATCAATCTCAATATCTTGAACTTTTCCATGAACCTGAGTAATCCCTGGTTGGCTTTTCATTTCATCAACATCACCTAACGCAAGAAAAAACTTCGTAGCATAATTTCCAAGACTACAAACAACCTTCGGTTGCATATCTCTAATCTGTTTCAACAACCAAGGAGTATGTGCCTTAATCTCTTCAGGCAAAGGATCTCGATTCTCTGGAGGCCGGCACTTCAAAATATTAGCCACATAAATATCCTCAAGACTCAACCCAACATTATCCAATAACTTATCAAGATTTTTTCCAGCAGCACCACAAAAAGGAATCCCTTGTTCGTCCTCGTTCCGTCCCGGCGACTCCCCGACGAACAAAATATCTGCATTAATATTCCCCTTACCGACGACGATATTAGTACAATTCTTAAATAACTCTGTACGTTTTACAAGAGCTGCTTCAAGAAAATTAAATTCTGATGAAGTTTTATTTGATTCCATAATAATATTCAATCAAAAAGAATATATAATACTTATCCCTAGCAATAATATGAAAAGAAAATTTATAATCAAAGATTGGTACATAACCCCTTCCTGGGCAAGAGGTCTTGCAATCGGAACAATTGTCGGTTCAATTTTAATGATCCCTTCAGCCTTCCTCGTGAAAAGTCCAATAGCCCTCCTCCTTCCAGTTGCAATCCTTATCACTTGCTCAGCAATAGGAACCTTGACAGGAAAAAGAAAAAAAGAATTCGGATTATCCCACAGACCCAATTACTAGAAAATTATTTTTTCTTACTTCCTTTAACCTTAACTTCAACATACCCCTTTCTTCTGTCCTTCAAAAAATACCAAACGGAAGCACCAATAACTGCTAAACCACTAATCAGAATAAAAATTTCCTTTAATCCAATATTCTTAATAAAATCTTTCACATTATCTATTCCATCGCTAACTGCATCCCCAATCCCCTCGTCTTCATCAACAGAACCTTCATCTCCATCGGCTGGAACAGTCTCATTATCCGTGGCATTAGTTGTAGTTGTGATCGTTGTTGTACCGCCGCCACCCCCACTAGAAGAAGAAGGCGGAGGCGTAGTCGTAGTAGGAACAACGACATTATATCCTGCACCAGCAACGAGACTTAACATCAAAACAAACATCAAAACAAAAACAAACTCTTTTTTCATTTCCATACTAAAATCCTAGTGATACAGGAACCTGGCAAGCAGTCACACCAGTACCTCCCGAAGCACAATTTACATAATCATCAACATCTTGAGCACCCTCACCTGCATCGTCCACAAAGTTAAATGTATTCGCAGAAGAATACGCAACCGGAACATTCATCTGGATATAATCACTAGCCCCCCCAAGATGCATCTCATCAATTAACTTATTCCATTTCTTCAAACTCGAATTCATCCCCATCATATTAGTTCCCGCATTACAGATAAACGCACTACTCATATCAATCTTAACCGGTCCATAAACATTTACACCATAAAATCCGATACTCAAATTATCTGCACAGTTACTATGAACTGTAAAATTCATATTCTTAGTCCCCGAAGTATTTGTCTTAATCCCCACATCAAACGCCGTAAGAACTCCACTAATATTAAAATACTCCGTAAAGTTATAACCAGTCTTATTCAATGCGGGAATATCTACTGTATATCCTGCAGGCAAATCAAGCTTAAAGATAAACGCCTTATCAATCTGACTAGTCTTCGTAGTAAAATTGGAACATGCCGAAACCGCACAATTTCCTGAAGGGTCACACGTTTTAATCTTGTAATAATAAGCAGTACCATTTATTAAATCAAATCCTAATCTATTTGCCCCATTTATTATATCCAAAGCATGGAACGGCTTAAACTTAGAATAATTCTGATAAGTCTCCGTCCCAAGATCGTTAATAGTCGTATTCAATATCTTACAAGTAGAATCATTAAGGTAAAACTGCACACTCATATTAGACGCCTCATTAGTATCCACCTTCATAAATGCACCATCAGACAATTTATCCACCTTATTAAAAATTACCGTCGGTGCAACCTTATCACTAGCATTAGCTGAGAAATTAAAAGATGTTCCCCCAGCACACTTAGGAGTAAATGTACATAAAGGGTCGGCACAATCCGCTAATCCATCCTCATTATCATCCACCCCATTCATACATTCTTCAAATACATTAAATCCAAACTTTTGCATATTTTTACACTTCGGGTCCTTTGTGTTAGGATTTGAACAATCAATAAATCCAAAATCTATACTTCCCGGAGTATAATATCCCGGGCCAACATAATCTGAAGGATTCGTTCTCGAGTGGGAACTATCTGCACTAGCCATATAAACTCTCATATTCGCAGTCTTACTGTATTCTGTGAAAGATTCAATATCCTGAGAACTAACTGCAACCATAACTCCACCTATCTCTCCACAGCTCATTTGCTTATTTGTTGTAACGAGCGCATTTGTCGCAGTCCAATTCCCACTATTACATCTCATTAACTGCTTCGTCTCAACAACTCCAAGAGTGCTATCATTCCTTGCAACATAATTAATCCTAAATTCATATCCTGAATAATTCGCATCTCCTATAGCCTTACAACCTCCAGTTTCAATACCATCGGTGTCCAAATACCAATAGAATGCTCCCGAACTATTCCCAGCCCCCAACGTCCCAATAGAAACCGTTCCATTCTGTCCCATTCCAGCCCCAACATTACGACCATTACAAATAATTGAATCACTTATATTAAATATCCCAGCACCAAAGTTCAATCCTTCTGCACTAACTCTCATCCCCATTCCCATAATATCTACTTCATCACTCACTCCAGGCTCTGCCTCAGGACCATACTGACCAAAAGAATTTCCGGCATCCATAGCAAGCTGATGAACATCCCCTCCATCCGAACTCCCGAATTGTTGATACTCTCCCTTATCCATACACCATCCAGAAGGTTCCGTCGCAGACAAATTATTACGAGAATACGTATCATTCTTATATGTACAAGTAACATTCGCAGCGAGACACCCCGTCTGATTTCCATCATATTGCCAACAACCTGTCTTCCCCCCAGCCCCAGCCATACCCATAGTCATAAACATCTCCGGCTGACAAGTCGCACTCATATCTCTCCATTCACATAATCCCGTGCCTGAGGTACCAGTCGCCTCACATTGTTCCTCCGAACCAATACTCCAATTCATACATGCCACATTACACCAACCCCCTTGAGTTGAATAGTTATCCTCCTGCCAAGTGCAATTAGCATTCGCAGAACAAGAACTAGAATTCAAATCCATACATGTAGCAAACGGTTTATAATCACACCATCCCGCATTCGGATTTGCGAGACACCAAGTATCTGTAGGATTCTCCGCACACCAAGTATCATTCTTCCACTGACAAGTTGTAGAAGCGGTTCCACAACTCGTTTCATTATAATAATTCCAACAAGTAGCATCATTCATTTTAGTCATATTAACATCACACATATTGGCAGCACCCACCATCCCAATAGAAACATTCGTACATCCCAGAGTTTCCCCACAAGTAGCTAAATCATTCCCAAACTTCCAACAGTTAGCTCCAGGCATATCACACCATCCCTCAAAATTCCAAGTATCATTTATCCAGTTACAATTCGAACTTCCAAATGCCACAGTAGCATTACAGGTCGCCTTATCAGTCTTCGCAAAACAATCCCCCCCAATCGCACTTCCTCCACAGAAATTATCAAAACCACAATCTGTATCTCCACAGTCAATAGTCATATCATTATCATTATCTATCCCATCAAAACAAATCTCTCCAGTATATCCATCAGGACTACACAAATTAGAAGTAGTATCCCAAGAACAATTAATTGCACTATTCTGACAATCTCCCACATTATAACAAGAAAAGCAATCCCCACTACAAACCTTCTTAGATTTATCCACACAATATCCTGATGTTGTCAAATTACCACTCGCACTCTCATTCACCCATTTACAACCAGTTCCATTATTAGCAACACTTCCAACACAAGCACTATAAGGAGCATTCATAAAACCACAATCTTCACAATTAGTATTACAATCTCCCGAACCTGCAGTCGCCATTTCCTGCGGATAATCACACCATCCAAATCCATTAAACGCTGCAGTAGCACCCACACTTGTATCATTTGTCCATTGACAATATCCTAGGGCCGAACCAACACAAGCAGCCTCAACATTAGCGACGGTATCCCAGGCAGTTCCGTTACTCTGGAATTCACAGGCCCAACATGAAGTATCACAATTTGCCTTATTCGCTTCCTGACCACCATTATCAACATCAAAAAATCCTGTCATCTCACACCATGAATCCTGCTTCAAGATATCTCCTTCAACATAATATTCAGTTTGCCAAGTTCCTCCCGAAGAAGTACATGCAATCTCACTACCAACTAACCCCACATCTACCACCCCAGAACCAAACACTGCACCAGAATTAAATGTACAATTCTTTACAATCGCAGAACTATTATCCCAAATACATGGCATCATAAACTCCTCAATCATTTGAGAACACATACTGTAATTATTCTTAGAATCTGGGTGTTCACAATAAGGCACCGGTGGAGCAGACACCCTTTCAGAACTCGTACCTACAAAACAAAAAGGGCCTGTAGAATTAGTACTATTAGTCCACTTACAATTAGGCAATGGACCATACTTACAAGCAGACTTCACCAATATATCTGTACAAGCCAAATTCGCACTATTATTCGCATCAAGATAAATTCCAGTATCCCAAGTATCATGCCCTTCACAATATCCTGCCTGCTTCCCATTACATATACTAGAAGAATTTTCTATTCCAGAAAGTCCATCTCCAGCAACACAATAGGCACATCCAGTAACATTATTACAAACAGTAGGTTGATTATCTGCAAACCAACAATGAGCCTCTCCAGCGAACATAAAACCTCCCCCCCCGCCCCCGAAGGTATCTCCACCAGTAGGCATTACACATTGACCAGTAGAATTATACCATCCCCCCGCACTAAAACAAGAATCGGTATCATTAAAATAACCAAAACCCCCATCCCCATAAGAATCCGAACAAGAACTTTCCCCCTCATTCCAAGAGCAAGGCATATATAATGTTTGAGCAAGATAATTACAACTAACATTATTCGTAACTTCACTACACTGTTTAGTCATACACCATCCCGAACCAAATGTAGAATTTTGATAAGAACAACTCTGATTCAATACCGCAATACAAGCCGTCTCATTTCCATCATAATTCCAACACCCATTTTGCTCACAACACCCAATGTCCGTCGCTGTCGCAGAAGGATTTTTAGCCTGAGCATCACTCAAACTTTTAATATCACACCAAACATTTTAATTAGCATCGTTAGCTTTCCAAATATAATTATTAAGACCACATGCCGCCTTATCTCCATTATACACCCAAGGACCATCAGTCATTCCACCCCACACCATATCTCCCGTCCACTCCATCATACACATCCCTGCAGGACCCGCGGTTCCATTAGGATACCACATAGTCATATACGGATCCCAGGTACAATTCATAAGACCATTATTCGTTTCACACGCAGCCTGATTAGTGCCATCATAATCCCAACATCCAATATCCATACAACATCCCACAGCATCATAACACCAGCCATCATCAGCAGAAGTTTTCCATTGGCAAACACCCCCCCCATTAGAAGCAGTACAAGTAGCTGATGTCGTCCCACTAAAATCCCAACAATTAGCAAAATCAGCAGAAACAATCCCAAAACTCAAAAAGACACCAACAACTAACACAAAGCCTAATAAAAATAACCTAAAACCTTTCACCATCCTCCATAACTCATAGAAAAACCAATTTAAATACTTTTCTAAAATCAACGCCGTTAACAAACTTCCAAATTTTTATTTTTAACAGGAAAGTTCGCGGATAAAAAAATTCGCCGTGTGCTTTCGCACATAAGAAATTATTTTATCAAGAAATTTTCGTTAAAAATAAAAATATCTAAACCTCAATGTCTCTCAATCCGTTAGTCTCAATCATAAATACAGTCTCGTTATCCGGCAAATCAGGGCTATCAATTAACTTAGCAACCCGGGAATCTTTCTTTCCCCGACGGAGGTACATTCTGTAGGTGGAATTATGAACCACATATCCATTCGCTATATAATTCTGACCTTCTGGAACAGAAAAATCATAAAACAATTCTTTATCCTTATTATCCCTAATCTTAATTTTTCTAATTTTTTCAAATCTAAACTCTCCAGTTAATAAATTAAATATAAAATTAATCTTCTGTTTAATCTGCCTATCCTTAATCTCAACATTCATCAAAGCATCAAACACTTTTTCTAATTCCAACCTATTAACCCACTTATAACCAACCCCCCGAAACTTCATCAACAAAAAAGGCTTAAGCCCTACATCTTTGACTAAATTCCACAACTCTTTTCTTCCAACAGGCATCATTTCTTTTTTATAACTACTATTTATTCTATTAATACATTCTAATAATCTCTCCTGTTTATCCTCTGCACTAAACCCTATTTTTAAATATCCCTCAACATCCCGACCATCAATCAAAAGATAGTTCATTTTCTTTGCCCCAATATCAACAGAAAGCGAACTCCTAATCCCAAATCTAAGTAAAAACAATTGTAAATATTCCAACACCCCTTTATTCTTCTGAGAAATATTAATCCTATTCCTATCTTTATCAATATGTCCCTCAGCATCGACAAAACCTCGAACAAACCCACCGACAACTTCACAAGAACTCCTCCCAATATAATCATAAACATCTCTCAAAACATTCTCCATAAAATCCCTAATCCCTTTTGAATTAATATCCAAACTAAAACAATTCTTATCCTTAACTTTTGTTATACTCCCTTTCCTCTGAAAAACACCTTCAAATAATTCATTATAACCCTCTAATACCTCTCTTCTCGCATCCCTAAACCTAACGCCTCTGTTTTCAAAATTTCCATCGCCCATAAAATATCCTAATATCTGCGCAAACTCTACACTCATTACAGTTGGAATCATCAATCCTTTGTGCTTGTAAGTCATAACCGGAACACATTGTAACTCAAGACCAAGTCCACTATTCAAATTATCTATAACATTCATAGACGTAATACTTTCTTGATTCAAAACTCTTCTAAATTGTCTTGTTGTAATTCCTATCTGATCACAAATTTCATCTCTTGAAATCCCCGCCTCTTTCAGTTTACTCACAACAATCCCAGAATCCTCAAATGAAATCTTCCCAACCCTCTTAACACCGAAATCTGGTAATCTTTGAACTTCTCCCTCAATATTCAATTTTCCCGCAAGAGCAATAAACTCCCCTTCCCTTAAATCCTTCGCCTCTTTCTCGATTACATTAAAATTCTCAACACAAAAAAATCGATGCAACCCAGAACTCTTAATCCTATTTGTCGTAACAATACTATATACCTTATCAACCTGATTATTAATAGAACGCACATCTGAAAAGGAATTCCCAAATTTCAAGTCACTAAAGTTTCCGCAAACAATCTTGTCCCCACTAACATCCATAATATTCTTAAAACTTCCATCGGATAACTGGATAATACTTTCCCCAGTCAAACATGCATGACCGACGATATTCCCCCCAATTGCCTTTGTCGGGTCACCAAACATTTGTGCCGGATCACTCATAACTTGATTAGTAACATAAACCGCCAAATTATTCTGCTCAGCAATTTTCATCAAATTATGCAAATATCTATTTAGCCTCTGCTGTCTGTCTGCTAATTGTCCTCGTCCTGAATACTCGGCCCTAAAGTGCGCAGTCAAAGAATCAATAATCATTAACCTAATCGGCTCACCATCTTTAATCATCTCACTAACCTTATCCAATAATAACATTTGATGGTCACTATTATGACAACAAATACCCCCAATTCCACCCAAAAAATTCTCATAATCCTCCCCCTTACTAGCAACCTCAAAATCAAAAACTTCCTCTTCCTTCTTTAAAACCTCTCTCTCAATCCCCTTAATTCGAGCAAAAACCAAATCATTCCACTCAGGAGCATTCAAATTCTGGCTAACCTCTTCCAACTTAAAAATCTCATCCTTACTAACTCCCGCAACTTCAACTCTGTAATGCTTGCTCCAATAATCCTTGTAATCCGCTCTCTTATCCAACTTAATCTCGAGTATGTTAGACATCAATCTAAATCTAAGCAATGCGATAGATAAATCATTAGCAAGCTCCCTGCTTGAAGTATAAAAAATAATCCTCCTCTTCCTCACACTCTCTGCATGATAACCATCCCCGTCCCAAAATCCCTTAATAAAACTCTTCAACTTATTTAAAGGCAATTGCATAATCCAATCAGGAATAACTCTATCCGGAGACTTCAATCCTAAATCAACCCCGAAAACATACTTTAATATCAAAGCAAACAATCTGCTAGAAATAAGTAAACTATGACTCTTCTCATACAAAAACGAATCTATTCCAAACTTTTCATAAATAATCTCTCTCGCCCTCTCTAAATACCTAGTCTCCGAACTTAGTCTAATTCTAACAAACCTTTCTTTATATTGAGAATTTCCCTCGGCAACAGCAAAACCAAGTAACCAAAGCAAATCCCCATCAACCTCAATATTCTTAGGAAAAATCCTTCTATCCCTTTTCCCAGTATGCTTAAGCGAAACACCCTTCTTCCCAATCTCTATCTCCTTTCTAATCTTATCAGGAAACTTCTTAACCTCCTTAATTAAATCAACAACCCTTCTGTCTTTATCAATCATCGGTAAATATCTTGATATAGCAATATAATCACCAACCTTCAATTTTTTAGCCTCAACGCATTCTGGTCTCATATTATTTTTCTCTCGCTTAACCGTAGCCTTTCCCCTTGAAGATTTCCTAACTCCCTTAAACAAAGAATGCGAACCAGTAACTCTAACCTCTCTCCCATACTTTGTCTTAATTTTGTATATCACTTCCCCCTTAGGAACATAATGAGATATCAAATTCGAAACTTTAGCCCTCACCATCCTCCCCGTAGACAAATCAAAAGAAAACCCTACCACATCCTTCTTGCTATTCTTCACAACATCCCCAATAACCCCTCTCTTATATTCCCCATTTTCCAAATAATAAACTTTCTCATCATACGGCAAACTATTGAATGCTCGAGCAACCAAGATATTCTTCAAAACTTTATCGGGATTCGCCCCGATACCCTCAGCGAATTGCCTAACTCGCTCCGGACGAAAAGTTCCTTCAGTATCAATATATACCGCCTTCCCATTTGCCCCACCTTGTTCAACAGGAAGTTGAACACCGACGGCAAGGGACAAAGCAAGTTGAGTATTATGCATCATTGTAGGCATATTTCCTCCAATAAAAGAATGACCCTCGGGAACAACAAAATCATAAACAAAATCATTGTAATCTACTATTTCGCTAGATTCAACAACATCCCAATTAAATATTTTTATCTCTCCAATTAAAGATAACGCAAGACAAATGGTATCAACTCTGGTTCTTAACTCATTGATTATCAAATTTCTTAAAAGCTCCTTTTTAGTATTAGGAATACTCCTCAAATAATAATTTCTCATAGTTGACTTTTTAACGCCCAAACCCTCAGACAAGCAATTAAATGCAAAAGGAAGTCTCGGATATATATCTCTTAAGATTTCAAGCGAAAAATCATCTTCAAGCTCTTTTAATATCCCAAGATAATTTTCTTTCTGGATAAAAAATATATTTTCAATTTCCTCCAAGGTACCTGAATTTATTACTTTTGCAAAAGAAGAATTTGTTAAATTCTTATATGCAGTAGAGTTATTATTCGCCTTCCCAAATAACTTTCTTAAACTTCCCCTGTTTCCTCCAATACTCTCCTTATACAAATCACTTAAAAATTTAATAATCTGTCTCGGATATCCAAATGAACTATTTTTTAATTTTGAATTAAAACTCTTAATCAGAAATTTAATTTCTTTTAATTTTTCCCTGTCTTCCCCACAAATCCGAACAATATGATAATTAACATTATCTACTATCTTTCTTTTAAGAGATGAAGAAATCCCCAACCTTAGAAGAAGATAAGTTAACTGTGTTGCGAATCTTTTGCTTTTAGTTGTTGCAGAAATATCATATTCAGATACTTCCCCATCACCATCCAAATATCCCCCCAGAAAAGACAAAATTACACTCTCAGAAGAAAGAAAAATTCCCTCCGGAATAAATTTATCGGAAGAATTACACTTATCAAGTCCATCCATGATAACTCTTGTTTTGTTTCTTAAAAGAATTGTATAGACAGTATTCTTTCTTCTTTTATCTTCCCGTACTATAGGCGAGTATCCAAATTTATTCTTAATATATTCACAGACCCACCCCCTAATTTTATTAGAACTATTAGATATTGAAAAAGGGTTAAAACTCCCCTCAGCAGCAAACAATCCTAAAAAATAAGCATCATCTTCATCATACAAACTTTCACTGACCATACTTATATTTTTTGGTGAAGCAATTAAATCTCCTTCTTGTAGTTCCGAGGTTTTTTTCCACCTAACCCCCCCTTCAAAACCTAATAATTGATGATTGCCCGTTATTTTAAGCACCCTTCCTCTTTTTGTTCTTAAAACATAAAGTTGCTTCACCCTTTCTTTATATAGGTGAGATGCGGGAACAACGGACATCTTTCCATCATCCCACGCAAGCACCTTAACTGTTTGAACAGGAACTGCAAATCCTTCTTCAAATTTGCTTTCTTGCCCGACATTATATTTATTATATGTCTCTTCAATACTCTCAACATGCATTCGCGTATCATTAAAGTAACAAACACTTGTATCTTTACTTATGCATTTTCCACTCCCAAAAGCCCCGAAAGCCTCAGTAATGGACTTCGTCTGAATCCCTTTTCCACCCAGAAGGTTATCCAAATTCTTGGAACCTGTTGTAATAAAAAATAATTCTTTCCTTTTCTCCTCATGCGCAAGACCATCAGTAAATCCCATGTCCATCATCGACCGAGATGCTTGAATTGCTTTTCTAGCAACAGTCTCACTCATCCCCGCAGTCTCAGCCAATTGTGTCGGAGTCAAAACCGCAAGCCCCATCAAATCATAAATCCCTGCAGCCTCCAACTTAGCAACTGCACCCGGACCAACACCCGGAATATCAATCAGTTGAGCCTTCTTCTCTTCTTTAGCTTTTTTAATCGTCTGAATCCCTTTTTCTTCAATCTCTTCGTCGGGCTCACCAGAGTCATCCCTTGGGGACGAAGAAATAGCCTCTTTGATTTTTTCTTCATCGGATTTAATTGCCATTAGCAACTCCTTCCAACCCATCATCAGAATCTTGACCTGCTAAATAGATATCACAGGTTTCATAATCATTAATCCTGCAAGGACTATTAGTTTTGTTACACATATACCCTGAGTCGGTAGTCATTCCATCCGAAGGAATCCACTCATCACTTAGATTAGGACAATCATTTGTAACCATAGCTAAAGAAATTCCCTTTTCTTTATAAGCATTTATATGCTTCAAACTAAATAATAGAAAAACCACTTACCGACGACAAAAATATCACCCAAAAGTAATAAAACAAAGACAACTTGTTCCATAATCCCCCCACTTTTCACAAAACCTTTAATCTTCCAACTAAATGGCCAAAACAATGCAACCCCCGACCGAGTCAAACAATCCAAAAACAAATGCGAAATATATCCTACAAAAAATCCAACGCCCGCCCATTGGCTAATAGAAGCAATAACTAAACTCAACAAAAGCCCGATAAACAAACTATGCAACATCCCCCTATGCTTAGTAAAAATCTGAAACGGTCGAAGGTACCAACGATTTCCCGCCCGACTATTTTTAATATCAATATCAACAAATGCCGTAGCCAACAAAACAAAAATCAAAACATACCAAGGCATCTCAATAAAATAACTAAGCAAAAAATAAACTGCAAGAGAAAATACAATATGTGTTTTGAATAACATCAGTAATTAAATAGGAGTATACTTTTAATCTTTCTTATTCAACTCACCAATCAAAGCCTCAACATCAATCTTCTCAACACCCGAAGCTACAATCTCTAAATTATTAAACATCTGATTCCTTTTAACATTCCCTGATAAATAAATTTCCGTTCCAATCAAATCATCCCTAAATGCCATCGCCTTCTCTGCATCTTTCAAATCTTCTTCCGGGATTAATAAAACAATCTGGTCACTAAACATTACCACCCTCATTGTGTCTGTCCCATCATCGAGAACAAAATTCAAAATAGCCCTATCTTTTGGAACAGCAACAGGTCCATGCTCCACACACTTAAAACCTTCTCCCTTGCCCTCTTCAGAGAGTGCACCCGTATTTACTGCAATCACTTTCTTATTACATTGCGGACAAACTGAATAAAATCTCGGCTGAAAAACCTGAACAACAACCCCCCGAATTCTAACACTCTGCCCCCGCTTAACTTCTGCAAGAGTTCCCTCACTAACAGTCGTCTCAGTTTTGACATCCCCTATGACTGTCAAACTTTTTTTCAGTTCAGAAAACCCAGACAGATGAATCTCACTATCTCGCGTAGAAGCATTCTTAATCTCTACAACATCACCCACCTTAATCTTCTCTTCTTCAATTAAAGAAATATGATTTGTATCCCAAAGAACAACCCTCGTATTCCCAGTATCATCCGCAACAATAAAATTAGCAACCTTCCCTTCTCGCCCATTCTTCGAATATTCACGAACTGGAAAAATATTAATAACTTTTGCGACAACATTTACCCGCCTCATTCCCCCCATCAACTCGCTAATCTTCAAATCCTGATCTTCAAAACTAATACCCAACTCTGCCGCAATAATCTGGGCCGCGCCCTCCTTAGAAATAAGTCCGGACAACTTCGCCTTTTTCGCCTCAACCTTCCGTTCAACTTCTTCCTTATCCAACCCAGATGATTTAACTATTCTCTCAATAAGTAACTCATAATTTTGCATGATTTAGAAAATCTGGCGGACTATTTAAGTATTATTGGGATTCACACCATAACAAGTTTTATAAACCAAAATTCAGACAATTGATTATGAAATGTATAAGTTGTAGTAAAGAAACCGCGAAAAGCGTCAAATTCCCTTGTCCGAAATGTAAAGGAGAAATTCTCAGATGTGACAAGTGTAGAAGCTTATCTATAGAATATAAATGCCCTAAGTGCGAATACCAAGGACCATAAATAGTTTAAAATGGCAACAGCCGGAATCCAATTCAAAATAATGCCTACTAGCGTTGATGTAGATTTAGAAAAGATGAAGACAGATATTAAAACGGCCGTAGAAACTTTCGAATCAGGGGTTTTCAATGAAGCAAAAGAAGAACCTATTGCATTTGGACTTAACGCACTTATTGTAACAATTGCACTTTCTGAAGATGAAGAATCGGAGACTGTAGAAAAAGCACTCGGCGAAATTGAAGGCATTTCATCTGTTGAACTAATCGACTACCGGAGAGTAGTTGGATAAATATTTCTTAAAAGAAATTTGAAAATACCATGAAAATATTAAAAACAAACAGAATTAATACATATCAAAGAGATCCCCCCCCAATTGAAGACTCTCGTTTCGGAAAATATATTGCCAAGGAAATAAAATTCTACAGAAATCTCGCAGACTATAAAACTGCAAAACCCACAAAGGAACAAAAAAATGGTTTAGAAAATAATATTCAATAACTTTATAATTCTAAATAGCATACAATACTCATGACATTAACCGATGAAGAATCCAAAAAGATAAAAGGGCAACTTCTGAAACAACTATCTAATTTCCCAGAAGACAAACAAGAACAAATAAAAAAGCAAGTAGAATCAATGACTACCGACCAGGTTGAAAACTTTGTAAAACAGAATCAACTCACTCACCTCGGAGGAGAATGCATTTTCTGTTCAATAACTGGAGGAAAAACCCCCTCGTTTCGAATCGGAGAGAATGAAGAAAATATCGCAGTCTTAGAAATCAATCCTCTCAGTAGGGGTCACACTTTAATTGTCCCAAAAGAACATTCAGACAATATAGGAGATTCAGCACAAGAACTCGCCAAAGAGATTATAAAAAAACTTAAAGAAAAGTTTAAACCAAAAGCAGTTCAATCAAATGAAATTAAAATCATGGAACATCCATTAATTGAGTTAATTCCAATATATGGTGGAGAGACCGAGCGAAAACAAGCAACCGAAGAGGAACTTAAAACCCTACAAGAAGAAATATTAAGGGTTGAAGAACCAAAAACTGAAGAAGAACCTTCACCAGTTGATACCGGAGAAGAATTATTCAAGATGCCCCCGAGAATTCCTAATTAAGCCAATCTAATTAACAATTCTATAAACCATTCTCTAAAAGAAACATATAATATAAAAGCAATCAGAAACGCTGGGACAAACGGCAAACCTTCCTTAATCTTAATCCTCTTTTTGCTCCTCAATAATTTAATATCTTCCAAAGACAAACCATCCCAATCGGCCTTAATCGTTTTTCGCCCAACTTTTATATCATCAACCAACCAATCACCCTCCCGAAGTTCCTTTCCAGAAATCGTCCGCATCATTGAAACTTTTTCCAAACCCTTAGCAAAAACATAAAGCAGCGGCAACACCAAAGCGAATATTGCAAAAAACAAAAATAGCATGCCCCAACCAAAACCAAAAAATAAGTGAGGATACCACCAATTTACATAACTAAATGCAAACAAGATAACTCCTAAAACAATCAAATAACGAACCCACAATATCGAAAAGCCTTCCTTGATTTTCTTATTAACTTTTTCAAAATTCTGGACGTACAAAACCGCCGAATAAATCAAACCATAAATTGATCCAGCAAACATTAGGAACAAAAGAAAGACTCCAATATTAACTAACGTAGCTACAAAAGTCGCGCCAATAAAAAATACCGTCATAGCAAACAATAACTTCGCATCACCCCCCGCGAAAACCCTTCCATAATAAAAAACATTCATAAAAATAAAGAGGAGCACTAAGGCAAATCCTGCCTGAAAAATAATTGTTGCATCTTGTTCAAAAATCGACCTAAAAAAGATAAATGAAAAACTCGCTAACATTAAAAACAAATTCAACCAATTATCAACTTCTCGCCGTTTCAAATCTTGCAAGCTCGCAACAACAATTCCTACAAAAAACAACCAAAACAAAAATCCAAATTCCATCTTAATCTTCCATCAAAACAGAAACAATATTAGAAGCAAGTGAGGTCAAAATTCCAAAAGCACTTATAAAAAGTCCTGTAACATCAAGGGCATTTAATTTTAATAAAACAATTACAAAATAAATAAAAAGCAAGATATTAATTGCCTGAGAAAAAACCGCAAAGCCATTAACAACTTTCATCATGTAGACAGCGCCCTATAAATCCCCCAAACAAGCAACCCGACGGCAACAACCCCCATTATCCAAACAAAAATCTGGAACATTTTAAGCATTCTCTTTTTCATATCACTATAATCAGTTTATTTTATTTAAATCTATCTAACGCCCAATTCTACAAACACCTTACGACGAACATCCTCAATACTTCCTATTTTTCTTTTTTATTTTCTTTGCCTTTTTATTGTCCGTTTCCTCTTCCCCAACTTCATTCACATTCTGAGTTCTAAACTGCCCTCCCCGTTTATATCCCCGAGCAAGTCGCTTCCTCTTCAAATCCTTCTTCGTTCTCCTCTTATCTATCCCACCGTAATCCATTTTACAAGCCCAAAAAAGTACAAATGGATTCATGAAACTTTTCTAAGATTACTTTATCCATTATCTCTTGGTCACCTCAAAATTAGAATTTATAATATATTCCTGACCAAAATCAAAAGAAAAATCTACCGGGAAATTTACTTTACTTTTATCACTAGCCTCCAAAAGAGAACTTTTTATTACCTTCGCTCGAGTAAAAATCAATTTTCCATCCTCAGACATAGTTAAACTTCGAGTATAAAGTCCCCCTTCAAGAAAGTTCTGAAAATTCGCTCTAGCAGCCGCTTCGAAACTCACTCCTTCCCAAGTCAAATCCCTCAAAATAAAATTTTCCATGGACTCGTCTGCCATAAATCCAGAAATAAAAATCCCCCTAAAAGAATCTATAAAATCATCCTCTGGAAAAGTACCACTCGCAGAATTCAAAGAACTCTTGATTAATTCAACTTCCCTTAACTCAAAAACATCTAAGTCATCCCGAATATCTAAAACTGCTTTAGGAGAAACCAAAGAATTTCCAACATTCTTTTGTTGAATATGGTAAAACCCAATCACTGTCCCGACCATCAACAAAGTTAGCAATACAAGATACATCGAGAAAAATTGTGCCCTTTTGTTAATCCGATTTCCGTGATTAACAATTGAAACTTCTCTGAAGTTACTTTTATCGTACATATCCCGCCTCCCGAACCGCCATTTCAATAGAATCTCCTTGTCTTGCAGAAACTTTCACTTCTGCTAACCTCAAATAATTTGGAAGATAATTAAAAATATTTGGTATCCCCACATCAGCCTCATTAAAAACTCTAACACCTTCATCAACTCCCGCTACTTTCTTTATAATCCCTGAAGCAAAAACAAAGATTATGAGGATTATCAAGATAACAACAGTCGCAACAAAAGTAGCTATAATCCCCCCCAAAATCCCTCGTTTAGAATTCATGGCTCACAATCACCTCCATTTTAATCTTTCCTTCAATCTCACTTATCCCTTGCCCAATTAAAACAGGATATTCAAATATCCTATAACCCGGGTCATATTGCCCTGCCCCTTGAGTAAGTTTCCGAACCCAGCCTGAACCCGAATCTCCTTGAGAAAATTCTGCAATAACATCTCCAGCCTCATTCAACACTTCGACACCAACATAAAATCTTTCATTAGATAATCCACAATAAGATAAAATACTCTTCTGAGAATCTTCAGATATCAAATCTAAATTAAAAACTCCATCGGGTGACAAACACTCACTAACTTGCCTCGTCAAAATAACCGCCTCAGAATCTCTAACCTCAATTTCATAAGCATAAAAAATAGAAGAAATCCCAAAAATCGCAAACGCAATAACACTCACTAAAAGAAGACGATAAATCATAAAGACTCCTTCACCCATCGCCCCCCTTTTACTTATCATCGCACACTCACCACAAATTTATTTCCTTCTTCACGGACACTTACAGAATACTTAGAAAAATACGGATAACCCTTCGTCGCCGCCAAACCCTCGACAGTCACATAAACCCGCCCTTCTTTAATCTCAACATTATTTATCTTCCCATTAATCATCGCCTTCTGAATCCCAAACTCCATCCCCCCCTCCGCCGAATCAATTAAAAGCGCAAGCTCTTTTTCCAAAACCTGTTGCTTCACATCACGACCATTAATCCGCCCTGCAGTAGCAAAAACAAAAATCGCAAAGATAAGCCCCACTAAAACAATATGCACTAGCACCTGATTCAAAACTTCTCCTTTTTTTCGAATTCTCAAATGAGAAAGATAGAGGAGATTTCTCTGAAATTGAACTTTTTTTTCCATCTTAAGCAGGGATCCCATCAAATTGATCACACATAGCAGCATTCCACTCTCCTGCCTCGATAAAATCCTTATCAACCTCCTTAAATGGGTCAGGAGTTTGATCTATCTGAAAATAAAATAGGAGAGGGTTATATCCAAAAACTTCATTCTTATCTGAACGAATTACCTGGCTGAAGAATATAACCATATCTCCATTGGAGGAATTAATATACCTAGGCAAATTAACATCTGCCAAACCTCCTATAAAATAATTCTGGATGCTGTCTAACACTCCGGAGGTTTGAGCATCATCAACCAAAAACTTATTCCCAGAAAATTTAAACTCATTTATTGACTTATCACTATTCGCAACCATCCAATTCACCCCAACAGAAGGTTGAAATGCCTGACTCAAATAAGTCTTATAAGTAGCATCTTGAAAGACTTTCCCCAGAGCCACCGAAACATCTATCTCATTTTTCTCGTAAAAAGATTTTACTTCTGGAGAAAAATGAATCCTTGCACAAGGAGTACAAAATGATTCGAACCCATATTTATCTGCAGGGAATATCTGTAACTCCCCCTCTCCAAAAAGATACCAACATTGGGCCAAGGTATCTGCTATGAGTTTTCCCGCCTTCTCCGTATCCTCATAATCAATAGTAACGACCTGAGTCTTACATTTAAGAGGGAAGTCATCCTTAAAACTCGCATAAGTAATCCCTGCCTTTTCTCCTTCAGGGAGATTCCCCCGCAAAATAACACTTTGACGACAAGATTCCTGACTAATCATATCCTCATTAAAATATTCTTGGAAAATAAAATAAAGCGAAAGGCTCAAAACAATCAACCCAAGTATCAATGCAATCATAACATCCCATTTATAATCTCCGCGTTTGTTCATAGAAATAACTACCAAATTAACTTAATAAAATTATCCTTAGCCACTAGCCCTCTTAAAAATCAGTCTAATCGAAAACCCTACCGCAATAATCAACGCAATATAAATTATCCATTTTATCGTCTCCTTCCCAACAAGTTGTCCCCGCTTCTTCATCTTACATCGAGAACAAATACTTGCCCCCAACTTTAGTTATCTTCAATTGCTTAACTTCATCCAAAACCCACGGGGGAAATTTATCATAACCAGAAACCTTCAACTCAACTGGCAAATCCAATTCCTTACAATTTTTACAATTCATCTTCTCAGCATTCCCATAACAAACACAAATCGCATTTTCATTTCTCTTACGCGTAACAAAAATCACTTTTTCCTTTTCAATTTCCTTATCAAATCTTGACAAATCCCCAAAGTAAGCAAGATAAAATTTTACATTCTCAGTTTCAGGCCCCCAAAAAGTCAAACTTCCTTCAACCAATGAATCCGCAGAACTAACTTGCTCATTAAACATTTGAAGATAAGATTTCGCAGTCTCGGCATTCTCATCATAAGTCGGAGAATACAACGCAATCAACAGAAAAATCAAAACAACGATCCCCGCCGCCGCGATAATCAACTCAACAGTATTATCTGTTACAAGATTTGCCCTTTTATTTAACGACATTTTGTTCTAATAAAATCTTCAATTAAATTTAATTTGTAAAATTTATCCCATTCATTCTTCGGAAGTTTATAGTCTATCTCTCTCGGTTTAAATGCCTGGTTAGGTTTATTATCTGTAAGCTCCAAGGGATAATGTCTTAAGTGAACTTCAGGACTCTCTCGCAAAGTCTTAACATCATTATCAAACTCTAAATAATATTCTCTTGTCCCATTAGTAAGAACAATTTTCGGATAACCTTTAGCCATTTCCAAATTCATAGTATAAATAAAATCGCCGGCAGGAACTTCCCCCCCATTCACAACAGCCCTCAAGTTAGAAATTTCTTCTTCAGTCATCTTCGCCTCTTCAGCCAACCGCTTAACAATTTTCTCAACTTCAATAGCCAACCTATCTCGCTCATCAGTATTATCTAATTCATAATTCTTCCCCCCAATCAAAAAATTAATCGGCTTCCAACCAGAATTTATTTCTTCATCATATTGCTCTTGAGTAATCTCACCACTTTTCAATTGCCTATCCAACACCTTCTTGTTTTCATCAAATATATTTTCGGGAGTCCCGCCCGCAGACAGATATTCTATCGTTTTAAGAACCGGCAACTTCTCGACATAATATACTTCATCATCATTACCCTTCCCAACCACTTCATAAAATTTTGAAATTGCCTGCTCAATAGACATCATAGGTTGGGTCTCTCGGTCAATAGGATTACTTCCAGAATAAAAATACCAAACTCCACTTTCCCAATAAGCATAATAAGCATCGCCCACCCCCTCCCCATTTCCATACAACCAAAAAGACTTTGTAACCCTTTCATCGTATATCTTCTTAAATTCTCCCTTCTCTAACTCCTTCTCCATCAAATCCAAAACACCATTATACACTTCCCAATCTTCTTTTGTATCTTTGGCATTCCTCCAAAACAAATAGTCCTCCTTAGAACCCCAAACCTCTCCATCCCAAGAAGACTCAAACCTTCCATCCTTAATCTGATAATCTTCCCCTGAAGAAAAATCAACCCCGCAAGTCCCATCGTCACAAATAATAAAAAATGCACTTTCCCGTTCATCCTTCGGAACTCCCACAATATCTAAGAGAGTGCCGCCATCATCATAACTTGAAACTTTTATATCATTACTACATTCCCCTCTTCCGCCATCATCTCCCATTCCAAAGAAATACAAAACACTATCGAACATATCTCCGACCCGATTATAAAGTGGCTTAAGATGTGTCACCCCAAAAACCAACATAACCAAGACGACAATAGCCAGAATTATCGCAACCAGCTTCGGAACCGTCATAGCACCACGAGAGTTCATCTTCCAAATCTCAAGAGATTCTTAATACCATCCAAGAGAGCGCCCCCTTTTCCTTTCAACAAAAAGATTGTAGCACCCACCATTATAACCAAAACAATAACAACGACAATCAACTTAACTATCTCCTCCATTTCCATTTTTATTTTTCCTCCATATAAAATGGAATCGAAAGTCGCAAGACTTACTTTCATTTTTGTTCATTGAAAATGACATGAAAGTTCCTTTGGAACTTACTTTTCCATATACTAGTCACACTTTAGAGATTAATAAAGATTACTAAAAATTACAAGTTAGGACAATCATCAACAGCACCAATAAGATCCTTAGTCGCCTTAGCAAAATCAACTTGTGCAACCGCATAAGCATCATCCACTTTTTTCTTATCTGCGTCAATTTCTGCTTGAACCATTAAAGTAGCATCATAAGCCCCCATAACAGGTGCAGTAACTGCTTTTCCACGATTAGTAAGTTTTACAGTTCCAACCAAATCCTTACAGGTAACAGCCTTATTACCCATCTTATCTTCATTCCACACTTCCCGAACTTTATCATTAAAACCATAAGAATCACCTTGCGCACATGCAGCCGCACACGCAACCTTCAAATCATTAATATTTTCTCCAGAACCGCCATAAATTCCTATTCTATCCCATAAATTAGACCAACCCGTCGTAAAACCAAAAATCAAGAAAACCAAAACAGCGATAGCCAAAACAATAATTACAATCGTACCAATAGTCATCTCAGCACCCCTCTTATTTTCCATCTTAAGCAACCCCTGTCAGTAATAACATAGCAAGAAAAACCGAAATCGCTCCTGTCACAACCAACAATTTATACTTCTTAAAAATAATAGGTAACAAATTTATTACAATAATCGCCGCCCCTATAATTAAAGAAGATTCAACCATCTACACACCCCTCTGAATAACTAATTTAAATAACTCCAGCAACAATCCCATCGTCACAACCAAACTTCCCAAATTCACCATCCCAAAAGAAATAACAATCCCCCCACAAATCACAATAAGACCAAAAATAATATTCAATAAATCCAATTGCCCTTTTTCATTCATCCTCTTCATACAGTCTCATAGTCCTTTTTCTTTATAAATGTTTCCGAATTAACAGTATCTCCGAAACTACACAAAATAAGATAATTCCAAATAACCAAGAGCTAGAAGAATAGCATGCATTTTTTCCATAAATTCCGATGTCTATGAAATCATTTATTCTTCTGCTGTGTTCTC
>Ga0180009_10001125_pt1 | contig 33414 bp, 35 predicted proteins | sample OS_PC_MetaG_FD_123537 | JGI IMG/M metagenome (GOLD analysis project Ga0180009, IMG submission 123537) | Groundwater microbial communities from the Aspo Hard Rock Laboratory (HRL) deep subsurface site, Sweden - OS_PC_MetaG | ecosystem: Environmental > Aquatic > Deep subsurface > Groundwater...
ACGGGCACGGATACCCGGTTCAGGGTCATGGGCATGAGAATTCTCCTTAGGCGGTGGCGGCCTGCTTGACGACGCGCAGGCGGTTGTAGGCATCCTTCTCTTCATCGTCGAGTTCCACGATGTAGGGCTCGATGGGGCGCTTGAAGCAGGTCATTTCGCCCGCCTCGTTTTTCTTCAGCTGCGCGTGGCAGAACCAGTCCGCATCGTTCTTTTCCGGATGCTCGACGCGGTAGTGATACAGGCCCCAGCGCGACTCGGTGCGGTAGAGGGAGGCGTGGGCCGCCATCTCCGCACAGTCGAGGATGAAATGCACTTCCATGGCGCGCATCAGCTCGTGCGGATTCGTTGCAGACATGAAAGCAAGGTCGGCACGGATTTCCGCGAAGCGATCGAGGCCGATTTCCATCTTCTTCGTCACCTTGGGCGGCTGCAGGTAGTCGTTCACGAAGCGGCGCAGCTTGTACTCGACCTGGGTGGGCGACAGACCGTCGACCACCGACAGCGGCGCAAGCACGCGCGTGCGCTCGGCCTCGACTTGTGCGGCATCGACCGCGGGCAGTTCGTGCGACATGGCGTACTCGGCCGCGCTCTGGCCGGCGAACTGGCCGTAGACGAAAGCACCCAGCATGTAGTTGTGCGGCACGCAGGCGAGGTCGCCGGCGGCGTAGAGACCCGGCACCGTGGTCGCCGCATGCTCGTCCACCCACACGCCGGAGGCCGAGTGGCCGCTGCATAATCCGATTTCCGAAATGTGCATTTCCACCATGCCCTGGCGGTAGTTGAGATGTCGGCCTTCATGGAAACGGCCGCGGCTCGGACGCTCGTTGCTGTGCAGGATGTGCTCGATGGTGCCGATCGTCTCCTCGGCCAGATGGTCCATCTTGAGGAAAACCGGGCCGTTGCCGCCTTCGAGTTCCTTGTAGAACTCCATCATCATCTGGCCGCTCCAGTAGTCGCACTCGATGAAGCGCTCGCCCTTGGAGTTGGCGGTGTAGCCGCCGAAGGGGCCGGTGACGTAGGCGCACGACGGGCCGTTGTAGTCCTTGATCAGCGGGTTGATCTGGTAGCACTCGATGCCCGAGAGTTCAGCGCCGGCATGGTAGGCCAGCGCGTAGCCGTCGCCGGCATTGGTCGGGTTTTCGTAGGTGCCGAAGAGGTATCCCGAGGACGGCAGACCGAGCCGGCCGGCCGCGCCGGTGCAAAGGATCACCGACTTGGCGCGGATCACGCCGAAGGTGCCCTCGCGGGTGTCGAGCACCATGGCGCCGGCGATCGCGCCGTTCGCATCGAGCAGCAGGCGCGTGGCCATGTAGCGGTTGGTGATCTCGACCCGCGCCTTCTTCAGCTGGCGGTAGAGCACCTTCTTCATGTGGTGGCCTTCCGGCATCGGCAGCACGTAGGTGCCGATGTGGTGCACCTTCTTCACCGCGTAGTCGCCGGTCTCGTCCTTCTCGAACTTCACCCCCCAGCGGTCGAGCTGGTTGATCATGTTGAAGCTTTCCTGCGCGTAAGCCATCACCGTCTTCTGGTTGACGATGCCGTCGTTGGCGACAGTGATTTCCTTGACGTACTGCTCGGGCGTAGCGTGGCCGGGAATCACCGCGTTGTTGAGGCCGTCCATGCCCATCGAGATGGCGCCGCTGCGCTTCACATTGGCTTTTTCCAGCAGCATCACCTTCAGCGCCGGGTTCTTTTCCTTGGCCTTCACCGCAGCCATGGGCCCGGCGGTTCCGCCGCCAATCACCAACACATCCACTTCCGCAATCACTTCGCTCATGAATTTCTCCTAGACGTGGGAACGTTCGATGCGCATCCGGTACTGGAAGGCATCGCCGCGGTAATACAGGTATTCGAAATCGATCGGGCGACCGTCGGCGGTCAGCGTCAGGCGCTCGATGCGCAGCACCGGCGCGCCCTCCTCCACCTGCAGCTGGCGCGCCAGATAGTCGTCCGCCAGCATGGACTCGATCTGCAGTTCGGCCGCGCCGAGCGCAATGCCGTAGTCGTTTTCGAGGATGAGGAAGATGTCGCGATGCGCCAGGTCTTCCTTCGCCAGGCGCTCGCCGATCGACTTGGGTACGTAGGTCACGTCGAGCGAAATCGGGGCGCGGTTGAGGTAGCGCACGCGGCGCAGTTCGACGATCTCTTCGCTGTCAGCCGCATTCAGCCTGGCGCCCACCGTTGCGCCGGCAGGCATCGACTTGATGCTCACCACGCGCGAGAAGGTCTCGTAGCCCATGCTCGACATCGCCTCGCCGAAGCCCTGCAGCTCGGCGATGTTCTGGAACGCCTTCGGTTTGGACACGTAGGTGCCCTTGCCGTGGATCTTGAAAATCAGGCCCTCCTTCTGCAGATCGCCCAAGGCCTGCCGCACCGTGATGCGAGAGACGCCGAAGGTGATCATCAACTCGCTTTCCGAAGGCATCTGTTCGTGCGCCTGGTAGGTGCCGTCGAGAACCCGGTCGCGCAGGATCTCCTTGATTTGCGTGTAGAGCGGCACCGGCGACACGTGCAGCAGTTGCGAGGGGGTTTTCCGTGGCTTCACCATTTCGCGTCAGACTCCAGAACTTGTTATGACGAGTAATGACGTAGCAACGCGCGTGCCAACTTCGGGGCAACGCGAGTGCGTGCCCGCTCAGGCCTGATGGATAAAGGGATAGCGGGGGATCTAAAGGTTGAAGCGATGCCTGCGCGCAGGCATCGGAAGCGGCACTGACTTAGTGCGCCGGAGGGGTATCGTGTACTGGCGTGGTGCCGATCAGTCGCGCGACCAGCGTGCAGCCGCCGCGTCGTCGCTCGCGCGCGCCTCGACCCAGCGCGCGCCGTCCGCGGTCTCTTCCTTCTTCCAGAACGGCGCCTGGGTCTTGAGGAAATCCATGATGAATTCGCAGGCGGCGAAGGCTTCGCCGCGGTGCGGACTCGCCACCGCCACCAGCACGATGGGGTCGCCCGGCAGCAGGCGGCCAATGCGGTGGATCACGGTGACATCGAGCAGGGCCCAGCGTGCGTTGGCGTCGTCGACCAGCCGGGCAAGCGCCTTTTCGGTCATGCCCGGATAGTGCTCCAGCGTCATCGCCGCCACCCCGCTGCCGGCGTTCATGTCGCGCGCGAGGCCAACGAAGCTGGCGATGGCGCCGATGTCGGTACGTCCGGCACGCATCGCGTCGACTTCGGCGCCGAGATCGAAGGGCTCGCTTTGCACGACGATCTTCATCGCGCTAGCCTCCGGTCACCGGCGGGAAGATCGCGACTTCGGCGCCGTCCGGCAGCGCCGCGTCGAGCGCAACGATGTCCTGGTTGACCGCGACCCGGAACGCGCGCCCCGCCGCCAGCTCTTCCGCCCACGCGCCACCACGCGCCTGCAATGTAGCGAGCAGATCGGCGACGGTCGTACCGGTAAAGCCCACGGTTTCCTCGCCCACGCCGAAGCGCTCGCGCAAACGGGCGAAATACAAAACGCGCAGCTTCATGACAGCAATTCCGAGAAGGGAATAAAACGTACCCAATCTCCTGGCTGAATGGTCTGGCCGATTTCGAGATCGACCAGGCCGTCGGCCCAGGCACACGAGGTCAGCACCCCCGAGCTCTGGTTGGGGAACAGCGCCAGCCTGCCGTTGGCCTGCAATTGCGCGCGCAGGAATTCGCGCCGCGCGCCCGGCTTGCGCCAGCTGAAATCCGCCTGCACGGCGAACGCGCGGTAGAGCACGTTGGCCGCGCCCATGCGCTTCAACAGGAAGGGCCGCACGAACAGGCAGAAGGTGACGAAGGCCGATACCGGGTTGCCGGGCAGCCCGATGAAGTCGGCCTTCTTCACGCGCCCGTAGACGAGCGGCTTGCCGGGTTTCATCGCAACTTTCCACATCTCGACGCGGCCGAGTTTCTCGACGGCCGCCTTCACATAATCCGCCTCGCCCACCGACACGCCGCCGCTGGTCACGATGACATCGGCCAGACTGGCGGCGCGCAGCAGGGCGGACTCGGTGGCTTCGAGCGTATCCGGCACGATGCCGAGATCGATCAGCTCGCAGCCGAGGTCGTTCACCAGCCCGGTCAGCGTATAGCGGTTGGAGTTGTATATCTGGCCGGGCAGCAGCGGCGCGCCCGGCGTTACCAGTTCGTCGCCGGTGAAGAAGCAGGCGACCTTGAGTTTTCTGAACACCGGCAATTCGGCCAGCCCGACCGAGGCCGCCAGCCCCATCTCCGCCGCACCGATGCGGGTGCCGGCGGCGAGGATCTGCGCGCCGGCCTGGATGTCTTCTCCGGCGCGGCGGATGTTCTCGCCGGGGTGCGGCTGTGCGTGGATGACGACCTCGTCGCCCTCGAGGCCGCAGTATTCCTGCATCAAGACCGCATCCGCCCCCGCCGGCACCGGTGCACCGGTAAAGATGCGCGCCGCAGTGCCGGCTTGCAGCGGCGCACCGACCGCACCGGCCTGGATGCGCTGTGACACCGGCAGGCGCACGCCGGCGACCGCCACGTCGGCCACCCGCACGGCGTAGCCATCCATCGCGCTGTTGTCGAGCGGCGGCACGGTAATGGCGGACGTCTGCGGCGCGGCGAGCACGCGTCCGATCGCATCGGTGACCGACACGGTTTCGCTTGCCGTCGCGCCGCGGGCGCGTTCGAGCAGGGCATCAAGCAGTTGGCTGGCGGTAAGCATGGTCGACGATAAAGTCCGTGAGTTGGGAAAGCGCATCGAGGTCGATGCGGGGAATCGGCTGCGGCGGCTCGACGTCGGACGCCACTGCCAGAATAGACGGATCATCCGGGAACAGCCAGGGCTTGCCGGTTTCGGCGCGGTGGACTTCCAGCTTGGGGATGGCCTCACGCTTGTAGCCTTCGATCAGTACCAGGTCGCACGGCGGCAGCTGGGCCAACAGCGCCTCCAAAACCGGCGGCGTGTCGCGATGCTCGGTCAGAAGCGCGGTGCGGTGGTCGGACGCCAGCAGCACCGCTGCCGCCCCCGCCTCGCGCGCACGCCAGCTGTCCTTGCCGGGGCGGTCAATGTCGAAGTCGTGGTGGGTGTGCTTGATCACCGCGACCCGGAGGCCGCGCGCAATCAGCAGCGGCAGCACGCGCTCGATCAGCGTGGTCTTGCCGCTGCCGCTGTAGCCGGCGATGCCGAAGATCTTCATAGGAAGGCGAGCTTGGTGCCGGCAATCGCCAGTACCAGCGCGAGCGTTTTGCGGATCCACACTGGCGCGATGCGGCGGCTGCCGATTTCGGCGCCCAGCCAGCCGCCCGCCGCCACCGCCAGCGCCCATAACGGCAGGGCTTCGGTTTGCGGCAGCGCGCCTTGCCCCAGAAAACCGGCCAGACCCGCGAGCGAATTGAGCAGGATGAAAGCCGCCGCGACGCCCGAGGTCACGCGCGTGCTGGCCCAGCCCAAAAGCAGCACCAGCGGACTGAGGAAGATGCCGCCGCCGACGCCGGTGAGCCCCGACAGGAAGCCCATCGCGCCGCCGGACAGCGCAATGCCGGCGAGCGGCGCGCGTTTTACCTGGCTGTCGTGCACCGCCATCGCGGGCGACAACATGCGCCAGGCGGCGAACAGCAGCACCACGCCGACGACCGGCCTGAACCAGGCGTCGGGCAGGCTGAGGCCGCCGCCCCAGTAGGCCATCGGCAGCGAGAACAGCGCGAACCAGCCCAGCAGCCGCGCGTCGAAGCAGCCTGCGCGCACATATTTATAGGTGCCGATGCCGGCGACGACGACGTTGAGCATCAGCGCGACCGGCTTCATTTCGGCGGGTGCAAAGCCGGCCAGCGCCATGATGGCCAGATAGGCCGATGCGCCGCCATGGCCGACGGTGGCGTACAGCAGCGCGCCTGCAAAAAATGCAGGGATCAGCCACAGCGCAAGTTCAAATCCTGTCATGGATGCAACCTGATAAATTTGTGTTATATTTTTCCATATATAACCCCCCTCTGGCAATCCACTCCACACCCATCATGTCAGCCACGCTTCAGGACCAGTTCGGACGCCGCATCGATTACGTGCGCCTGTCGGTGACCGACCGCTGCGACCTGCGCTGCAGCTACTGCATGCCTGAAGGCTTCAAGGGGTTCGAAGAGCCCGAGCACTGGCTCAGCTTCGACGAGATCGAGCGCCTGATTGGCGCGTTCGCCCGGCTCGGCGTCAGCCGCATCCGCCTGACCGGCGGCGAACCGCTGCTGCGGCGCGGCATCGCCGAACTCGCCGGCCGCATCGCGGCCCTGCCCGGCATCGACGATCTCTCGCTCTCGACCAACGCGACCCAGCTCGACAAGCATGCCGAGGCCTTGAAGGCCGCCGGCGTGACGCGGCTCAACGTCAGCCTCGATTCACTGCAGCAGGCGCGGGTGGAAAAGATCAACGGCCGCGACGTGCTGGCGAAAGTGATGCAGGGCCTCGACGCAGCACAGGACGCAGGCTTCTCGCCGATCAAGCTCAACATGGTCGCGCTCGCCGGCAGCAACGACGACGAGATCGACGAGATGGTCGCGTTCTGCATGGCGCGCGGCTTCGTGCTGCGCCTGATCGAATCGATGCCGATGGGCGAGACCGGGCGCAACGCCGAATACCTCGACCTGCAGCCGGTGAAGGAACGCCTGCGCAAACAGTTCGATCTGGTCGAGACCACCCTGCCCGGCGCCGGCCCGGCGCGCTACCTGGGCAGCGCCGACGGCCGCTTCAACGTCGGCTTCATCACGCCGATCTCGCAGCACTTCTGCGAAACCTGCAACCGCGTGCGCGTCGCGGTCGACGGCACCGCCTACCTGTGCCTGGGGCAGGACGAGAAATTCGAATTCCGCCCGCTGCTACGCGGCGGCTGCAGCGACGCCGAGTTGGAAGCGGCGATCATCCACGCCATCAACCTCAAGCCCGAGCGTCACGAATTCCGCGAAGCGCCGCACAAGATCCTGCGCTTCATGTCGATGACCGGCGGCTAAGTCCTATCCAGGACTGACGGTGCGGAAGCCGGCAAACGGATCACGCCGCTCGGGCAGGTAGAAATTGCGAAAGCCTGCACGTTTAAGCAGCGGATCGGTCACCGGCCCACCGCCGCGCAATTCGCCGTGGGTGTGGAACCAGGGTTCGGAATAATCGTGATACGGATCGGGTGCAAAGCCCGGATACGGCGCGAACGGATCGCGCAGCCACTCCCACGCCCTGCCCCACTGAAAACCCGGCTGCCCGGTCGCGCGCAGCCACTGCGCAGCGGTCGGCACCTGCCGGCCCTGCCACGCGGCGAACGCTTCGGCCTCATAGCGGTTCACGTGCAGCATCGGGGTCCCGGGATCCAGCGGCAGCCAGCGGTCGAAGCGGCGTATCTGCCAACCGCCGGGTGCCTGCCGCCAGTACAGCGGATGGCGGGCGTCCTGCGTCTGGCGCCAGGCCCAGCCTGCGTCCGACCACAATGACTTTTCCCGATAGCCGCCCGCCTCGACGAATTCGGCAAAGGCCGTCTCGGTCACCGGGATCGCGTCGATGTCGAATGCCGGCACCGCCACCGTGTGACGCCATTTTTCATTGTCGAAAATAAACCCCTCGTCGGCCCAGCTTCCAAGCACCACCTCGCCTTCGGCGAACACCTGCCGCGACGCGGACTGCACGCCGCCCATTTCCAGCCACACGGGCGGCGCATGGCCCAGATTTTGAAACGCCATCCACCAGGCTTCGATGTGCATCAGCTCGTGGTACAGACACAGCTCGGCGAAGTAGGCGATGTCACTGTCAAATGCATTGCGCAGGCGGGCGGCCACGGTATCGGCCACCCGGCGCGCGTAGTCGTCGACTGCGGCAGGCTCGAGCAAGGGCAGGTCCCAGCGCGTGTCGTGCGGCACGGTCGAGGAATCGTACAAGGCATCGGCGCCCACCAGCAGGCTCGGGGCGCGCGTGCCGTCGGCACGTTCGCGCAAACACCAGCGCTCCTGGAACCAGACGAGATGTCCGTACTCCCACAACGGCGGGTTCAGATGCCCGGCGCGCGGCCCCAGCCAGCCGCCCTCAGGCAGGCATTCGATCAGCGCACGCAAGCGGCTGCGCGCCTCTGCAAGACGGTCGATGAGGGTGTCGGCGCTGAACGCGCTGACGGGATGAGCCCGGTTCATGTTATATAAAGGCGTAGTGACCAACCGAATTCTAGGCGCCCACTCTGACGATGGGCGAATTTGAAAAAATGAACGACCTTCAACTCGACGCACCCATCCGCCTGACCCAGTTCTCCCACGGCGGCGGCTGCGGCTGCAAGATCGCCCCCTCGGTGCTGCGCGACATCCTGTCCGACACGCCCTTCGCCTCGCATGTTTCCGCCGCGTTTCCCGATCTGCTGGTCGGCATCGAGCACGGCGACGACGCCGCGGTGTACAAGCTCAACGACACGCAGGCGATCGTCGCGACCACCGATTTCTTCATGCCCATCGTTGACGACCCGTTCGAGTTCGGCCGCATCGCCGCGACCAATGCGCTGTCCGACGTCTACGCCATGGGCGGGCAGCCGCTGTTTGCGCTGGCCATCGTCGGCATGCCGATCGGCAAGCTGCCCAACACCGTCATCCGGCAGATCCTCGCCGGCGGCGAATCAGTCTGCAAGGCCGCCGGCATTCCCATCGCCGGCGGCCATTCGATCGACGCGCCGGAACCGATCTACGGCCTGGTCGGCATCGGCGTGGTCGATCCGCGGCGCGTCAAGCAGAATAGCGGCGGCGAAGCCGGCGACCATCTCATCCTCGGCAAGCCGCTGGGCGTGGGCATCTACAGCGCGGCGCTGAAAAAAGGCCTGCTGAGCCCGGACCAGTATGCGGCGATGATCGCCGCCACCACCCAACTCAATACGCCCGGCGCCGATCTGGCCGCGATCGACGGCGTGCATGCAATGACCGACATCACCGGTTTCGGCCTGCTCGGCCATCTGCTCGAAATCACCCGTGCCTCGAACGTGGCCGCACAGATCGACCTTGCCCACCTGCCCCTGCTGCCGGGCGTGGCGGCCCTGGCGCAGGCGGGCCACGTCACCGGCGCCAGCGAGCGCAACTGGGCAAGCTACGGGAGCGAAGCCCGTCTGCCCGGCATCTCCGACTGGCAACGTGCGCTGTTGACCGATCCGCAAACCAGCGGGGGCCTGCTGGTAAGCTGCACGTCCGAATCGAGGGACGCGGTGCTGGACGCCTTCCACCGCCACGGCTTTGCACAGGCGACGGAAATCGGTCGGCTGCAGGCCGGCAACGACGTAACGATCGTGGCCTGAGTGGGCTTCGCGTTCATCGACCTTTCCGTCGACCGCGACGATCTGCGCGACGACGTGCTGACGGGGCTGGCATCCAGCCCCAAATCCATCCCGCCCAAGTATTTCTATGATGACGCCGGCTGCCGCCTGTTCGAGGCGATCTGCGCGCAGCCCGAATATGTGCTGTGCCGCACCGAGCAGTGCTTGATGGCCGCCCGCCTGCCCGAGATCGCCGCCGCCATCGGCCCGGTGGAGGGCATCGTCGAGCCGGGCGCCGGCGATTGCGTCAAGGTGCGCCGTCTGCTCGACACACTGCAACCCACGCATCTCGTCGTGATGGACATCGCCGGCGCGCCCCTCGCTGCGGCGGCCGAGCCGCTCGCCCGCGACTATCCGGCACTTGCCGTCACCGCACTGGGCATGGATTTCATCCACGATCTCGACGCGGCCACACCGTATCTTCCGGCCGGCCGGCGCCTCGTCTACTACCCCGGCTCCAGCATCGGCAACTTCGCGCCCGACGCAGCGGCAGCCCTGCTCGCACGCTTTCGCCAGCTGGCCGGCGCCGATGGCCAGCTGCTGATCGGCTTCGACCTCAAGAAAGACCCGCAGCGACTGCATGCCGCCTACAACGACGCGGCCGGCGTCACCGCCGCCTTCAACCTCAACCTGCTGGCACGGCTGAACCGCGAACTGGGCACCGACTTCGTACTCGACCGCTTCCAGCATTACGCGTTCTACAACCCGGTGGCGGGCCGTATCGAAATGCATCTGGTCAGCCTGACCGAGCAGGACGTCAACATCGCGGGGCAGCGCGTTCACTTCGCGCTCGGCGAAACGCTGCATACCGAGCATTCCTATAAATTCCGCAGCGATGAATTCAGCGCGATTGCGCACACCGCCGGCTGGTCGCTGGCCGGCGAATGGCTGCACGACGGATTCGCGGTGCAGCTCTACCGCGGATCCCGCTAGAACCCGAGCCCCGGCAAGGCCTGCTTCAAGGCATCCAGGCAGGTGCCGTCGATGGCGGCGTCGCGCTCCTTCTCCATCATTGCAATCGCATCGGGCACCGGGATCGGGCCGCGGTACGGCCGCTCGGCCGTGATGGCGTCGAAGATGTCAGCCACGGTGATGATGCGGGTGTCGAGCGGGATGCGGTCGGTCGCGATCCCGCGCGGATAGCCCTTGCCGTCGAGCCGCTCGTGATGCGCCGCGGCGACGAAGGCCAGCTCCGAGAAGATATCCAGCCGCGACAGGATCTGTTCAGAATAGGCGGCGTGGGCCTTGACCTGCTCCCATTCGTCCGCGTCCAGCTTGCCCGGCTTGTCGAGCACCGCGTTGCTGACGCCGAGCTTGCCGATGTCGTGCAGCAGCGCGCCGCGGCGCAGCCAGCGCACCCGTTCGCGCGGCAGGCCGAGCGCGTTCGCGACGGCCTCCGTATAAATCGCCACCCGGGCGCTGTGGCCGTAGGTGTAATGGCTCTTCGCGTCGACCACCTGGGCGAAGGCCTCGGCGATGGTGTCGAGCCGCTGCTCGTCGATGCGGACCACCTTCGACGCCGGCTCGATACGCTCGATGCGCTGCTGCAGGTCGGCATCATTCAACCCGTCCCAGAACCCGGGCTGTAGCTGGGCTTCCAGAAACGCCTCCACCACGGTCGGATCGAACCACGAGCCCGAACGCTGGCGCACTTCCACCAGCACGTGCGCCCGGTCCGCTGCGGAATGGAACACCTCCACCACCTGCGACAGCAACGCGATGCGGGAAGCAAGCGGGATCTCAGCCCCGCTGAGTCGGGCCGGTTTGCCGCGGCCGTTCCAGTGCTCGTCGAGACAGCGGATGCCGGCGGCGACTTCCTTGTCGAACCCCAGCTGAATCGAAATATGCGCGCCGCGTTCGCAGCGCGTGGCAATCAGCTCAGTGGCGAACTGCTCGCCGTTCTGCGCCAGGTTGAGGATGCGGCTGACCCGCTCGTGCAGCGACTTGCCGACGCCGACATGCGACATGACGAAGCGGCCGAGACGCATCAGGCTGTCGGTGTCGACCCGCTTGAAGTCGCGCTTCACCTGCCGGTCGTCGGTGCCGTACAGCTCGAACAGGCGCGCGGCATTGCTGCTGCAGCCCGCGTCCTTGAGCAGCAAGGTGTAGTACAGATGCGAGAGCGCCTCGCTGTCCATCCCCATGCGCTCGCCGACATGCATGCCCACCCAGCAGCAGCGCAGGCTGTGGCCCGCCGGCAGGCCCTCGGTCAGGTCGAGCGCATAGCTCAGCGAGCCGATGATGGCGGAAAGCGAAAGTTCCTGCGCAGTCGCGGCGGGCTGCATGTCGAGCGGACTCATGGCGATGTTCTCCGGGGGCGTACTGGAGATATCGGCATCCTGATGCGATGCTCAACCGCGGTAACGCAAGGGTCTTTCAGCCGTCGCCGGCCTCACCCGTAGCGGGTGCGGATCCAGTGGTCGATCGACAGCCGTCCCGGACCCGACAGCACCAGCGGAATCAGCATCAGCGCATACATCAGCGGCAACTTGTAGCCGTTGTCGCAGACGTTGTAGCCGTTGGCGCCATGCACCGACGCCCAGGCGACGAGATCAAGGATCAGCAGCGACACCGCCCAGAAGCGGGTGCCCAGGCCAACGACCAGCGCCGCCGCGCCGATCAGTTCGGTCCAGGTCGCCAGAAACCAGCTGAGGTCGACCGGAACCACGCTGAACGGAAATGGAAAATCGCCCTGGATGTCGGCGAACCAGTTGTCGCCGCGCAGCTTTTCCAGTCCGGCGATGCCGAATTCATACGCCAGCAGCAGGCGGATGCCAAGCAGGCCGACCCAGGCGCCGCCCTGGTCCAGGAGGTGAAGGCCGCGTGCGATACAGGGTGAGAGTCGATTCATGACGGGTTCCGTTTTGATGGGGTAACCCTGAAGTCGGGCGGGTCGTTCAAACCTTACAAGGCCTTAAAATCGGCCCATGGCCACACTTGAATCGCTGACCTTCGACAACGGCTTCGCCCGCCTGCCTGAAGCCTATTACTCGCGCGTCTGCCCGACCCCCGTTCCCGATCCCTACCTGGTCTGCTACAGCCCGGAAGCGCTGGCGCTGCTCGACCTCGACGCAAGCGAAATCACGCGCCCCGAACTGATCGAGACGCTGGCGGGCAACCGGCTATTGCCGGGCATGGACGCGATCGCCGCGCTCTACGCCGGTCACCAGTTCGGCCACTACGTATCGCAGCTGGGTGACGGCCGCGCGATCCTGCTCGGCGAAGTGAAGAATGCGGCCGGCGAAGGCTGGGAAGTGCAGCTGAAAGGCGCCGGCCGCACCCCCTATTCGCGCGGCGGCGACGGCCGCGCGGTGCTGCGTTCGAGCATCCGCGAATTCCTGTGTTCGGAAGCGATGCACGCGCTTGGCATCCCCACCACCCGCGCGCTGTGCATCGTCGGCAGCGACCGCCCGGTCTATCGCGAGGACGAGGAGACCGCCGCGCTGGTGACGCGCCTGGCACCAAGCTTCGTGCGCTTCGGCTCATTTGAAGTCTTTTACTACCGCAACCAGGTCGAGCCTATCAAACAGCTGGCCGACTACGTGATCGAACGCTATTACCCGGGTCTGAAAAACCTGGCCGATCCCTATCCCGAATTCCTGCGCCAGGTCGCGCTGCGCACCGCCGAACTGATGGCGCAGTGGCAGGCGGTGGGCTTCTCGCACGGCGTGATGAACACCGACAATATGTCCATCCTCGGCTTGACGCTCGACTACGGCCCGTTCGGTTTTCTCGACGCCTTCGATCCCGGCTACGTCTGCAACCATTCCGACACCGGCGGCCGCTATGCCTTCGACCAGCAGCCCGACGTGGCGGCGTGGAACATCACCAAGCTGGCGCAGGCGCTGGTGCCGCTGATGTCGGTGGAAACCGCGTCGCAGGCGATCGGCGAATACCCGCAGGTGTTCGGCAAGGCCTATCTCGAGCGCATGGCCGCCAAGTTCGGCCTGCCGCCCGGCAGCGAAACCGCCGGTCTCGTCATGGATGCGCTGCAGTTGCTGGCGCAGAACCGCGTCGACTACACGATCTTCCTGCGCCGCCTGTGCGACTTCGACAGCCGACCCGACGCCGCCAATGCGCCGCTGCGCGACCTCGTGCTCGACCGCGCGGCATTCGACGCCTGGGCGGCGCGCTACGCCGCCGCGCTGCGCAGCCACGGGTCAATCGACGCCGACCGCGCTGCGGCGATGCGCGCGGTCAATCCCAAGTACATCCTGCGCAACCACCTGGCCGAAGTCGCCATCCGCCGTGCCGCGGACGACCGCGACTACAGCGAGGTGAACCGCCTGCATGCGCTCTTGATGCATCCATTCGACGAACAGCCCGAACACGAGGCCTACGCCGCCGAACCGCCGGACTGGGCGAGGAGGATTGAGGTAAGCTGCTCTTCGTGAATCGCGTCCCCGCCCTGCTCGCCTGCCTGTTGACCGCCACGCTGCTCGCTGCCTGCGGCAGCCAGCCCATAGCGCGCAAGGACGGCAGCAGCAGCTCACGCAGCTTCAGCATGAAGGAGCTTGCCAAGGGCGACGTCGACACGGTGATCGAAATCCACCAGCAGGAAGTCATCGCCATCCTCAGGACGCTCACCCTCAAGCTCTATCGCCGCAATCCCAACGAGTGGCGCAAATCCGGTTTTGCCAGTGCCAACGAAGCCGCCGCCGCCGTGTTCAAGCCGCTGGACCACTGGCATCTGGCGCCGCAGAAAAACCTCCCCTGGGAAACCGTCCTGCTCGAACCCTGGCGCGCCGATTTCAGCGGCGACCGGGTGAAGGCCCTGATGAACGGCCTGCTGGTCATGCACATGGCGGCTTTCGACCACAAGACCGAGTTCTACCTGCTGACCGAAGTCGACGCGCAGAAGCTCTACAACGCCGCGCGCAACACCGAGGCCGTGGTGTGGAAACTCGCCAGCGCCAGAAACGAAGCGGGCGAACCCGTGCTGCTCTCCAACGGCGTCGATGGCAACGGCGTGCCCAACCTCAGCTTCGAGCGCGAATTCGGCAAGCTCATCGGCATCCAGGACACGCTGGCGAAGATCATCGAGGACAAGAGCAACCGCGCGATCCGCTTCGGCGTCGTCAACGTCGCCAGCATGGTGTTCCTGCCGATCTGAACATGACGGCCGACGCCTATACGTATTGTGTAGGCCTCACGCGCGACCAGTGGGCCTGGGAATTCCTCCGCCGCAACCCGGACTACCAGCGCGACTACCAGGCCTTCATCACGATCTGGCGCGCGCTCGAAGCCGACTACGGCGCCCCGCCCAATCGGGATTTTTCAAGATGGAAACGCGACCCCCGCGCCTACGGCCCGCTACCGGGCGACGCCGAACTTGCTGCGCCCGGTGGCGATCTGTGCACGGTCGACGACGACCGCGTATTGCTCGAATGCTGGATGGGCGCGAAATGGGGCTTCCACAAATTCCCGCTCGACCCCGATCGCACCACACCCGCCCCCAACGAATTGTCGTGGCGCCCGCCGCCGCAGCCTGAAGCCTACGTCGAAGCGCCCTACCGCCTCGACCTTACATTCGATTTATCCCTGCCGCTACCACCGCAACTGGAAGCCGCCAGATTCCGTCTCGTCAGCCGCGCCGCCGAACTTCGCCGGCAGGGACTCGCCGTGCCGAAAACCGTGGCCAACCAGCGCACCCGTTGGACGCAGTTACTGGGCCTGCTGGATGCCGAGGCCGCAGGTGACGCTGTGGCCGACACAGATGCCCCGCTGCTGCACGAGGCAAAGGCCCTGGTGCGGGACGGCTATCTGGGGATCCTGAGGCTGGCGGACTCAAGCCCGGGCCCCGATTGAAACCAGGGCTTGCCGCCCGTTGGACCGCCTGCAGCCGCATCACCAACGGACAAGCTCAGCCCCGCCGCGAAGTGGTGTCGGCTTGGGCCGCTTGTTGGGCGCCTGGTGCCCTTTGTTTCTCCAGAATGACCAGCGCAATGCCACCGAGTATGGCTAGGGACGCCAATACCAGGCGCAGGGTAAGAATCTCGCCGAGAAGGACGACGCCCCCCACGGCGGCAATGACCGGAACGCTGAGTTGAATGGTCGCGGCATGGGTCGATTTCAACGCGGGTAATGCCGTGTACCAAATGGCATAGCCGATTCCGGAAGCCAGCGCGCCCGATGCAAGCGCGTACCAGAATCCGGCGCTGTCCACAGAGGCGCCTTCATGCAGCAACAGGCTCAATGCTGCCGCGATGGGAACCGCACGCAAGAAATTCCCCGCCGTCACCCGGGTGGGATCACCCCCGCCCTTCCCGCGCAAGGAATAAATCCCCCATGCGACCCCTGCGCCCAGCATCAACAGGGAAGCGGTGAGGGGCGGCGCAGAAAGACCCGGCAGCAACAGGCCGACCAGTCCTCCGAGGGCGAGCACAAGCCCGACCAACTGCATTCTCTGCAGGCGCTCACCTGCCCAGATACCATGGCCAATCATCGTTGCCTGGACCGCGCCGAAAAGCAGCAGTGCTCCGGTTGCCGCGGGCAGGCTCACATACGCAAAAGAAAAACCCGCTGCATAGGCAAACAGCGCAAAGGCCGATGACCAGTTGCCCCTGCCGGATCGTCCGCCACGGCTCAGTCGAACGATCAGCCAGAGCATGACCGCGCCGGAAACCAGCCGGATTGTCGTAAAGCTCGCAGCGTCGATGCCGGTGTCCTTCAGCGCGACACGGCACAGCAGCGAATTGCCCGCGAATGCAATCATGGCGAGCGATGTCAGGGCAACGATACGGGCAAATGACACTTCATTCTTTCGGGCAGCGCATCTGGCCGCCAACGGGTGAGTCAAGGGCCGCAGCCTATGCGGGCCATCCATTTTGCCTCGGGCGGCCCTTGCTCAAACGGACCCATACCTCCGCTTCCGCTCCGCCGTATACGCCCACCAGGGCTTGGGCTCTTCCCCGCTCATGAAGCGCGTGACGGAAATGAGCACGTCCAAAGTACAGGGGTCCTGTCTGGCGCCACGCTTGCGGCACAGGCTCTGATACAGCTTGAACGGATCCTTGCCTGCAAGCTGATTCGGCACGTTGATGCCGATGCGTTCAAAGTCCTTTGCCAGGGCTGGACCGACATTCGGCAGGTCCAGCAGCTGGCGTACACGATCACGTTCGACTTTGGCAGGATTCATCGCGGCTTGGCTCCGGGTGCGCGGCGTCTTGGATTATGCCTGCGTTCTTCCCCACAACGACCCAGCGAACCGCACCGGGTCGACCCCACTCCGCCTGCTCAGGTACTGAAAGGCAGCTGCCCGCAGCCGAGCCGTCGAGTCTGGTTCCTCTGCAAATAAAAAAAGGGCCACAATTCTGCGGCCCTTTTTTTGTTCAAGCTGATTTTCTCAGCGTGGAACTGATCAGGCGAAATTCGCTTCCGCAAATTTCCAGTTCACCAGCTTGTCGAGGAATGTCTCGACGAACTTCGGGCGCAGGTTGCGGTAGTCGATGTAGTAGGCGTGCTCCCACACGTCGATGCACAGCAGCGCGGTGTCGCCGGTGGTCAGCGGGGTGCCGGCGGCGCCCATGTTGACGATGTCGACCGAGCCGTCGGCTTTTTTCACCAGCCAGGTCCAGCCGGAACCGAAGTTGCCGACGGCGCTGGTCTGGAAGGCTTTCTTGAAGTCGTCGTAGCTGCCCCATTTCTTGTTGATGGCGTCGGCCAGCGCACCGGCAGGCGCGCCGCCGCCGTTGGGCGACAGGCAGTTCCAGAAGAAGGTGTGGTTCCACACCTGGGCGGCGTTGTTGTAGACGCCGCCGGCGGGCGCGGACTTGACGATGTCCTCGAGCGACTTGCTCTCGAAGTCGGTGCCCTTGATCAGGTTGTTGAGGTTGGTGACGTAGGCCTGATGGTGCTTGGCGTAGTGGTACTCGAAGGTTTCCTTGGACATGTGGGGCGCAAGCGCGTCCATGGCAAAGGGCAGTGCGGGCAAGGTGTGTTCCATGATTCTCTCCTGAATTGAACGAACAACAATCAATAGTGTGTGAGCCAAGCGTGACAGCCTGATGCATACGCTTGATCGGAGGGAACAAGCGTGTCGGAAGCCCATCGTGGATGGGTGCCCGCGGGCATCGACTGTGGCTTGTGTGGCCGGACGTAATGTCCTGTCCGGCTGAGGTTGTGGCGTGTGGGCTGCGGCACGCATCACGGAATATTGGTCGGAACGGCAGGATTTGAACCTGCGACCCCTTGTCCCCCAGACAAGTGCGCTACCAGGCTGCGCTACGCCCCGACGAAGCCCTAGATTCTAACAGAGGTGCGGCGTTCGGCGGAAGACCTGAACAGGTCCTAACCCAATATTTTGAGGATGGCGGCGATTTCGGCGCGCAGCTTGACGACATCCGCGATGCCGCTGGCCGGCGCGGCTGCGGGTTCGGCCGGGGCGTCGGCGTCGTGTTCCAGGCGCTGTCGCGCGCCGCTAATGGTGAAGCCTTCTTCGTACAGCAGTTCACGGATGCGACGGATCAGCAGGACTTCGTGGTGCTGGTAGTAGCGGCGGTTGCCGCGCCGCTTGACCGGGCGCAGCTGGGTGAATTCCTGCTCCCAGTAACGCAGCACGTGCGCCTTGACGGCGCACAGCTCCGACACTTCACCGATGGTGAAATAGCGTTTCGCCGGAATCGGCGGAAGTTCACTCCTCGCTGGGCGTTCCAATTTGGGCGCCTTCAACCTGCGATTTGAGTTTCTGGCTGGCGTGGAACGTCACCACGCGTCGCGCAGAGATCGGCATTTCCTCGCCGGTTTTGGGATTGCGGCCCGGACGCTGCGGTTTTTCGCGGCACTGGAAATTGCCGAAGCCGGACAATTTGACGATGTCGCCTTTTTCGAGGGCTGAACGGATTTCGTCGAAGAAGGACTCGACGACGTCCTTGGCCTCGCGCTTGTTCAAACCCACTTTCTCGAACAGCAGTTCGGCCAGATCAGCTTTGGTGAGGGTGGTCATGGTCGTGTGAGCAGGATGGCTGGTAATAAATAAAGGTCAGGGTCGCGCCGGAAAGCGGGTTTTCAATCAGGTACGCAAGCTGGCATTGCACTGACGAAGCGCGGCATCGACCAGTTTCTGCACGGCCCCGTCCACTTCCTGATCCGTCAATGTGCGTTCAGTATCTTGCATAACTACCCGGACTGCAAGGCTTTTTTGGTTTTCGCCCAGGCCTTTTCCGCGGTAATCGTCGAATACGTCGATCGAGCGAACCTGGCCCGGCGCCACCTCGTGCAGCACCGCTAGCAGTTCGCCGGCCGGGGTATGCACGTCCAGCACGAAGGCCAGGTCGCGCCGCACCTGCGGGAAACGCGACAGCCCGCCGTGGCGCGGCAAGGCCCGCTGCGCGAGCGCGCTGCCGTCGAGCTCGAACAGCACCGGCGCGGACGCCAGGTCGAAGGCCTGCACCAGACGCGGGTGCAGCGCGCCGATCCAGCCGATGGCGCGACCCTCGGCCCACACCTCGGCGCTCTGCCCCGGATGCAGCGCGGGATGCACGCCGCGCCGTGTATCGAGCGCGTGGCCGGCCAGCTGTTCGAGGTCGCCCTTGAGGTCGAAGAAGTCGACGCGCCGTGCCGGCGCCCCCCATTGTTCCGGCAGCAGGTCGCCATAGACCAGCCCGCCCAGCTTCATCGGCTGCGCGGCGAGCGACGCGTAGACCCGCCCCAGTTCGAAAATGCGCACGCGCGTCTGCTGGCGGTTGAGGTTGTGGCGCAGCGTGTCGATCAGGCCGCCCCACAGCGTGGTGCGCATCGCCGACAGGTGGCTGGCGAGCGGATTGGCGAGCGGCAGCGGCCGGGCGCTGGCGTCGAGCGCGGTTTCCCACGCTGGATCGACGAAGCTGTAGGTGATGACTTCCTGGTAATCGAGGTCGACCAGTGTCTGCCGCAGGCTGTCGTCGGCCCGCAGCGTTTCGTCCTGCGGCAGCATGCGCGAGGGCGCGGCCGGCGGCTGCGCCGGGATGTTGTCGTAGCCGAACAGGCGCACCGCCTCTTCGATCAGGTCTTCCTCGATCGCCAGATCGAAGCGGAAGCTGGGCGGATTGACGATCAGGTTGTCGCCCTGGCGTTCCACCTGGGCGCCGAGCGCGGCGAGACCGCGCGTCACCTGGTCGGCATCGAACGCGATGCCCGCCACGCGCGCGAGGCGCGCCAGCCGCAGGGTGATCGGCGGACGTTCCGGCAGGTCGGCCACCGCTTCGCGGATGGGCCCGACCTGGCCGCCGCAGATGTCGACCAGCAGCTGGGTAGCGCGCTCCATCGCCTGCAGGGTGGCGCCGAAATCGACGCCGCGTTCGAAGCGGTGCGATGAATCGGTGGACAGGCCGAGCCGCCGCGCCCGTCCGGCGATCGCCGCCGGTGCGAAGAATGCCGCCTCGAGCATGATGTCGACCGTGGCCGAGGTCACGCTGGTCGGCTGCCCGCCCATGATGCCGGCCAGCGCCACCGGCCCGCCGGCATCGGCGATCACCAGCATGTCGGGGGCGAGTTCGGCGGTCTGGCCGTTGAGCAGTTCGAGCGTTTCGCCCGCGCGAGCCAGCCGTACCTCGATGCCGCCGTTCAGCCGCGACAGGGCGAACGCGTGCATCGGCTGGCCCAGCTCGAGCAGGACGTAATTGGTGATGTCGACCGGCGCCAGCAACGGACGGATGCCGCAGCGCTCAAGCCGTTCGGCCATCCAGCGCGGCGTGGTCGCCTGCGCATTGATGCCGCGCACCACGCGCCCGAGGTAGAGCGGACAGGCCGCGGGCGCGGTCACGCTGACCGGCACCGCATCGGCGATCTGGTTGGCGACTTCGCCCACCTGCGGAAACCGCACCGCGGCGCCGGTGAGCGCGCCGACCTCGCGCGCCAGGCCCTGTAGCGAGAGGCAGTCCGCGCGGTTGGGCGTGAGCTTGAGCGTCATCAGCGTGTCGTCCAGATTGCGCCAGCTGCGGAAATCCATGCCCACCGGCGCATCGTCGTCCAACACCATCAGGCCGTCGGCCGCGCCGTCCAGCCCCAGTTCCTGGGTCGAGCACAGCATGCCGAAGGATTCGACGCCGCGCACCTTGGCCACCTTGATCTCGAACCCGGGCAGCACGGCGCCGGGGCGCGCGCACGGCACCTTCAGGCCGGCGGCGGCATTGGGCGCGCCGCACACGATGGTGACCGGCGCCGGCTCGCCGACGTCGACGCGGCAGACGCGCAGGCGGTCGGCGTCGGGATGCGGCTCGGTCGACAGGATCCGGGCCACCACCACGTTGTTGAACGGCGGCGCGGCCGGCGCCAGCGCCTCCACTTCCAGACCGGCCATGGTGAGGACGTGCGCGAGCTGGGCGGTATCGAGCCCGGGGTCAACGAGATTGCGCAGCCAGGATTCTGGAAATTGCATGATGTATTCGCTCTAATTAATTGAATTGTTTGAGAAAGCGAAGGTCATTCTCGAAGAAAAGTCGCAGATCGTCGACGCCGTAGCGCAGCATTGCCAGACGCTCGACGCCAAGGCCGAAGGCAAAGCCGACATAGCGTTCGGTGTCGATGTTCACGTGGCGGAACACATTGGGGTGCACCATGCCGCAGCCCAGCACCTCGAGCCAGCCGGTGTGGGAGCAGACGCGGCAGCCCTCGCCGCCGCACATCACGCAGCCGATGTCCATTTCGGCCGACGGTTCGGTGAACGGGAAGAACGAGGGACGGAAGCGCACCGCCAGGTCGTCGCGCTCGAAGAAGTTGCGCATGAAGTCGGCCAGCACGCCCTTCAGGTCGGCGAACGACACCGACTCGTCGACCCACAGGCCTTCGATCTGGTGGAACATCGGCGTGTGCGTCACATCGGAGTCGCAGCGGTAGACCCGGCCCGGCGCGATGATGCGCAGCGGCGGCTGGTGGCTTTCCATGTAGCGCACCTGCACCGGCGAGGTGTGGGTGCGCAGCAGTTCGCCGCCCTGCAGATAAAAGGTGTCGTGCATCGCGCGCGCCGGATGGTCTTCCGGGATGTTGAGCGCGGTGAAGTTGTAGAAGTCGGTCTCGATTTCCGGTCCGGTCGCCACCTCGAAGCCGATCGAGCGGAACAGCGCCTGGATGCGCGACAGCGTCTTCGACACCGGATGCAGGCCGCCGCACCCTGCCCCGCGTCCCGGCAGCGTCACGTCCAGCGTCTCGGCCGCCAGCTGGCGATCCAGTTCGGCCTGCTGCAGCGCATCGCGCTGGCCCTTGAGCGCCGCCTCGACTGCCTGCTTGGCCTCGTTGATGCGGGCGCCGGCGGTCTTGCGTTCGTCGGCGGGCATCGCGCCCAGGCTTTTCAGCAGCTCGGTGAGCTGGCCGCTTTTGCCCAGATACGCCGCCTTGACCTGCTCCAGCGCCGGCAGGTCCGGGCTGGCCTGGATGGCGGCAAGAGCGTCGGCAACGATTTCATTTGGATTGCGCATGGCGGTTCTGGAAAATCTCAAATTTGTCCACGAAGGGCACGAAATTCACGAATCAAAACAATAGCGTTCCAGCGTTTATTCGTGTGCTACGTGGATAAACTTTTTTGGTGTTAGGGCCGCACCAACAAAAAAAGGCCTTGCGGCCTTTTCTTGTTGCTTCGGTGGTGCTTATGCAGCGAGCTTGGCCTTGACCTGTTCGACGATCTTGGCAAAAGCGTCCTTGTCGAAAATCGCGATGTCGGACAACACCTTGCGGTCGATCCCGATCTCGGCACGGCTCAATCCGTTCATGAACACGCTGTAGGTCAGGCCGTGCTGACGCGAAGCGGCGTTAATACGGGCAATCCACAGTGCGCGGAACTGGCGCTTGCGCTGACGACGGTCACGATACTGATACTGACCGGCTTTCATTACCGCTTCGTTGGCGACGCGGAATACGTTCTTGCGACGACCGCGATAGCCCTTGGCGGCATCGAGGACTCGTTTGTGACTGGCTCGGGCGGTTACGCCCCGTTTGACGCGTGGCATCTAATCTCTCCTTATGCGTAGGGCAACATACGTGCAACCGCTTTGTGGTTGCTGGCATTGACCGTTTCCATGCCGCGCAACTGGCGCTTACGCTTGGTGCTCTTCTTGGTGAGAATGTGACGCATGAACGCGTGCGAGCGCTTGAATCCGCCGCCGCCCAGCGCTCGGAACCGCTTGGCGGCGCCGCTCTTGCTTTTCATCTTAGGCATGATGCTTCCTTTTTTATCTCATGCGGCCAGGTGACCCCGCGACGCGGAATGCTTCACCAACCCGACTGCACGTATTGTGGCGTTATTGGCCCCCGGCTTGATCAACCTGGGCCCGAGAAACGCCGGTCTCGAAAACCGTGCTGCTTAAATCTTTTTCTTCGGCGCCAGCATCATCACCAGCTGGCGGCCTTCCATCTTGGGGAACTGCTCGACCACCGCCAGTTCCGCCAGGTCCGCCGAGACGCGTCTCAGCTGGGCCATGCCGATTTCCTGGTGGGCCATTTCACGGCCCCGGAAACGCAGCGTAATCTTGGTCTTGTCGCCTTCTTCAAGAAACTTGATCAGGTTGCGCAGCTTAATCTGGTAATCGCCTTCGTCGGTACCCGGACGGAACTTGATTTCCTTGATCTGGACTTGCTTCTGCTTCAACTTGGCGTCGTGCTGCCGCTTGCTTTCCTGGTACTTGAACTTGCCGTAGTCCATGATCTTGCACACGGGCGGCTGGGCCGTCGGGGCAATTTCAACCAGGTCCAGGTCAGCCTCTTCAGACTGACGCAGCGCATCGGCAATTTTCACAATGCCAAGCTGCTCGCCTTCCACACCGACCAAACGCACTTCAGGGGACGTAATCTCTCCATTGATGCGTGTCTGTTTCTTTTCTGTCGCGATGAGCCGTTCTCCAAATAAAAACCTGACGCCAGGCGCCGAGGCAAAAAGGCCAAACAAATAAAGAAGGCGCGGGGCATATCCCGGTCACGGGGAGCCCAACGCCTTGTTTGACCGCTATTACTGTCGCGCCAGCGTTTCCGCTTTCAGGCGCGCAATCAAGTCATCCAAACTGAGCTGCCCCAAGTCCTGGTTGCCGCGGGCACGGACGGAAACCACACCGGTTTCCATTTCCTTGTCGCCGACGACCACCTGATAAGGCAGCTTCTGCAAGCTATGTTCCCGGATTTTATAGTTAATTTTGTTATTACTCAAGTCCGAAACGGCCCGGATGCCAGCCCCGCGCAGCGTCTGGGTGACTTTTTGGGCATAAGCGGCCTGGTTTTCGCTGATATTCATCACCATCACCTGCACCGGCGCCAGCCACAGCGGGAAGTTGCCGGCATGATGCTCGATCAGGATGCCGATGAAGCGTTCCATCGAACCCAGGATCGCGCGGTGCAGCATCACCGGCGGCTTGCGGCTGTTGTCCTCGTCGACGAACTCGGCGCCAAGCCGCACCGGCAGGTTGAAGTCGAGCTGGATGGTGCCGCACTGCCACAGCCGGCCGAGCGTGTCCTTCAGCGTGAACTCGATCTTGGGGCCATAGAAGGCGCCCTCGCCCGGCTGAAGGTCGTAGGCCAGCGCGTTCTTGTCCAATGCCGCCGCCAGCGCGGCCTCGGCGGTGTCCCAGCTTTCGTCCGAGCCGACGCGCTTGTCGGGCCGGGTCGACAGCTTGACCAGCACGTCATGGAAGCCGAAGTCGACATAAACCTTCTGCAGCATGACGATGAAGTCGGCCACTTCCTGCTCGATCTGGTCTTCGGTGCAGAAGATATGCGCGTCGTCCTGGGTGAAGCCGCGCACCCGCATGATGCCGTGCAGCGCACCCGACGGCTCGTTGCGATGGCAGGAACCGAACTCGGCCAGCCTGAGCGGCAGGTCGCGGTAGGAATGCAGGCCGCTGTTGAAGATCTGCACATGGCCGGGGCAGTTCATCGGCTTCACCGCGTAGTCACGGTTTTCCGACGCGGTGGTGAACATGTTGTCGCGGTAGTTTTCCCAGTGGCCGGACTTCTCCCACATGCTGCGGTCCATCACCGCCGGGGTGCGCACTTCCTGGTAGCCGTAGTCGACGAACTTCTGTCGCATGTACTGCTCGATCTGCTGCCACACGATCCAGCCCTTGGGATGCCAGAACACCATGCCCGGCGCTTCGTCCTGCATGTGCAGCAGATCGAGCTGCTTGGCCAGCTTGCGGTGGTCGCGCTTCTCGGCTTCTTCCAGCCGGTGCAGGTAGGCGTCAAGATCTTCCTTCTTCGCCCACGCGGTGCCGTAGATGCGCTGCAGCATCGGGTTCTTCGAATCGCCGCGCCAGTAGGCACCGGCCAGCTTCATCAGCTTGTACGCGCGCGGCAGCTTGCCGGTGGACGGCAGGTGCGGACCGCGGCAGACGTCGAACCAGTCGCCCTGGCGGTAGAAGCTGAGTTCCTCGCCGGCCGGGATCACGTCGTCGATGATCTGCACCTTGTAGGTCTCGCCCAGCGCGGCGAAGGCCTTCTTGGCGTCCTCGCGCTCCCACACTTCGCGCTGAATCGGCAGGTCGCGCTTGACGATCTCGTCCATGCGCTTCTCGATCGCGGCCAGATCGTCGGGCGTGAAGGGGGTCTCGCGCGCGAAATCGTAATAGAAGCCGTCCTCGATCGACGGGCCGATCGTGACCTGGGTACCGGGATACAGCTCCTGCACCGCCTGCGCCATCACGTGCGCCGCGTCGTGGCGAATCAGGTCGAGCGCGTCGGCGTCCTTGGCGGTGACGATGGCGAGCGCCGCGTCCGCGTCGATCAGATGGCTGGTATCGACCAGTCTGCCATCCACCTTGCCTGCGAGCGCCGCCTTGGCGAGACCTGCGCCAATGCTGGAAGCGACCTGTGCAACCGTGACCGGCGCCTCGAACTGCCGGACCGAACCATCGGGAAGCGTGACGTTGACCATGAACCCAACTCCAGAATGAAAAAAAGCGCGGACCGGCCGCGCTTTCGGATACTACAAGAAGATGCAGAAATTATCTGCGAACAGCAATGCGCCGGGACTTAACCAGTGACATTCCTGCAAGTTCGCGGTGACATTTCGCAACCTCCGTGGGCCGTTCAGCCCCTCTTGAAACTGGCCATCCCGGCCCATTAAATATTGGTAGGCGCGATTGGACTCGAACCAACGACCCCCACCATGTCAAGGTGGTGCTCTAACCAGCTGAGCTACGCGCCTAATGCGGGGCGCATCATAACCGAAAGGCCTTATTCCTGTCGAGAAAAACCACCTCGCGCAGGATTTTTTGGCCACCCCGGCTTAGTCCACCATGACGCAGCGCTGGCTCGCCCAGGTACGCAAGCGCTCAAAATCCTCGGCGCGGACCACCGAAAGCGGGCGTGTCTGGCCCAGTTCGCGCTCGACGTGCGTGTGCGTCAGCACCCCGCCCTCAGCCAGGGCCGCATATTGCGACGCAACAATGGCCTGCTCGATTTCCGCGCCCGAATAGCCTTCGCTGAGTTCGACCAGGTCGGGCATCTGGAATCCGGCCGGGTCGAGACCGCGCTTTTTCAGATGCAGGCCAAAAATGATCTCGCGCACCGGCGCGGTCGGCAGATCGACGAAAAAGAGCTCGTCGAAACGTCCCTTGCGCAGCAGTTCCGGCGGCAGCTTGCTGATGTCGTTTGCAGTGGCGACGACGAATACCGGGTTGTCGCGCTCGCTCATCCAGGTCAGCAGGGTGCCGAGGATGCGTTGCGAAACGCCGTCGTCGGCATCCCCCGCCGAGAGTCCCTTTTCGATCTCGTCCATCCACAGCAGGCACGGCGCCATACGTGACGCTTCGTTGAGCGCCTGGCGAAGATTCTTTTCGGTTTCGCCGATGTATTTGTTGTAGAGGCCGGCGAAATCCAGCCGCAGCAGCGGCACTTTCCAGCTTCCTGCGATCGCCTTGGCGACCAGGCTCTTGCCCGCCCCTTGTACGCCGATCAGCAGGATCCCTTTGGGCGCCGGCAGCCCGGGAGCGAGCGCCGGGTTCTGAAAGACCGCCTGCCGCTGGCCAACCCAGGTCTTGAGTCGTCCAAACCCGCCGACGTCGTCCAGCGTGACGTCGGGCAATTCCATTTCCAGCGCACTGGCCTGCTGGTCCTGCTTGAATCGCGCAATGCGCTTGACGTCACCAAGGTTAAGTTCGCCGTCCACGTTGAGGGCCTGGCGAATCAGGCGTTGCGCTTCGTCTTCGCCCAATCCGGCAAGTTGGTGCACCAGCAGCGGCAGGATGTCACGATCAATCCGCAGGCTGCGCCGCGTGTCACGCTGCCAGCGGTCGAGTTCCTCTTTCAACAGCGTGCGCACCCGGTCGGCCGTGATGCCCGGCATGGCCAGCCGCGCCGACATGCGGGCCAGTTCCGGCGGCAGGTCCAGCCCGGGGCTGACGAACAGCAGCGTGCGGTCGCGGTGGTAATGATCGAAAGCAATTTCGCGTACCAGCCGCACATTCAGCGGGCTGGAAAAAAACGGATGGGCGTCCAGAAACACATACAGCCCGTTCTGCGGGGTCGCATCGACATGCTTCAGCGCATCGGTCAATTCGCTGGTGTTGTACACCGCGCTTGTTTCAGTGCTTCGCTTGAGCCCATCCGCCAGGCTCCAGACAAACAGCGGAACCTCACGCGCCGTACAGATTTCACGCACGCGCTTGAGCAAACGCGATTCCTCATGGGTTTCACTGACCAGAATCGGGAAGCGCGCATCGAGCAGCGCGTTGAGGTCTTGACTGAATTCCGGCATATCGAGGAAGGATCAGAATTGTTCTGTATCAGAAGGCCGCAAGATTATCGTGCGCAGGTTTTTCACGCCAGCGACCAACGTCGGATCACTTCGTACTGTGCGCCGCTGGGCTCGGTGCGCGAAGCCACCAGCACAAAATCGCTCGCCGCCCAGCGCACCGGCGTGCATTTCGGCACCTCGCCACCAGCGGAATTGCGCAACAAGGTGACGTGCGGCACATGCGGGCGCGTGTCGACGGGGAAGCCCTCCTCCTGCAGACGGGCGTTCAGCGCACCGACCAGTTCGAGGTGCTGCGGCAGTGCCTCGCTCGCCCCCAGCCAGCCGATACGGTTGTGCCGCCAGTAGCCGGGTTGGTCAAGGGTGAGCTCAAAGCCATTTGAATGGATGCCGTCAGCGCAGGCGAACAGCGTGTCGAGCCGGTGGACCGGCGTGCTGCCGAGAAACGCGAGCGTCAGGTGCAGGGTGTCGGTGCGCATGCGGCGGCCGCCCCAGTGCTGATGCAGCCACTTGCCGGTGCGGTTGAGGGCGTCGCGGGTGGTGTCGTCCGGCCACAGGGCGAAGAAGAGCCGAAGCGTGTCCGGCTTGCCCGGACTGATTTCACTCTGGCCCGGCTTGTCCGAACCGGGTTCGCTCAGGCCCGGCTCGGGCAGGCTGGATTCAGGCTGATCCGGCTCAGCCACGCACGATCAGGCACACCGCTTCGGCGGCGATGCCTTCGCCGCGTCCGGTGAAACCGAGTTTTTCGGTGGTGGTGGCCTTGACGTTGACGCGGTCGATGGCGATACCGAGGTCGTCGGCGATGTGCGCCGTCATGCGTGCGATGTGCGGTGCCATTTTGGGCGCTTGGGCGATGATCGTGGCATCGACGTTGCCGGTCTGCCAGCCGCGCTCGCGCAGTTGTTCGGCGACGCGGCGCAGCAGGATGCGGCTATCGATGCCGGAGAACGCGGCGTCGGTATCGGGGAAGTGGCGGCCGATGTCGCCGAGCCCGGCTGCGCCCAAGAGCGCGTCGCAGATTGCGTGCAGCAGCACGTCGGCGTCGGAATGGCCGGCCAGCCCGCGCTCAAAAGGAATGTCGACGCCGCCGATGATCAGCTTGCGGCCTTCGACCAGCGCGTGGACGTCGAAGCCATGGCCGATGCGGATGTCATTCATTCAGCTTCCCCAGAATCATGCTCGCCAGTTCCAGGTCCTGCGGATAGGTGACCTTGAGGTTGCGGCTGTCGGACTCGACCAGCCGCGGCTGCAGCCCGAGTTGCTCGATAGCCGAGGCTTCGTCGGTCATGTTGCTGCCGGCGGCGCGCAGCGCTTCGACGAGCTTGCCATGGCGGAACATCTGCGGGGTTTGCGCCTGCCACAGGCCGGCGCGCGGGACGGTGGCCTCGGCGCGCGTGCCGGTAGTCGTGTCGGCCGACGCGCGCTTGAGGGTGTCGGCCACCGGCACGGCAAGCAGACCGCCAACCGGGTCATCCGCCACTTCGTCCAGCAGCTTGGTGAGCATTTCGTCAGGCAGGCAGGGGCGCGCGGCATCGTGTACCAGCACCCAGTCGTCCGCGGCGCAGACTTTGGCAATGGCATCGAGGCCATTGAGCACAGTTTCGGCACGGGTGGCGCCACCACAGCGCAGCACGTCGATGCGCTCTTCCCAGCCCTGCCATGCGTAGTTGTTCCAGCGCTTGTCGGTGGGCGACAGCACGACGAACAATTTCTCGATGCGGGGCTCGCGCGCCAGCACCATCATCGCGTGCGCGATCATCGGCACGGCGTTGAGGTCCATGTACTGCTTTTCGACGGCCCCGCCCATGCGCGAACCGGAACCGGCAGCGGGGATCAGGGCATAGAAGCGGCTCATGATTCGCTATGCGGCGCGAGCACGTCGCGATTGCCGTTCGACTGCATCGACGACACCAGGCCTGCGCGCTCCATGTCCTCGATCATCCGCGCGGCGCGGTTGTAGCCGATGCGCAGCTGGCGCTGCACCGACGAGATCGACGCGCGACGCGACTTCAGCACGTAGGCCACCGCCTGGTCGTACAGCGGGTCGGCTTCCGCCGCCTCGCCGTATTCGTTGCCGCCCTCGCCCGCTTCTTCCGGCGACTCCAGCACGCCTTCGATGTATTCGGGTTCGCCCAGCGACTTCAGGTAGTCGACCACGCGATGCACTTCGTTGTCCGACACGAAGGCGCCGTGCACGCGCTGCGGCAGCCCGGTGCCCGGCGGCAGGTAGAGCATGTCGCCCTGCCCCAGCAGCGCCTCGGCACCCATCTGGTCGAGAATCGTGCGCGAGTCGATCTTGCTGGAGACCTGGAACGCGATGCGCGTGGGAATGTTGGCCTTGATCAGGCCGGTGATGACGTCGACGCTGGGCCGCTGGGTGGCGAGGATCAGGTGGATGCCGGCTGCGCGCGCCTTTTGCGCCAGCCGCGCGATCAGTTCCTCGACCTTCTTGCCGACCACCATCATCAGGTCGGCGAGTTCGTCGATCATCACCACGATCATCGGCATGGTTTCCAGCGGCTCGGGATTGTCGGGCGTCAGGCTGAACGGATGGGTCAGCGGCGTGCCGGCTTTCTTGGCGTCACGCACCTTCTGGTTGTAGCTGGCGAGGTTGCGCACGCCGACCGCCGACAGCAGCTTGTAGCGCCGCTCCATTTCGGCCACGCACCAGTTGAGCGCGCTGGCGGCCTGCTTCATGTCGGTGACCACCGGCGCCAGCAGATGCGGGATGCCTTCGTAGATCGACAGCTCCAGCATTTTGGGGTCGACCATGATCATGCGCACCGCGGACGGATCGGACTTGTATACCAGCGACAGGATCATCGCGTTGACGCCGACCGATTTGCCGGAGCCAGTGGTACCGGCCACCAGCAAGTGCGGCATCTTGCCGAGGTCCGCCACCACCGGGTTGCCGGCGATGTCCTTGCCCAGCGTGATGGTCAGGGGGCTCGCGCTGTCGTGATAGGCCTGCGAGCCCAGGATTTCGCTCAGGCGCACGATCTGGCGCTTGGGGTTGGGAATCTCCAGCCCCATGGTGTGCTTGCCGGGAATGGCCTCGACCACGCGAATGCTGATCACCGACAGCGTGCGCGCCAGGTCCTTGGACAGGTTGACGATCTGGCTGCCCTTGACGCCGATGGCGGGCTCGATTTCATAGCGCGTGATCACCGGGCCGGGCGAGGCCGAGACGACTTTCACCTCGACGCCGAATTCGGCGAGCTTGCGCTCGATCATCAGCGAGGTGTATTCGAGCGCCTCGGCGCTCGCGGTTTCCACCGCCTCGTCGGCGGGGTCGAGCAGATGCAGCGGCGGCAACGGCGAATCGGGCAGGTCGGAGAACAGCGGCGCCTGTTTTTCGGTGACGGCGCGCGTCGATTGCGGCACTTCCTTCACCACCGGTTCGATGCGCACCGGCGGCGCTTCGTCGATTTTTTTCTTGACCACCGAGACTTTCGCCTCGCGCTTCTGCTGCGCCACTTCGCCCAGCTTGCGGTCGCGCGAGGCCTGCCAGGCCTGGATCGCATTCCGCCAGGTGCGCTCGGCCCACTCGCCGGTGCGCTCGGCCATCGAAAGCCACGACACGCCGGTAAACAGGCTGAAGCCCACGGCCATTAGCAGCAGCAAGACCAGCGAACCACCGGTGAAGCCCAGCAACGCACCCGCCGCGCCACCCACCAGGCTGCCAAACACGCCGCCATGCGCATCGGGCAGTGCCACGGCCCAGTGCCAGGCGCGCAGCCATTCAACGCCGGTGCTGGAAAACAGCAGCAGGCTGAAACCGCCGAGGCGGATCCAGCGCTGGCGCCCGCCTGCCAGCGGCGTTTCATCCAGATGACGGAAGGTGCGGATGACGTAGGCCACCGCCAGCACCACCCACCACCAGGCCGACACGCCGAACAGCATCAACAGCAGGTCGGACAGATAGGCGCCGCTCTGGCCGCCCAAATTGTGGAGCGTGACGTCGTCGCCGGTCGTGCTGAAACTCGGATCCGCAGGACTGTAGGTCAGCAGGATGGCGGCGAGAAAGATTGCAGCGGCCCCCACCAGCAATGCGCGCGCCTCGCGCAGCAAACGCTGCATGCGGGGCGACAGGGGCTGAGGTGAGCGGGGAGCGGGACGCGCCATGAACGGTTTTCTGCGGGGAATGTGCGGATTATCGCGGATAACGCATCCGGACGCGAGACGGCGACAGCAAATGGCCGTCCGATGCACCCTCCGCGATGAATACCGGGCGGGCGGCATGGAAATGCAGCCGCCAAGTTTGGTTAGAATAGGCCGCTTTCCCCTCCACCTGGAAACGACATGAGCACCCAACACCACAAACTCGTCATTCTCGGTTCCGGCCCCGCCGGCTATTCCGCCGCCGTCTACGCCGCGCGCGCCAACCTCTCCCCGGTCGTCATCACTGGCATGCAGCAGGGTGGCCAGTTGATGACCACCACCGATGTCGACAACTGGCCGGCCGACGTCGACGGCGTGCAGGGCCCCGAGCTGATGGACCGTTTCCAGCGCCACGCCGAGCGCTTCAAGACCGAAATCATCTTCGACCAGATCCACACCGCCAAGCTGACCGAGAAGCCGTTCACCCTGATCGGCGATTCCGGCACCTACACCTGCGATGCGCTCATCATCGCCACCGGCGCCTCGGCCATGTACCTGGGCCTGGAAAGCGAACAGGCCTTCATGGGCAAGGGCGTGTCGGGCTGCGCCACCTGCGACGGCTTCTTCTACAAGAACCAGGACGTGGCCGTCATCGGCGGCGGCAACACCGCGGTCGAAGAAGCGCTGTATCTGGCCAACATCGCGAAGCACGTCACCGTGGTGCATCGCTGCGACACCTTCAAGTCGGAGAAGATCCTGGTCGATCACCTGATGGAAAAGGTCAAGGAAGGCAAGATCAGCCTCGAACTCGACCACACGCTGGATGAAGTGCTGGGCGACAAGACCGGCGTCACCGGCATGCGGATCAAGAGCACCAAGGACGGCAGCACCAAAGACCTTGCGCTGACCGGCGTCTTCATCGCCATCGGCCACAAGCCCAATACCGCCATCTTCGAAGGCCAGCTCGAACTCGAAGGCGGCTATATCGTCACCAAGAGCGGCAACAAGGGCAACGCCACCGCCACCAGCATCGAAGGCGTGTTCGCCGCCGGCGACGTGCAGGACCACATCTACCGCCAGGCCGTCACCAGCGCCGGCACCGGCTGCATGGCCGCGCTCGACGCCGAGCGCTACCTGGACGCGCTCGGCAAGGCGTAACGGAGTCATGCGCGATGAAGCGCGCCCGCGGCAGTGCGCTCGCCCCCGCCTCGTTCGAGGCGCTGACGCGCATGCGCCGCGTGTTGCGCGAGCAGTCGGCCCAGCCCGCCTCGCTGCACCAGGCCCCGCATAAACCCAAACCCGCGGCCGACGGCGCCATGCTGTTCCGCCGCGCCGTCGCCGACGCGACTCCCCTGCCACCGTCCGATCGCGCCGAGCTTGCACGCCCGCGCCCCAAGCCCGTCGCACGTCAGCGGCATGCCGACGAACAGCAGGTGCTGGTCGACGCGCTCGCCGACCCATGGGACTGGGAGGCCGCCGTCTCCACCGGCGAAGAGCTGTACTTCGCGCGCCCCGGCGTGCCCACCGCCGCGCTCCGGAAACTGCGGCGCGGCGGCTGGGTGATCAAGGCGGAACTCGACCTGCATGGCCACACCGGCGACGAGGCCCGCATCGCGCTGGCCGCCTTCCTCAACCGCTGCATGGTCGAAGACCGGCGCTGCGTGCGCATCATCCACGGCAAGGGCCACGGCTCGAAAAACCGCCTGCCGGTGCTGAAGAACAAGGTGCGCCACTGGCTGATGCAGCGCGAGGACGTGCTCGCCTTCTGCCAGGCCCGCACCGTCGATGGCGGTGCCGGCGCCGTCATCGTTTTACTGAAATCCTCATCCCGTTAAAGAGAGCCCATCATGAGCGAGCCCGTCATCACCGATTTCGAACTGCCCTCCACCGGCAGCACCCCCTTCAAGCTGTCCGACCACCGGGGCCAGAATGTCGTCGTCTACTTCTACCCCAAGGACAACACCTCCGGCTGCACCCTCGAAGGCCAGGAATTCCGCGATCTGTACGCCGACTTCGCCAAGGCCAACACGATCGTCGTCGGTGTCTCGCGCGACAGCCTCAAGTCGCACCAAGGCTTCAAGGCCGAATTCGAATTTCCGTTCGAACTGCTTGCCGACACCGATGAAAAGGTTTGCGAACTGTTCGGGGTGATGAAGCTGAAGAACATGTATGGCAAGCAGGTGCGCGGGGTGGAGCGCAGCACGTTTGTGTTTGATGCGGAGGGCAAACTGGTTAAGAGCTGGCGGGGGGTGAAGGCGCCGGGGCATGCGGCGGAGGTGTTGGGGTTTGTGCAGGGGCTGTGAAGTTTGATCTTTTGATCTGTGTAGTTGAGAGCTTCACTGGGCTGAGTATCGTTGGCCGGGGGTAGCCCGGCGGCTAGTCACTTTTCTTGTCTCGCCAAGAAAAGTAACCAAA
>Ga0180009_10001127_pt1 | contig 33350 bp, 26 predicted proteins | sample OS_PC_MetaG_FD_123537 | JGI IMG/M metagenome (GOLD analysis project Ga0180009, IMG submission 123537) | Groundwater microbial communities from the Aspo Hard Rock Laboratory (HRL) deep subsurface site, Sweden - OS_PC_MetaG | ecosystem: Environmental > Aquatic > Deep subsurface > Groundwater...
GAGATTTATCTCAATGCCCCTCTCTTCCTAAATTACGCTCATTGAACGTTCACTTTGGGACTGCAACAACAATCCTCGAGCAATTATTAAAGGCTGCTCCTAATCTGGAATCATTAGAGGTATGTGAAATTACAGGAGATTTATCTCAATGCCCCTCTCTTCCTAAATTACGCTCATTGAACTTTTGGTTTGAGGCTGCAACAATCCTCGAGCAATTATTAAAAGCTGCTCCTAATCTGGAATCATTAGAGGTATATGGAATTAAAGGAGATTTATCTCAATGCCTCTCTCTTCCTAAATTAGGCTCATTGAACGTTGAGTTTGTGGATGCAACAACCTTCGAGCAATTATTTAACGCTGCTCCTAAGTTAGAATGGGTAAATGTTTATGAGATGAATCGGCCCAACTCTTTTTCAACGGATTGGCTAACGGCTGAATCTGATAACTCAACATCAGGTAGCATAAACGGATTTGATCCAAACGGAAGATTGACACTTAAAATATCAAAAAAGAAACTTCTGCTATTTAGGTTCTTAAAGAGGGGTTTACTTCGACTGCATCTTCATCAAGCAACCATCAACGCAGAAGAAGACATTGTTTTTTCGCCTATCGCCGCTCAATGGCGTTCCATGGATCTACCTTCAAATACTTCGACTCATGACGACTCAATCGTTGAAACAATGCCTTTGACAGCGAATCAATGGACATTGATTCCAACCAATTCGGCCGGTGATCAATTGATAGAAGTGACTTGTCGCCTTACGAGAGATAACAAAGAAACTCCATACGAATTGCAATACGACGCGCAACGGCATTTATACCGCACAAAAACCACAAAAGAGGCAACTTGCCAATTCCATTTGCAGCGCAGAGAAAACAGTTTGTTGCTAGAGGAGCAGATTAAAAAGCCGTCGACCAATCACTTATCCGAGATATGGAATTTATTTTTTCACGCAAACACTTATCAAGATTTTGTAGAGTCCGTACGAAAGTTAGAGATTAAAGAAAAAGAACCTCTCATTCAGGAACTCATGGCCCACATCAAAGACCTTCCAAATGGCATCCCTTTTGATGCAAAAGAAACAAACTTCGACACTCTCAAATTAGTTTCAGTAAATGGCGGGGCGTGCGAACATCGCGCGAAACTCTTTTGTGCAATGGCAAACGCCCTCGATATAGATTGCCGCTTAGTTTTCAATAAAACTCATGCATTTGTGGAATGGCGTGGTTCTTTAGAACAGCCTTATCAAACTTGCTCCTTAGGTGGCGGTGGTGGCGTCGAAATTCAATTGCAAGAAAAAACATCCTTTGAAGAGCAAATATTCAACGCTAGCGAGGCCGATAAAGAAAGAAGACGGAAAAAGCTTCGGGGAAATCCATTCATTCGACAAGCGCTGCAAGAACCTCCAACAAAAACGTTGGGGCAAGAAGACCCTTTCAGCACCCAACTTTATTTAAGCCTTGACCTCACACAAGATATTAAACGTTTCCAAAATTATCTTCTGAAAAATGACATCGAATACCTTTACATCGATTCTCCTGAAACCACACGAGAAAAATGGAAGCAAGACCTACTCATTCAAGATAAACAGGTTGCATTTTGTGACGGCGAATTACCGGCGTATTTAAAAGAAGGAACTCAACAGAAAGTATTGCTTATCAACTGGGATACTTTTTCTCCAGAAGAAAAAGCAGCGTATCAAAGCTTTTATGACACCAAACCAACGCTCTATGGATCGCCTATCCCAGAACACATCACGGTGATAGGATTTTTATCGAAGCAAGAATACAAAAAAACAGGGGCTGATTTCCGCTCAAGGGCCCCGTCCATCGCTCAATTGGATTGGCCAACGGAAGCTGTTGTGCAGACAACACCCACTCCATCGCAATCTATCGAAATCCCTTTATATGGCGACGAAGATTTCGAATCCCTAATTCGCCAATGGAGTCTGACGGATCAAGGCATCGTCCTGAAACCAGGCCTCCTTGCTTCTAACATTCCAAGTGATGAAACAGCCTCTCAACCCATTCAACTTACGCTGATTAATCCACCGAAAACAGAAGCGTTTCAACGCTTTTACGAAGACCTCATTCAACGCAAAAAGGTTTACGTGAACGGAGCCTTCGAATCGCTCCCAGAGCACGTCACGATTACCTGCGAGCATCGCACGTATCCGTTCGAACAACTTTTTAAAAAACAAAATCTTTCCTGGAGCGTCCCACGCGTTTTTACTGCAGAGACGCCGCTCTTTCTTCTGAACCCTTTTACCTTCCATACCTTTTTCACGTCATTGGAAGTTAAACCCGAGCAAAAGGAAGCAGACTTTGGCCGCGTTACGCTCGGAAAAGGCATCTTGGAAAAACATCGCCATCAACACATAGTGATTCGAATTACACAACCGATTCGTGACGGTCAATGGGCTCAACTGCTAGAAAACATTGCGGACGATCAGTCGATTGAATTTCAAATGTCGCCGAAAGTTTCTTTGCCCCAAACGTTTCCTCGCCCATCGACTCAAGAGAGCGTTCCAACACGGCAACCTATTTCTTTGCTTGAAGCAATAATCGACAAAACGAATAACCAACCAACTCTTCTTGTGGCTAATGACACACGACAAACCGTGCAACAATTACAACAAGTTCTAAACAAGGGCGAAGCCTGTCTTCGTGTCATCACATTAAATGCAGCTTTAAACGCTTCAGACGTTTTATTGCGATCAGAGTTTTCAGAAAATACCGAGCAAGGCTTACGTTCCATGAAGATTCTACCGTCTGATCTTGTCACTGCCCTTCGCCGAGGCGACTGTGTGATCGTGCATACGGACGAACTCTTGTCTCCCGATTTATTGGGCAAGTTTGAACCTTTATTGTGTGAACACCCTTATCTTTGGATCAACGGTCAACGGGAGCCCTTGAACGGTCGCCTTTATTTTGTCACGACAGAAGGAAACGTACCGTCCTCGTCTGCGAACGCTGTGTTTGAATACAAACCGGAACCTAAAGAACACACTCAGGACTCTGACAACAAAGCCCCCGTTGAATTAAACGAACAATTTGTCGATCCGTTTATGGAGCGATTGCAAGAGAAGAAATACCTCTTTTTAAAAGGGCCTACTTGTAGCGGAAAGACTTATTTTGTCCAACACATCCTGCGTCAGAAAAAATCAGCGCTTCACATTCATTCCGGCATTCGACAGGTTGAAGTGTGGCTCGAAAAAGGCGGGGTTTTATTTATAGACGAAGCTAATTTGCAAGAAGAAGCCTTGTTATCTCTTTTCAAAGGCATCCAAAACAACCCCTCAAGTATTTTGCTGAACGGGAAACTCCGTGAATTAACCGATCAACATTTCTTAGTTTTTGCAGGAAATCCGGACACGTATCACGGACGCCGAGAGTCGCGCTTTCTCAGCCAATGTGTCACAACCATCGAAGTTCAAGAAATGCCTAAAGAAAAGGTTCAATCCATTTTTAATAAAGATTTACAGCGGGCGGCTCTTTCTTTTGTGGGCGACTACAACGTGGCAAAAACGGTGGCTAAAACTTATCGTGAACAAAACCTGATCTACACCGCCCGAGAAGCCCGTGCTGTCGTTAAAAAATTAGAAGCGATTGCAAGTTTGAAGTTCCCCCAACCGTTGGATCTAACGGATACACAACTGGCTTGTTATCTAGAAATGGATGGAAAAATTCGAGGCCAAGAAAAGAATTTTTTGAAAGCAGACATAGCCAAACGTTTAGAAAAACTCTCGCAACCCTTGTTTCCAATAGATTTGCAATACTACGTTTCACAACAAGGTATAAAGAAATTTGCATTTGTTCCGGAATACCGCGAAGCGATGATGAATTTGCATTGCGGGTTGTATCTACGGGATAAACAACAAGGAATCCCGCGCAGTTTGTTATTGGAAGGCCCAAGTGGCATCGGAAAAAGTTCGCTAGTGGCCTATTTTTTAAAAAGCCGCGGTTTTGTGAATTGCACAAAAAAGGACGGTGAAAAACAGCAGACCGCTAAAAAGAATAAAAAAGCGTTTTATCAAATCACAGCGGATTTGTCGGGCGAAGCAATTGAGAACATCATCAAACAAGCCTTTGAAGAAGGGGCGATCGCGGTGGTAGACGAAGTCAACTTGTTGGAAACCGTGGAAAAAGACCTGAATGCTTATTTGCAAGGCGAAGATGAAAACGGGCAGGCGCCAAAAGAAACCGGATTTTGGCTCATTGCCACACAAAACCCCGCCAGCCAATTTCGAGGAAGAAAAGCAGCATCTCCTGCACTACTCAATCGATTTACAAAAGTACAAGTCTCTGAAATTTTGGATCCCGAGTCTCTTCAAAAAATTGCGAATAAACCAGGAGATATGACGTCTCTTATTGAACATTATCGCGAAGCAAAAGCAGACGGGTATCTTGTTGATGTAACCCCCACTTTGCGAGATTTCATTACACAGACTCAGGCATTTCGCAAAGCCCTCTCATTCAAAACACCAGATTCTTCGCAAAAATATGAAAAAGAAAGGTCGAATCCAGGATGCAATTTACCCCAATCATTTCTAAGATTTCCTTAAGATGAAGCATCTATACTGATTTAATGAAAGGTTAGCTTGCGTGTGTACGTATTGTTGGAGAGGGACTTTAGTCAAAGCTAAGGATCAAGAAAAACAATGAATGGCATGCCATGAATGCTTTAAAAAAATAGATTACAACAACTCCGGAGTTTGATGATGTTTGAAAATATTAAAAATAGAGTTGATTTAGTGAAGGCACTATCCAAAGAAACGTGCGAACCGCTAAGCGGTTACATACAGTTATTAGCTTTTTCGGAAGATTTTTTTCATGCGCCTTGGATCAAAGATTGTGATGAACTTATCAAGCTTTTTGATGATTTGTTTATTAATAAGGGATCTCAATATCAAAACAAGGGCGGCGCAGAGCTTCAAGTCACTATTTTTGAAGAGCTAAAGAAATACTTGAAAAAAAAGGAACAACCCTTAATTCATTCGAAGAATGGATTTATTTGTACCCCCGAAAATTTTTCAAAATTTTATAAGAGTTGTTCCACTTTGGATTGTGTAACACCTTGTAAAAAAGAGTTATTGGAGACCTGTAAAAAAACGGGGTTTCCCTTATTCGAAAAAAATAAAATAGATCAAAACAGAGAAATATTGGTTAATTTATTGGAATCTAGCCAAGAAGGATGGCATTCCACAATACTAGTAGGGCTTGCAGAACTGAAAGAACGTTGCTCGTGGTTCGGTATTAACGCTAGAGACATTTCTTTGTGTTTAAATCAACCAGGAAAGTTTATTGCCGACTATTATGTGTCACTAGAAGAAAAAAGGAAAAGCGGGTTTAGGCGATTCTTTTAAAATTTTAACCAATGTTTTTATAACAATAGGTCTTCACCTTGACACTTTGATTTGGACTAATAGAGTTCGTGCGATTTTTAACAGAAGGAGTCCCGCGCATGCAGTTAGAACCACATTCAAACTTCAAAAATTTCTTTCTTATTCAACACCCCATTATTAGTTATAAATTAGCTCTTCTTCGAGATCCCACAACAAACCGAAAACTCTTTAAAGAATTAACAGAAGAAATCGCCATCTTGTTGGGCTACGAAGCTACGCGCGATTTGCCTCAGACGACCCGCCCAATTCAAACGCCATTGGAAACATTTGATGGGAAAGATTTAGAGAGCAATCAATTTGTTATTGCCCCTATTCTCAGAGCAGGTCTTGGGATGGGCGATGGTTTGTTGAAGTTATTGCCCATGGCAAGTGTGGGGCATATTGGATTTTATCGGAATGAGCAGACGCTACAGGCCGTGGAATACTATTTCAAAATTCCACCGAACAGCGAAAAAGCACTTTATTTAGTGTGTGATCCGATGTTAGCGACAGGCAACACAGCAGTTGCAGCCATTTCTGAGTTGAAAAAACGTGGTGTCGGTCACATTAAGTTTTTCTGTATGGTGGCAGCTCCTGAAGGGGTGGAGCATATGACGAAACACCACCCGGATGTTCCGATCTATGGGGCCAGTCTAGATCGCGAACTTAATGAAAACGGGTACATTCTTCCAGGCCTAGGCGACGCCGGAGATCGCCTCTGGGCTGTGAAATAATTTTCTATCTCACTTCCGTCATTCCCCTCTCACTTCCGTCATTCCCGCGAAAGCGGGAATCCAGACCGAAGTCATTCCCGCGAAAGCCAAGAAGCCAGAAAATATATAAACACAAGTGGATTTTTTTATAGAAAGTATCGAGCGTTTCAACGGCCAAATTCAAAAACTCTGCTATTTTTTTCAAAGCAATTAATCGTTATTTCCATCTATTACAAAAAATTACTTCTTGAGGATTATTTATGTTTCATAAAAGACAACAATTAAAAGCATTGGAACAGTTTTATTTTGCAAATTACGGTCAGTTTTCTGTGGAGCAGGATGTGGATCTACATATTCAGTGTGTCTATACAGGTCTTACTAAGCATGGTTTTAATATTAATGGTTTATTGTCATCGGTAGCAGGTAAAGGATTTTTGATAAAATTACTAGCCCCAGGAATTCAAAATAAAAACAGCCCAGATATGTTTAAAAATGTAAATCTTAGGTTGTTTGGTGCAGATGTTTGGACTGTAAATGCTTTAGATCGTAGGTTTAAAAAATATTCAAAAAAACAGCTCAAAAGACAGAAAATAAAATTTTCTTGCAAACGTTAGAGAGGCGATAGATCGCGTTTTTACAGTGTGATGTGTTTTTATTTCCGTGTAGGGGAGAGTTTAGAGATTAATAATTTTTTTCTGGATCCTTAGCTTTCGCGGGAATGACTTCGGTCTGGATTCCCGCTTTCGCGGGAATGACGGAAGTGAGAGGGAATGACGGAAGAAAAGAGGGGATGTCGGAGTGGCTACCTACATGACCTTGATGTAAGCCTGATCGCGTAGTCCGTTAATAAACGTTTGTACATTTTCTTCTAATTTTCTTCTGAAGATTAATTCTTGTATTTCTTGTGTGCGGGCTTTTGAGCTTTGTTGCACGTTTCTCTTTGCGATCACTTTCACTAAATACACACCATCTGGCACAACGACAGGCTCACTAATTTCGCCAGCTCTTAATTTGAAGGCTGCATTTGCAACATCTTTTTGCAATTGATTGGCTTTAACCCAACCCATGTAACCGCCGTGGCTCGCATTCGTTCCTTCTGAATATTTCTTTGCGAGCACTCCGAAATTAGTTCCTCCAATCGATTTTTTTCGCAAATTCGTCAACGTGTTGATTTTGTTTTGTGTATTACTGCGATTTGTTTTCTTTAAAAAGATCGTTTGTATTTCTAGTTCTTGGCTAGCAGATGATTTCGTCGCGCCTTTTACCCCAAGTAATTTGATGATGTGAAAACCATTCGGCGTTTGAATGGGACCTGCAACTTCTCCTTGTTTCATATGCTTTACGTGTGATGCAAAAACTTCGGGTAATTCCGCTGCTTTTCTCCAGCCTAAATCACCCCCTTGCAATGCTTGGCTCCCGCGAGATTCAGTTGCTGCCAACTGTTTAAAATCAGTCCCTGATCGCAGTTTCTTAACGATAGCTTCCGCTTTGTCGCGTACTGTTTTTAATTGCGCTGGAGTTGGCTCATCCGGCAAGGCAATCAAGATGTTTGCTAGATGGTATTGCGGAGATGTTTGTGCAGGATTGGCTTGCAGGTAGTCGTTTACTTCTTGAGGCGTAATTTGAATGCGCGAAGCAATCATTTGCCCTTGTAGCTTTTGCACTGTGAGCTCTTTTTTTAATTGATCACGAAACGTTTGAATAGAAAGCCCTTCTTGTTGCACAGAGGCATACATCTGTGCTTGCGTGAGATGATTTTGCGCAGATAAGCGCCGAATGGCTTGGTTTAGCTCGGTATTGCTGATTTCAATATTGGAGCGCTTCGCTAATTGCAATTGCAGCTTTAAATCGATCATGTGTTGCAAAATGTTCTTTCTTAATTCTGCTGTGTTTGGCATTTGAATATTTTGTCGTTTCAATTGTGCTTGAGCGAGGCGAACCTGATTGTCTAGTTGTGTTTCTGTGATGACGTCGTCATTCACAACAGCAGCGATGCGGTCAAGCGCTTGATCGTTTGTTGTTGCTAAAGCTGCTGTTGAAAAAAATGCAACCGTCACCAGCAACATAGAAAGACATATTTTTTTAAACATTAAATTAATTCTCCTGTCCAAAGGCATCTTCATACCCATTAATAGAATCTGATAGTAACGAAGTCGGATCACCACTTCCTACGTCCCCTAGTCCTTTCAAGGCAAACTGAATATAAAAGCCGTGATCGTATTGATTACGATGATTGGGGTTAGGTGCTGGATATTCCCCAATAAAACTTTTCGTTCCTACAAAACGCACCGCCCAGCAACAACTTTCATACGCTAATCCGTACACATAAGCCATTTCGTGTCCGTGACTCCAATTATAGTTCCAGCGTCCAAGAACGCTCCAATGATTGGTTAATCGCCAATACGTGGAGATGTCCGTTTGCTTGAGATTGTTCTTTTCAGAATCAAGTGGCAATCCCGGCAATGCATCACCCCCTCGTGCGTAATGAAACCCTAAATTCAAAATGTGATATTGATCTGGCTTGTATTGGAACTGTAACTGCTCGTCGTCGAAATCATTAAATTTAGTATTCCAATTCGCATTTGCCCAAGCAGACCAAGCGGTGTTGAAGTTATAAGTTGCTTTTGCCGCAATAGGAGAAACCGGTCGCCTGTACATCATATCATTCGGTTGATTTTGGTCGGGTCCGTAATACAAAGAAACTTTTCGATGCTCCAGATAGTGGATTTGTCCAATACTGAAGGTTGCTTTTTCATTGCCCGAAGAATTTTCCAAAAAGCGTGTTGAGATCCCCAACGTAATTTGATTGGTATCCCCGATTCGATCAATTCCGCTAAAACGATTGTCTTGAAACATCAAGTCGTAATTAAAAGATTGTACGTTGGTGTCGAAATAAGGGAGTTGATTCTGATTGTGATACGGCACGTAAAGATAATAAATCGTAGGTTCTAACGTTTGTCTGTAATCATTTTTGAAAAACGTCACTCGACGGTCGAAATAAACACCGCCTTTTAAATCAAACATCGGAATCCATAAATCAGGATTGTCCTTTGCGCCGATGAATTCATTGCGCACGTTGTATTTCAACAATTGCACCTGCATGCGAGGGGTGAGGTACGAAAACGCATTGCTAAACGGATAACTAATCGCAGGCCGTATATCCACTCGATTCGCATTTACAGGATCGGGCTCTGTACTGGGGTTTTGTGGGTCGCGTTTCTTTGTGAAACGCACAAGCTCTGATTGCAGAGCGTAAGTGAAACCGCCTAACGCATCCGGATATTCTGAATTTAACTGTAATTGAGGTAAGCGATTGTATTGGTTGGTTGTGTTGAGTTCATCTACCGGATGGAGTGTTTGATAATCTTGTACATTTCCAAGGAAATTCCAGTGTTCTCCTGCATACATCAATCGTGCTTGACGCAAGAGTTGGTTTTCACTGCTTTCAACTGTTGATGCCCCAAAATCTTTTGTGAATTGATCGTCGCTTACATAGTTGTAATCGATGTCTCCATTCCAGTGAGGATTAAAGCGCGTTTGATTTTGCCAAGAGAACCCCAATCGATTCGGGCTTGCGTTTTCGAGGTTATGTAACGTAGGGCTTGTTGCCCATTCGGTGAGAGCCGTGTTTTGAAATCGCTTAAAGGCTCGATCGGAATTGATGAAGCTGACATGGAACTGGCCGTTGCTTTTTTCTGTTAGGTAACGAAACAGACCGTTCCAGAGCACTCCACGATGCGTCATGATTTTTGGTGTTACGGTTGCATCGTAATTAGGAGCTAGGTTGAAATAATATGGTATTGAAAGAATAGAACCCGATCGCGAGTTGGAGCCGTAAGACGGCATGAGAAAGCCTGAGTAACGTTTTTTGTTAATTGGAAAATTGAAATAAGGGGTATAAAAAATCGGAATGCCATGAATATTTAAACGAGTGTTGTAAGAAGTACCTCTGCCGGATGTTGTATTTAATCGAATCGTCGAAGCGCGTAAATTCCACGCATGACAGTTCGGTGTACAGGTGGAATAACTGGCGGTTCGAAATTCAAAAAGATGGGGTTTGATTTGTTTTGCTGTTTTTGCCGTTCCTCGCGCTGTCATTTGATACCAATGAATTTCTTTTTGTTTTGTTTTTGGGTTTGTGACAGTGACCGTTTTTTCGTTACGCAAACTTATTCGATAACTGACATTGTTTAATTGCATTGCTTTTGTGATGAAGTCGATGCATCCGTCTGTTCCGATGATTAATTTATCGGACTCTTTGATATGCACATTTCCAGTTAAATCAATCTTTTCTGCTTTACCTGTTTTTTTATTGAGATGAACACGTGCTAAATCGGATTTTATTTGTTGATCGGGCCGTGTAATCACCACATGCCCTTTGAAGGTGGAGTAATTTTTTATTGCGTAAATGACTTGATCTGCTGTGACGTCGTAATTTTGTTGTTGTGATGTCACGTAAGGATTTGGGGTGTATTGAATGGGCGTGTTGCGATAATAACCGCCACAAATATTCAAGCGATTGGGTGTTTGTACCCAATCCAGTTGTTTCGCCAGCGAAGTGTTTGCAAAAGTGATTTTAATTCCGGCATTGAGAGACAAAATGGATAAAAAAATCAGTATTTTTTTGGTGTTTTTATTAAGACGCATATCAACGGTTCATTGGCAAAAAAGGCCGTAAAGATCCCATGCCACAAGAATTTTGCAAGGCGAATTTAGAGTGTAAATAGAGCCTTTAAAGCAGCCCCGTGATCCCTATATTTTTACTGTCATCCTAGCGCAAACGAGATGACGACAGATGCAGTAGTTAATACTTTTGAAAAACAAGGGGGGTCCAGTAGAATGCGCGCTCTTTTGTCCTTAAGGAGCGCACACGATGCTGGATTTAAAGCAATATATAAGGGATTTTCCTGACTTTCCGAAGCCAGGCATATTGTTCAAAGATATCTCTCCGATACTCAAATCATCTGAAGCCATGGCTTATGTCGAAGAACGTATTTATCAGCATTTTAAAGATCGGAAGATTGATCTTGTTGCTGGAGCAGAATCGCGTGGTTTGATGTTTGCGAGTGCTTTAGCAGAGCGGTTCGAAAAAGGCCTTATTATGGTGCGCAAACAAGGCAAGTTACCTGGCCCCACAAAAAGCGTTGCTTACGATATTGAATACGGAAGCGCTGTGATGGAAATTCAAGAAGATGCTGTTGCACCCGGTCAGCGCGTTTTGATGGTGGATGATTTGCTTGCAACCGGAGGAACGGCGAGCGCTGCTAGTCAGTTAATCGAGTCGGCTGGTGGTTTTGTGGTCGGTCATGCTTTTGTGATTGAACTTTCTTTCTTACAAGGGCGTGATCAATTAAAAAATTATGAAATATTAACGTTGGTGAATTATGAAGAATGAAGCAGTAAAAATAGGAATTATTGGTGGCACTGGAGTTTATGATCCAGCGCTTTTAAAGGATGCACGGCAAATAAAAGTCTATACGCCTTTTGGGACGACTTCTGATTTGATCACCATTGGTGAATATGCCGGTAAGCAAATAGCTTTTCTGCCGCGACACGGGACGCATCATCATATTCCCCCGCACCATATTCCTTATCGCGCTAATTTATGGGCATTAAATCAGCTGGGTGTGGAACGTTTAATCTCCCCGCGTGCTGTTGGAAGTTTGCATGAAGAGTTGGCTCCAGGAGACATTGTCATTACCGACCAATTTGTTGATTTCACGAAGCGACGTGAAAGCACGTTTTATGATGGCGGTGAAGTGGGACATATCTCAGTGGCAGAACCTTTTTGCCCAGAGTTGCGACAGTTGGCGATTCAATCGGCTCAGAAAACTGGTGTTACAGTGCATCCGGACGGTACGAGTATTTGTATTGAAGGCCCGCGTTATTCGACTCGCGCAGAATCCATCTATTTCAGAGATGCTTGTAAGGCTTCCACTATCGGAATGACGTTAGTGCCTGAGTGTGTGTTAGCACGAGAACTTGAGATTTGTTATCTCTCGATTGAAGCGGTGACCGACTACGATTCTTGGTCTGATGAAGTCGTTGATACACGTGTTGTCAAAGAAGTGATGAAGAAAAACAGTCAAACGTTGCGCGACATCTTATTAGATCTTATTCCCAAGATTCCGGAAGGCCGCAATCAGTGTGATTGCGAACATGCCCTAGAACACGCCATGATCTGATTCGAGGCGAACGAGCATTAGTACGGAATTTTTTCCGTCGTCATTCCCCGCGCCAGCAGTCGTCATCCCCGCGCCAGCAGTCGTCATCCCCGCGCCAGCAGTCGTCATCCCCGCGAAAGCGGGGATCCAGAATTAATATCTTTCCTGAATTCTTAGCTGTAGCTAGGAATGACGGAGAAACATACGATCCAGATTCATTCCGTTGAATATATAACGCTTACGATCTTTGCGTAATTTCTACGCTTGTTCCGTTGTTGTCTCTGAGGCAAAACAAGAATTGATAAAACACACCTCCTTTTTTCATTTTTGGATTCACATATGTCTTTAGCGATTGTTTTTAGTCGAGCGCAGTCAGGGATTCGTGCACCCTTGGTAACTGTAGAAATACACCTTTCTAACGGCTTGCCGCGTTTCTCAATTGTTGGTTTGCCAGAAGCGGAAGTGAGGGAAAGCCGAGATCGCGTGCGAAGCGCTTTGATTAATTCGCATTTTGATTTTCCTGTGAACCACATCATCGCAAATCTAGCTCCAGCGGATTTGCCTAAAGAAGGTGGGCGATTTGATTTACCGATTGCCATTGGCATTTTGGCAGCTTCCAAACAAATTCCTGAAGAAGCGTTACAAGAATATGAATTTATCGGCGAACTTGCTTTATCTGGTGAAATCAGAGCGATTCAAGGAGTGCTTCCTTTCGCATTGAGCGCAAAGAAAACAAATAAAAAATTGATATTGCCTTATGCCAATGCAAAGGAAGCTGCGTTGATTCGCGATATCGAAGTCTTTCCCGCAGAACACATTACAGACGTATGTGCACACCTTTTAAAACGCACGCCTATTGAACCCTATCGAAATAAAGAGTTCTGTTCACAAGCTGTCTGTTTAGAAGACATGGAGGATGTACAAGGACACCAATCGGTAAAACGTGCGCTTGAAATCGCGGCGGCTGGAGGACATAGCGCGCTGCTAGTTGGTCCTCCCGGTACAGGCAAGACCATGATTGCGTCTCGGTTTCCAACAATTCTTCCTTTATTAACAGAAGCCGAGGCGCTTGAATCGGCAGCAGTTCTTTCCATCAGCCATCAAGGGTTTGACCCGAAAAAATTTGGGAAAAGACCGTTTCGTGCGCCTCATCACAGCGCTTCCAGTGTTGCGATTGTGGGGGGAGGCAATCCACCACGGCCGGGAGAGATTTCTCTCGCACATCAAGGGGTGTTGTTTTTGGACGAATTGCCTGAATTCAATCGGCACGTATTAGAAGCTATGCGAGAACCTTTGGAATCTGGAACGATCGTGATTTCTCGAGCTGCCAGGCAATGCACTTTTCCCGCTTCTTTTCAGTTGATTGCAGCGATGAACCCTTGTCCGTGTGGTTATTACGGAGACCCTCAAAACAATTGTCGTTGTACCGTTGATCAGATCAACCGTTACCAATCACGCATCTCGGGACCCATTTTGGATCGTCTAGATTTACACGTGAGTGTGCCGCGTTTGCCGATTAGTTTGATTACTGTTTCTAAAAAAACCGGCGAGCGAAGCGAGGTGATACGAAAACGTGTTGAAGAGGCAAGAAAAAAGCAATTCGATCGAGCAGGGTGCATAAATGCAAAATTGTCAGTGCAAGCGATGAAGACAACTTGTGCGTTGCAGCCCAGAGAAGAACATTTTTTAAATACAGCTATTCAGAAATTAAATCTCTCTGCACGCAGCTATCATCGCATTCTAAAAATTGCACGGACCATCAGTGATTTATCAAACGCTAATACAATCCAAACGCTTCACTTGGCTGAAGCCATGCAATTACATCGTTGGATACGTTTGTGAAGGGGGCCTGTTGCAATCCGCCCGTTTCGTCTTGCAATCTGCTCGTTTCGTCTTGCAATCTGCTCGTTTCGTCTTGCAATCTGCTCGTTTCGTCATCCCCGCGAAAGCGAGGATCCAGAAAAATCAATAAATTACGCGTCAAAAATTTCTCGAAAAATTCGGATTGCAACAGGTCCTGAAGGGGGGGTGACAGCGGTCTGGATTCCCGCCAACATATGAACTTGAAGAAAATGAAATCTGGTGCAATCTATTTTGCTAATTTAATTCAATCCTTATTTAAGGAGTATCCCTATGTTGAAACAGAGTATCGCTTTAATTATCGCTTCTTTGCTTGTTGTGCTTTCAATGAAGTATCTGCACCAAGGATTGGAAGGAATTGCGATCATGCATGCTTATATGGTGAATGGGTTTGGAAAGCTCTTTGCGGGTGGGGCGTCTGGTTACCTGGCAAAGAATGCGATCGTGTTATTCGTAATTCCTTTTGTTATTGCTGGAATTGTTAGTGGAATTTATTGGCTCTTTAAAAAAGGCGGCATGCCTTATGTGTATCATGTGATGTGGGCTCTTTGGATTGTGTTAGCAACAGTAGTTATTTGCGAATACAGCCCCATGCATCTTCTGTTTTCGACTCTATCGTAAACTGTATTCGTCACCCCCCCTCTCTCTTGTCATCCCCGCTTCGGTGTGGATCCAGACTGGATTCCCGCCTTCGCGGGAATGACGGAGCTTTGTGTGGGAAGGACGGAGCTTTGTGTGGGAAGGACGGAGCTTTGTGTGGGAAGGACGGAGCTTTGTGTGGGAATGACGGAGCTTTGTGTGGGAATGACGGAGCTTTGTGTGGGAAGGACGGAGCTGGATGTGGAGATTGCAACAAATCGTTCTTTTCTAAGACGCTTATTCATCGCATCTCTACGATACTTTGTGGATCTTCATGGAGTTTGTGTGGCCGCTGATGCCGATGATGTCTCCTTTCGTGATGATCACGAGATCATCGTTCTTCAAAATGCCCTCGTCCTTCAACAGTTGAATCGCGTATTGATCAATCTTTTCTGAAGGCATTTTTGTTGCGTCAAACGCAATGGGATGTACGCCACGGTACAGATTTGTTTTGCGTTGAGTTGCTACAAAACGAGACAACGCAAAAATAGGAATGCCTGTTCGAATGCGGGACATCAAAAGCGGCGTTTGGCCGGATTCTGTTAAGCAAACAATAGCCGCGATGTCGACGTGATTAGCGCAGTACATGGCAGACATAGCAATAGCTTCATCGATCGTATTAAACCGACATTCCAAGCGATGTTTAGAAACTTGTGTTTCAAGTTGTTTTTCAGCACCCAAACAGACGCGAGCCATTGTTGCGACCACCACATCTGGATGTTCTCCCGCTGCTGTTTCAGCGGACAACATCACTGCATCGGTGTTATCCAATACCGCATTTGCGACGTCGAACACTTCAGCGCGTGTAGGAATCATGTTGTGGATCATGGATTCCATCATTTGAGTTGCTGTAATTACTGGTTTATCTAAGCTTCTGGCGCGTTGAATAATTTGTTTCTGTACAGCAGGTAATTGAGCGTCCCCAATTTCTACGCCGAGGTCGCCTCTAGCAACCATCACTCCATCGGAAACATGAATGATTTCATCAATCGCTTGTACCGCTTCCACACGTTCAATTTTGGAAATGACACCCGCCGAACTTCCAGCTTCAGCGATCAATGTTTTTGCTTCTTCAATGTCGGCTGCACTTCGTGGGAATGAAATCGCAAAATAGTCCACTTCGAGTTTTGCTGCGAAACGAATGTCTTCTTTATCTTTTTCCGTAAGTGCTTTTGCAGAAAGTCCGCCGCCTAAGCGATTAATGCCTTTGTTGTTAGACAGCTCACCGCCAACCACAACACGACAAAATACTCGAGAGCCTTCTTTTTTTAAGACTTTAAATACGATTCGACCGTCGTCTAATAACAAGGTGTCCTCTTTTTCGACGTCTTTAGGCAATTCTTTGTAGTCAATGCCTACCATTTGTTCATTGCCGGCATCGTCATCCAATGTTGCGTCTAAAATGAATTTCGCGTTTTCTTTTAAAATAACCTTTTCATTTTTGAAACGAGCAATGCGAATTTTTGGGCCTTGCAAATCTGCAAATACAGCCACTTCTCGATTGTGTTTTTTGGATAGCGCACGAATTTTCGAAATTCGTTTGGCGTGTTCTTCAGGAGAGCCATGAGAAAAATTGGCTCTAAAAACATCTGCTCCAGCAAGAAAAGTTCGTTCTAATACTTTGTCATCATCAAGAGCAGGCCCCAATGTAACAACTATTTTTGTACGACGGCGTGTAATCATTGTTTTTTTGCCTTTTCGTAAGATTGTTCTAGCGCTTCAATGGCAGGCAAAGTTTTCCCTTCTAAAAAAGACAAAAAGGCGCCGCCTCCGGTTGAGATATAAGAAATTTTGTCGGAAACCCCGTATTTTTCTATGGCAACGATGGTGTCTCCCCCTCCGGCAACGGAATAGGCTTTGCTTTTTGCGATGGCTTTCGCAATCGCTTCCGTTCCTTTTGAAAACGGCTCTGCTTCAAAGGCCCCCACAGGGCCATTCCACAAGATGGTTTTTGCTTTCTTAATGATGGAGGTATAGATCTCTTGCGTTTCAGGGCCTATATCTAAGACTTTTTCATCGTCCCCAATTTGTGAAATCGATTGATCGTAGGCGTCCGCATGCTCCGAAAATTTTTCAGCGACGATGACGTCTATTGGCAACGGAATTTGTGCACCCGTTGAAGCGGCAAGTTCCGTTAATTGCTCTGCTTCGTCGATAAGATCGGGTTCATACAATGAATTGCCAATGGAATAACCGGAGGCAGCAATGAATGTGTTTGCGATGCCTCCACCGATAATGAGGTAATCCACTTTTTTGATGATGGATTGTAGTAGAGCTAATTTGGTTGAAACCTTTGAGCCGCCCACAATAGCAACGAGCGGATGTTCTGGGTTTTCCATGACATTGCTTAATGCAGATAACTCTCGATCCATCAGCAATCCAGCGCATGCGATTTTTGCATACAGTGCAACGCCATAGGTGGAAGCTTCTTTTCGGTGAGCCGTTGCAAACGCATCATTGATATAAACGTCGCACAGATCCGCTATCTTATGGGAGAGCGTTTCATCGTTACTTTTCTCACCCACATTAAAGCGAACGTTTTCACACAAGACAGCTTGCCCTTTTTTCACCTCAACACCGTCCAGCCAGTTTTTTACGAGAGGAACGGTCTGCCCGAGTAATTGAGATAAAGCTTCTGCGACAGGTTCAAGAGAGAATTGCGGATCGTATGTGCCTTCTATAGGGCGTCCTAGGTGAGACAGGATGATGACTTTTGCCCCCGCATCTAAGGCTGTTTTTATAGTCGGAATAGCAGCTTTAATTCTGACATCGCTTGTGATTTTCCCGTTCTTCAAAGGAATATTTAAATCTTCACGAATCAGCACACGTTTATTAGTTAAATTTACATCCGACATCTTTAAATAAGCCATAAAAGACACCTCTTTTGAAATCCAATTTATTGTTCGAGCGGCTTGAATCGCGCGCGAATCTACAGTCTTTTTTTTAAAGGTCAATAAAACCAAAGGCTCAGAATCCGTATCGTTTGATGTTACTTGGCCTCTTGTAAAAACTCGATACATCGAGTTTTTACGATTGTTGGGATCATTCAGTTGGTGATTTAAATGCGATTGCTCCTGTCCGAAAATTTGTTACTTTAAAGCTCGACGAAGAAATGGAGCTCCTTCGAGCGGAGCCCGTTCCCCTCGCGCACGAATTACAGGAATTATACATAGAGACGCGATTTATCGCGTCTCAAAACACATCCATCGAGCTCATGAACATAGTTTTAATCGGATTTAAAAGTGCGGGGAAAAGCACGGTTGGAAAACCTTTGGCTGAAGCATTGCATTGGTCTTTTGTCGATGTGGACGACGAAATTGCAAAGATCTATCAAAAGCAACACAACGAAGTTTTAACCCCACGAGAGATCTACGTCAAAGTTGGAGACTCCACTTATCGTGTTTTGGAAAGAGAGGCTGTGTTGCTGGTAAGCGCGATGGAAAATACAGTGATTGCGACAGGCGGCGGCACCGTTTGTGATTCTAAAAATACGAAATGCTTAAAACAAAAAGGCATTTTTGTTTTTTTGGATGCTTCCAGAGAAACGATTCGAGAAAGGATTATAAAAGACCCTACATTGAGTTTCCTAAACGTTGAAAACGATCCCCAAGCTTTCGAACAAGCCTTTGCTCAAAGGCGTGCGATTTATCAAGAACTAGCAGACGTTGTGATTGATGCTTCACATGAAAACACACAAACCCTTGTTGAAGAGATCATGGGTGTATTGTGATTCACATTTATTTATCTCCGATTAACCACGCTTCTAGTCCATAGAGTGGAATGTGAAATACATGATCCATTTTGCCGAACGAGTGATGTGCAGAAATTTTTAAGCCGTAAGGGCTTTTTGTGTGGCTCGATAGAAATGAGGACAGACTCCTGAGTGTCCCCGTTGCGCCCGCTTTGACTTCAATAGGAATAATTTGATTATTTTTTACTGTCACAAAGTCGATCTCAGCATTGCTGTTTTTAGCTTCTCGGTGCCAATAATAAAGCTGAGGCTTGATGCGGTTTGATGCGTATGCCAATAATTCTTGTGCGATAAATTGTTCGGCCATATTGCCAAGCGTTTTTATTTCTAAGGGCTCCAGAAACCAATCGCTCAAAGACAAATTAAGTAATCGTTGTGCCAAACCAATATCTAAGAAATATGCTTTAAACATATTGTCGTTTCTACTAGCCCCTAATGGTTGTTCTTGCCCAGAGGTGTGGTAACACAGATGCGCCACATTTGCTTTGACGAGTAAAGACAATGCTTCTTTGAGTACAGTGGACTTAATGTCTCGATCAACATGCACATATTTAAATTTATTTCCAAGTTGAACAGCGATGGATTGAAAAACTTTGTCGATATGTTCGATTTGTTTCTTTTTCGCGTATTTCGAAAAATCTTGTTTGTATGCTTCAAGGATTTCATCTTGCAATGTTTGGCAGCCAATAATGTCACGATATTGGATCCAGTAATCTATCACAGCCGGCATACCGCCAAGCCACAAATAGATTTTTAATTCTTTCATGATGAGTTTGTGAATGGTTTCGTCGATATTTTGTTGCTTCACATAATCACGCAAATCTTGTCGATCGCACGCAGTTAGAAATTCACCGAAAGACAATGGGTATAAATAGAGGAATTGTACTCTTCCAACGGGTATGCCTATTTTTTCGATTGCAAAGTCAAGTAATGATCCAGCGGCAATGATGTGTAGTTCAGGAATCTCTTCATAGAAATAACGCAATGCCAGAATCGCTCTTTCACATGCTTGAATTTCATCCAAAAACAACAATGTCTTGCCCGGAACAATTTTATTTTTTGTATAGATCCCAATTTTTAGAAGTAGTTCGTTAGCCACTAAGTTTTCTTTAAATAAATTGCATGCTGATTTTTCTTTTTCAAAATCGATCGCAACAAAATTTTCAAATTGTTTACCGAGCTCTTTGACAATCCAAGTTTTACCGATTTGACGAGCTCCCCTCAAAATCAAAGGTTTTCGCAGAGAGCCATCTTTCCAAGCCCGCAATGTTTCTAAAGCATCTCTTTTCATATCCGGCCCCGTTATTAGAAATTTTCCAATGTTATTTTTGCGTATTTTTGGAAATTTTCCAAGGATGTTTGGCGGTAAATTTGGAAATTTTCCAGAAAAATCCAGAGGCATCCCCTTCTGGAAATTCTTTTTCGACCGCGATTTTGACTCGTAGGAGATATTGTAGAGGAATGTTGCAATCCGCCCTTTTGTCATGTTTAGCTGCGGCGGAAATGAGAACGGAGCACACGCAGAGACGCGATTTATAGCGTCTCTGGTTTATGAGTTTTAGGATTTACGCCATCATCATCTTAATGGCGACGTCGAGCATTCGGTTGGAAAAACCCCATTCGTTGTCGTACCAGGACGATATTTTCACTAGGTTGCCCATCGTTTTCGTGAGAGTGGCATCGAAGATCGACGAAGCGGGGTTGTGATTGAAATCACAGGAGACGAGCGGTTCATCGTTGTATGTCAAGATGCCTTTGAGATCTCCTTTCGATGCTTCCAGCATGATCTTGTTGATTTCTTCTACTGTCGTTTCGCGCTTGGCTTCGAAGGTCAAATCCACAATAGAAACATTCATGGTCGGAACGCGGATGGCGTAGCCGTCTAACAATCCTTTCATTTCAGGGAGCACAAGACCGACGGCTTTTGCGGCACCTGTTTTCGTTGGGATCATGGAATGTGCGGCGGCACGTGCTCTGCGTAAATCTTTGTGCGGGCCGTCTAATAACACTTGATCGTTGGTATAGGAGTGCGTGGTCACCATCAATCCTTTCACAACACCGACCGTGTTCATCAACGTTTTGACGAGAGGAGCTAAGCAGTTGGTTGTGCAAGATGCATTGGATACCACCGTGTCTTTTGCGCTTAAAACGTGTTCGTTGACACCGTATACAACAGTTGTTTCAACGTCTTTATCGCCAGGCGCAGAGATCAATACTTTTTTTGCACCAGCGTCTAAATGCGCTTGAGCTTTTTCTTTCGATTTAAAAATGCCCGTGCATTCCATCACGATATCGACGCCCAATTCTTTCCAGGGTAATTCCTTTGGGTCTCTTTTGTTGAATACTCGAATGGCATCGCCGTTGATGATTAAAGAGTCGTCATTCATTTCAACGGTGCCGAGAAATTTACCGTGCACAGAGTCGTAACGCGTTAGGTGTTCTTGTATTTGAGGGCTTGATAAATCGTTGATGCCTACGATCTCAATTTCGTCTCGCTTGTTTTCATATTTGGCTCGTACGATGCAACGTCCAATGCGTCCGTAACCGTTAATCGCAATTTTTACTGCCATGATTTTTCTCCTTGGTTAGTTAATTTAAATCGATGTTTTATCGTCATTCCCGCGAAAGTTGTGTCCCCGTCATCCTCGCTTCGGTGTGGATCCAGAATTAATATATTTCCTGGATTTCCGCTTTCGCGGAAATGACAGAAGAGCCCTGGATTTCCGCTTTCGCGGAAATGACAGAAGAGCCCTGGATTTCCGCTTTCGCGGAAATGACAGAAGAGCCCTGCGGGGATGACGAGCGAAATACAGGAATGACACTGTGTTTTCATTTTCCCAACAATTCATTTGCTACTTGAATGACGTGTTCAGCGGTAAATCCAAATTCTTGGAATAAATCTTTCGCCGGGGCCGATGCGCCGAAGTGATCGATACCGATTATGCGACCGTGATCGCCCACGATTGCATGCCAGCCCATTGTGCTTGCTGCTTCAATCGCAATACGCGCAGGAACGTCAGGAGGCAAGACGGTGTCTCGATAAACTTTGTCTTGTTCCATAAATGCGTCGATCGAAGGCATCGATACAACACGGACACGACGGTTTTTCATTTGTTCTGCAGCAGTCATCGCGAGCGATATTTCTGAGCCGGTGGCGATCAGAATGATTTCTGGATTCCCGCTTTCGCGGGAATGACGAGAGTTGTCTTCGCGGGAATGACGAGAGTTGTCTTCGCGGGAATGACGAGAGTTGTCTTCGCGGGAATGACAGTCTTTCAGAACGTAGCCACCGCGATTGATATTTTCGATCATCACAGCATCTCGTTGATAGGCAGGCAATTTCTGTCGTGAAAGCGACAATGCACTAGGTCCATCTTGTTTTTCTATAGCGTTACGCCAGGCAACGGCTGTTTCGATCAGGTCACAAGGCCGCCATACCGATAAATTTGGAATCGCGCGAAGAGATGGCAATTGTTCGATCGGTTGATGCGTTGGACCATCTTCACCAAGACCAATTGAATCGTGCGTGTAAACATAAATAACACGTTGTTTCATTAAAGCGCTCATGCGAACGGCATTCGCTGCATAACTTTCGAAGATCAAAAATGTTCCACCGTATGGAATGAATCCGCCGTGAATGGCGAGCCCGTTCATGATGGCGGACATGCCAAATTCGCGAACACCGTAGTGGATGTAATTTGCATTGCTTTGATCGAAGCTGAGCGAAACAGATCGCGAACAGTTGGTTAAATTCGATCCGGTTAAATCAGCGGAACCGCCCAGTAATTCAGGCAATAGAGGCGTGATTGCTTCGATCACTTTTTGTGATGCTTTGCGTGTGGCGATGGCTTCGCTTTGTTGCGCGAAATTGTCGATGAGTGTCTGGAATTCTGTTTTCCAAGTTTCAGGAAGTTTGTGATTTATCTGACGTAAAAATTCTTCCGCTAAATCAGGATAATTTTTTTGATATTCATCGAAGTGCTCTTTCCAGACTTTTTCGAGCGCGCCACCTCGTTCGCGTGCGTCATACACTTCATACATCTCTTCAGGGATTTCGAAAGGCGCGTACGTCCAATGTAACGTTTCTCGCACTTTCTGAATTTCTTCCTCACCGAGGGGGGAGCCGTGACAAGATTCAGAACCCGCTTTTAAAGGAGATCCAAATCCAATCGTGGTTTTGCAACAAATCAATGTGGGTTTGTCGGTTACAGCACGGGCGGATTCAATGGCTTGCGTTACCGCAGCAGCATCGTGCCCGTCTACATCAAAAATGACGTGCCATCCGTATGCTTCGAATCGTTTTGGCGTGTCGTCTTTGAACCAGCCGGCGACAGGACCGTCGATAGAGATGCCGTTGTCGTCCCAAAAAGCGATGAGTTTTCCAAGCCCTAATGTGCCGGCTAGGGAACAAACTTCATGCGATATCCCTTCCATCAAACAACCGTCACCCATAAAAACATAGGTGTAATGGTCAACGATATTGAACGGTTCGCGATTAAATTTCGCAGCCAATATCTTTTCTGCGATGGCCATGCCAACGGCGTTCGCAATGCCTTGTCCTAAAGGACCTGTCGTTGTTTCCACGCCGGGTGTATCAAAAATTTCAGGATGTCCGGGCGTTTTGGAGTGCAGTTGGCGGAATTGTTTGAGGTCGTCTATCGAGAGCGCATAGCCGGTGAGGTGTAATAAGGAATAAAGCAGCATCGAACCGTGGCCGTTGGAAAGGACAAAACGATCACGATTAGTCCATTTTGGATTTCGAGGATTGAAGTGCAAAAAATCATTCCATAAAACTTCCGCAATATCGGCCATACCCATCGGCATGCCCGGATGACCTGACTTCGCTTTTTGGACTGCATCGATACTTAAAAATCGAATGGCATTAGCAAGTTCTCGATGAGTAGGCATATGCATTTCCTCGAATAAGTAAAGGGCGCGCATTTTGTCCGACCCGTCTTGGTTGTGCAAACGTAGAGACTATATTTCTCGCGTCTAATGCTTTAGACCATTCCATCGTTTATAAATTGTAAAATGCTGATGGCGGTGAGGGCTGCGGTTTCTGTTCTTAGGATGCGGGGGCCTAGGTGTGTGAGGATGAATTTATTTTCTTGAGCGAGTGCGATTTCGTTTTGATCAAAGCCCCCTTCGGGGCCGACTAAGAGCGCGATGCGTGTTTGATTTTGTGCGCAGTCTTTAAGTGTTCTATTTGTTTTGTGATGCAAAATCAGCTTGCAGTCATCGTTTGTCTTTTGAAACCACTCTGTTAATGACGTGATGTTATTGAGTGTGGGCAACCTATTGCGTCCACACTGCTCGCAAGCGCTGATGATGACTTTATTCCAATGCTCGAGTTTTTTATTCCACCGTTCTTTTGGCAGTTTTACAGTGCAGCGTTCTGAAAGGATTGGTGTGATCTGATCTACTCCTAACTCCACTGCTTTTTGAATCGTGAAATCCATCTTTTCACCGCGAGAGATGCATTGTCCTAAATGAATTTTGCAAGGCGATTCCCGATCGATGTCTTCAAAAGAATCCACCGACACAATTGCTTGTCCATGCACTATGGAAGACAGATGGCATTTAACTTCCCCGCCAGTCCCGTTAAACAGCACGCAAGGCTCATTCAATTTCAGTTTTAATACATGCAATACATGGTGCGATGCTTCTTGATCGAGCGTGATCTGCAGCCCAGCATGCAAAGTTGTGTGTTGATAAATTCTACGAAGAGCCATGGATGTTTTCTCGACACGGTTAAAGTGAGAGCACTTGTTTTAAACCCTTTTCTAAAGCAAATAAATCAGCAGAAGAAAGTTGCCCTGCTTTCTGTGTCAGACGACTTTTATCGACTGCTCTAATTTGATCACAAATAGCTGCGACCTCTTTTTCGAGGCATGTCACTCCAATTACTAAAGGGGGTCTTGCAGTTGCTGCGGTGGACAGTGGGATCACAACAACGGTGTGTCGTGCTTTGTTGATGGGTGTGGCGCTCACAATGATGCAAGGACGGAGCTTTTTGATTTCAGAACCTTTGGTTGGATCCAAATTGACCCAGTAAATATCACCTCGTTTCATTTTCTAACCCGTCTTGCAAAGTGATTTCCCAATCTTCCATTTCCTTCGTTAGTGCTTCGTCCTTTTCAACCGCTTTGGCACATGCATAAAGCTCATTTTCTTTCTCAGCGATTTCCTTTTCTATGAGACGAACGAGCATTTTGCTTCTTTGTCTTGGAGGCACTAACGCGCGAAAACGTGCCGCTAAATTTTCAGGAATAGAAATAAGTAGTTGTTCCATAGTTTTTCACCATATAAATATATTATATATAGTATATTTTATGTGAGTGCAGGTTTATTGCAAGCAGTTCTAGGAGACGCGATGAATCGTATCTCTACGTTTTAAGGGACTGTTGCAATCCGCGCATTTTGTTATCCCCGCGGATGCGGGGATCTAGAAAAAAATCAATAAATTACGCACCTTTTTAGGGAGACTTGTCGGGAACGCATTCCAGACAAGTTCGCTTTTTAATACCGATAGTAGTCCGGTTTGAATGGGCCTTCGGTGCTTTTTAGATTGATGTAATTGGCTTGTTCTTCTGAGAGTTGCGTTAAATCAACTCCCAATCGATCGAGATGTAAGCGCGCTACTTTTTCGTCGAGTAATTTAGGTAACACATAAACTTTGTGTTCATATCGATTCGCATTCTTCCAAAGCTCGAGTTGCGCGAGGATTTGGTTCGTGAAAGATACGGACATAATGAAGCTTGCATGTCCTGTGGCGCACCCTAGATTCACCAAACGTCCTTCCGCCAACAGAATCAAACGTTTTCCGTCTGGGAAAATGATGTGATCCACTTGCGGTTTAATGTTTTCCCAGCGATAGCCGCGCAGCGAAGCGACATCGATTTCAGAATCAAAGTGACCGATGTTGCAAACGATGGCTTCGTCTTTCATTGCCTTCATGTGTTCTAAGTTAATGACATTTACATTACCGGTTGCAGTGACAAAAATGTCGCCGTATTTCGCGGCATCGTTCATGTCAACGACTTGGTAGCCTTCCAGCGCTGCTTGCAATGCGCAGATAGGGTCGCATTCAGTGACATAGACCTTTGCATGCATTCCTTTGAAAGCTTGTGCACATCCTTTTCCCACGTCGCCATAGCCTAAAATGACACAAGTTTTTCCGGCGACCATGACGTCTGTGGCGCGTTTAATGCCATCAATTAAAGATTCTCGACTGCCGTATAAATTATCGAATTTAGATTTCGTGACGGAATCGTTCACATTAAAGGCCGCTGTTTTTAATAACCCTTGTTTTTCCATTTCGTAAAGGCGATGCACGCCGGTGGTTGTTTCCTCGGATAAGCCTCGAATGTTGGACAACAGTTCTGGATGTTTTTCATGAATGACCTGAGTCAAGTCGCCGCCGTCGTCGATCAAAAGATCTGGTTGCCAGTTATTCGGTCCAGATAATGTTTGCTCAATACACCACCAATATTCTTCTTCTGTTTCACCCTTCCATGCGAAGACCGGTACACCCATTTCTGCAACAGCAGCGGCAGCATGGTCTTGTGTTGAAAAGATATTGCAGGAAGACCAACGTACGCTAGCGCCCAACATGACTAACGTTTCAATCAGCACGGCTGTTTGAATGGTCATGTGCAAGCAGCCTGTAATGCGAGCACCCTTTAATGGTTTTTGTTCTTTGTATTCTTCACGCAAGGCCATGAGACCCGGCATTTCGGAATAGGCAATTTCGATTTCTTTTCTTCCCCAAGCCGCGAGGGAAATGTCAGCGATTTTGTAGTTTTGAGTCATGTGTGTTTCCTATAGAAGGGAGGTTGTTATTTCAATTTTTCTGGATCCTTAGCTTTCGCGGGGATAACGATTCGCTAGGGATGACAATTAAATTCCCGCTATTTCTTTCAATAGCTCTGCTTTGTCGGTTCTTTCCCAGGTAAAGGAATCTTCTTCTCTGCCAAAGTGGCCGTAAGCCGCAGTGGCTTTATAAATAGGTCTTAAGAGATCCAAGAGCGCGATGATGGCGCGGGGGCGCAAATCAAAATGTTCTTTCACCAGCGCTGAAATTTTCTCTTCCTCTATTTTATGAGTGCCAAATGTTTCGATAAAAATAGAAGTTGGTTCGGCGATTCCAATTGCATACGACAACTGCAATTCACAGCGATCCAAAAGTCCCGCAGCCACGAGATTCTTTGCAATGTAACGAGCCATGTAAGCAGCCGAACGATCTACTTTTGAAGGATCTTTTCCTGAAAAAGCACCCCCGCCGCTGCGAGCAACACCGCCGTATGAATCAACGATGATTTTTCGACCGGTAAGGCCGGTGTCGCCCAAAGGACCGCCTACAACGAAACGACCGGTTGGGTTGATGAAGTACTTCGTGTTTTTGTCTAACCATTTTGCAGGAATGACGGGTTTGATGATTTCATCCATCACTGCTTCGCGAATGGTTTTATTTTCTATATCAGGATCGTGTTGTGTGGAAATAACAACGGTGTCCACTTTGTGTGGCTTGTTATCAATGTATTGAAACGTGACCTGGCTTTTTGCGTCAGGACGTAACCAAGGCAAGGTGCCGTTTTTACGGACTTCTGTTTGCCGCATCATCAGGCGATGAGCATATGTGATAGGAGCCGGCATTAAGACGTCGGTTTCTTTGCACGCATAACCAAACATTAATCCTTGATCTCCTGCGCCTTGTTCGTGTGTTCTTGTTTCGTCGACACCTTGTGCGATATCGGGGGATTGTTTCCCGATCGTGCTTAAGACAGCACAAGATTCCCAATCGAATCCCATATCTGAGTGGTTGTAACCGATCTCTTTAACGGTATTGCGTGTGATTGCTTCGATATCGGCCCATGCTGTTGTTGTGACTTCGCCGCCAACAAGCACCATGCCTGTTTTTGTATAGCACTCACATGCCACACGAGCATTGGGGTCTTGTGCTATGAGGGCATCAAGAACGCTATCAGAGATGAGATCGCAAATTTTATCGGGGTGTCCTTCTGAGACAGACTCAGATGTAAACACGAAGTCGTTTGACATGTGACATTCCTCCAGGGCAAAAATAAAGGGCGCATCATAGTTATTTTGGAGGAAGTATCTAGGGGATAACAGGATGACTATTTTATCGAGCGCCGATGATGCTTTATGAGCGTCTAGATTAATTGCTGTAAGAGTTCTAAGGCGGGGGCGACTCTAATATCTTGGGTCGATAAATAATTTTTCGTTCCTGTCATTGAAATTTGCCAAGCGGCACATTGAGGAAAACGTTTTTTAAAATAATGAAGGCTTTTACTAATTTCTGTATCACTCCATTTGCACTCAATAGCCGTCAAAGGTTGTTTATTTTCTGTGATGACGAAATCAATTTCGCGGCCGTCAATATCTCTGAAATAGCATAAGTCTAAATTTCTTGCTTTTGTGTCTTGTTCGAATTGCACCCACTTGAGTAAGTGCATGGCTACCATGTTTTCAAATCGAGTGCCCGGGTTATCAATCAAAGTCCAATCGTAGTGATAGTGTTTTTGTTCTTTTTTTACTGCACGTAGACGAGAAGAACCGAACGGAGATAAGCGAAAAATAGCATAGAGTCTTGTGAAGATATCGAGCCAATTCGAAAGAGTCGCGTGGCTTACTTGTAGGTCTTTTCGAAGCGAGTTGATGGACAATGGCGATCCTACAAGCTCAGGCAATCTGAGCATTAACAATTCAAGAGACTGAATGTCTTTTACATGTTCTAGGCTTACTAGGTCTTCTTGTATCAAACGTTGTCTGTATTCTCGTGACCATCGTTTGGCATCGATTTCTTTTCCGCTGAAATAAGGTTCTGGAAACCCACCCAATGTAAGCAAGGTTTGTACTTCTTCCATGGATTGGAGGTGTAATTCTCCAACAGAGAGAGGATTTAGACGCAAAAAGTAATATCTCCCTTGCAAAGAATCTCCACCATAACGGTAGTAATCTAAACGCGCACTGCCTGTTACTAAGATCTTGCGTTGATGATGATATTGATCATAGAGACCTTTTAGGAAGTCTCTCCATTTTTTGTATTTATGGATTTCATCAAAGACCCATATAGGAGTATCTGGCAATTCTCGTTTCAAGATAGCTTCTCTATGCATCGGAATATCCCAATTCAAGTAGCCTAATTGAGTATTGGGTAAGAAATGTTGGGCGAGTGTTGTTTTTCCTACTTGCCTTGGCCCCCCGATAAAAACCATTTTTTGATTGAGGTCGGTTGCGACTTGATCCGTAATATAGCGTTTTTGGTATTCCATGGTCGAAATCCTTCTTTAAGCCATAATGAGGGTGAATTTTGCGAGTTTTTTCTAGTGCAGTCAAAAATACTCGCGTTTTTGGTTGTTGTTGCATTAGCTCAGGTATTGCTGGGATTTAATCTGTGTTTCTTGTGGCGATGATGTCAACCCCTAGATTTAGGATATTTTTTACGACAATCTCTCCGACATGAACGGGGGCTTTTATCGTGACATCAGAAAGCACGTTCATGACTTCAAAAATATTTTCTTTTGGAATGGGTTCTTTCGTTTTTACGGAAATCACTGGGTACATCCAGCCTTCAATTTTGACGGTACTTGTGACATAACGTTTCGGTGCTTCGATTTCACTTAATGCGTATTTCTTTCCTCGAGGACATTTATTTCCTGTGACTTCAACACCATTTTCTGTCTTGTTGACTTGTAACTCGCAACCGATTGGGCAGCAAATGCAAATGAGTTTTTTTGTATCCATATATTTCTCTCTTATTGAACAGATATAACCACTTCATTTCCGGCCGCTGTAAGCAGGTCTTTTTTCTTTAATTCAAGCGTGACGGTTTGCGCTGGAAGGAATTTGATGTCGCGTTTTTTAGCGATGATTTGATCTCCAATAGAAGCGACCACTGCACGTTTCTCTGAAATTTCTTTGACGCGCATATAGAGTTTTACTTTCTCGTTTAGGTTATTGAGGTTAATGGTTTGTGGCACGATGGATCGAATGCCTTCTCCTGGGGTGAGCTTATGAGTGATTTCATTTTGCAGATTTTTAGCAATGTATCGTGCAACCCCTTCTCCACAGACAGAGCTTTCTTCTGTGACAAAATCGACGACGTCGTGCACGTGCAAGACATTGCCGCAAGAAAAGATGCCTTCGACATTGGTTTGGTAAGATTCGCCAACAATTGCGCCTTGCGTCATGGGATCTAATTGAACGCCTGCGCCTCTTGAGATTTCATTTTCGGGAATCAATCCCACTGAAAGCAGAAGCGTATCGCAATCTACAAAACGCTCGGTTTCTTTAATGGGCCTGCCGTTCTCGTCTACTTTCGCAATGGTGACACCGGTTACACGTTCTTTTCCATGAATCTGCACAACGGTATGACTTAGTAAGAGAGGAATGTTGTAATCGTACAGACATTCCACCGTATTACGGGGCAAGCCATTTGAATAAGGCATTAACTCCACCACCATCTCAACTTTAGCGCCTTCTAGAGTGAGCCTTCTTGCCATGACTAAACCGATGTCACCCGAACCTAGAATGACGACTTTCTTTCCTGGCATGTACCCATCGATGTTCATGAGTCGTTGAGCTGTTCCGGCAGTAAAGACTCCGGAAGGGCGACTGCCGTAAATACGAATGGCTCCTCGTGTGCGTTCTCGACAGCCCATGGCTAATACGATTGCTTTAGCTTTGATTTGCAGATACCCGTGTTCTGGACTGATGGCGTGAACAGTACGGTCTTTTGTGTCAACGGATAACACCATGCAATCCAATAAGGATTCGATGTTTTCTGCACGGACCAAATCGATCATGCGGCTGCTGTATTCTGGGCCGGTCAATTCTTCTTTGAAATGATGTACGCCGAATCCGTTGTGGATGCATTGATTTAAAATGCCGCCTAATACTTTTTCGCGCTCGATGATCAAAATATCTTTAACGCCGTTTCTTTTTGCAGCGACAGCTGCTGCCATGCCGGCGGGGCCTCCACCGATCACGACACATTCATAACTACTTTTCATCTTATTTCTCTTCCTCTAATGCTCGTTTGGTTCGTCCGATCACAATCTCTGATCCTTTAACGTTTTTACTAATGGTTTCTATAGGCATGTGTAATTGATCGAACAGAATTTCCAATATTCTTGGAGTACAAAAACCAGCTTGGCATCGTCCCATGCCTGCGCGGGTTCGACGTTTAATGGCATCGAAGGTGTCGATTGGAACAGGTCTTTTTAATGCTTCATCGATTTCTCCTTCAGACACTGTTTCGCAACGACACACGATACGACCGTAATTTGGAGATTCTTTAATTAAAGCGTTTAGTGCTTCTTTATTCATAAGAGCGACATGGTGATAAGGCTTTCTGTGTGCTTTGAAGTCTGATTTTTCAGTAAACGCGAGTCCTTTATTTCGAAGGATGTCGATTACGTATTCCGCAATCGCAGGCGCTGCTGTTAATCCTGGAGATTCAATGCCCGCGACATTGATGAATCCATCGACTTTGCTTTCTTCAATAATGAAATCTCCTCGGTCAGAAGCTGCGCGATTTCCTGCAAAGGAGGTGATGACTTTTCGAAGATCAAACGTGGAAAGCGTTTTTTTGGCTGTTTCGACCACACGAGCTAAGTTGCTTGCGTCTGTCGCAAGGTCTTGTTTCTCCAAAACATCTTGAGCGTCCGGACCAATGAGTAAATTGCGGTGATAGGTAGGAGTGACCAAAATGCCTTTACTGATGGGCGTAGGAGTTTGAAACACCACACTATTAACAAGCGGGCCTTGGTCTTTGTCGAACAGCAGATATTGGCCTTTGCGCGGATGAATTTTGAAATCGTGCAATCCAACTAATTGCGCCACATCGTCCGCGTGTAATCCAGCGGCATTGATGACCATTTTTGCTTTAATGTTTTTTGGGTAGTCAAAATGAACGGAAAGCGGAGTGTAGTGTGTTGTGATGTTGAAATGATCTTTTTCTTTTTCGATCGCAACGACTTCGCTGTTCAGTCTCAATTCCACGCCGTTTGTGATGGCATTTTCTGCTAAGGCAATCGCGAGTTCATAAGGCGAGGTGATACCTACCGAGGGAACATACAAAGCGCATGTGATGTCAGGATTTAAATGCGGTTCTTTTTGTCGAACGAAATCGCCGTCCACTATCTGTAGGTCTTTGACGCCGTTTTTTATTCCATTTTCATACAGCTTTTGAAGAACCGCTTTGTCTTCATCGTTAAAGCCGATGACAAAAGCTCCGATCATATCGAGTGGAAAATGCAGGTCGTTGACCCATTGACGATAGAGTTCGTTGCCCCTTCTGCACAGCTTTGCTTTTAACGTGCCGTGTTTTGCAGCGTAGCCTCCGTGAATGATTCCGCTGTTTGCTTTGGTTGTTCCAACGCTGACATCTTCTCCTTTCTCTAGCCAGCATATATGCAGTTGATATTTTGATAATTCTTTGGCAATAGCGCTGCCGACGATGCCCGCGCCGATGATGCATATATCAAACACTTAGAGCGCTCCTTCATTGAAATAAAAGAGCGCGCATCTTACTGGCTAACATCGGAAAATCCACAGGGTAGTGCTAGATGGCCATTAGACAGGGATCTTCAAACGAAAAATTTCTTTTTAAATACTCACTACGTTTATATACGTACGATGAATTGCATTTCTACGGGTGAGAGTAATGATGTGTGTCAAAAGTGCAGTGTTTTTCAAAGAAAACTCGGCGACTGTTTAGGATTTCTTTTGCGGGGAGTGCTTTTCCTCCAGGGAATTGCAAGACTTCTAGCCGGATGACTCCGCCGCCGGTTGCGACGTCGATTCCGTTTGGGCTGAGTTGCAGGATTTTTCCCGGCGCTTCTTGCGTTTCCATGGGTAACGCCGATGCTTTCCAGATGCGTATGCGCTCTGATTGTATTGTCGTAAATGCAATTGGCGCGGGATTGAATGCACGAATGTGTCGATCAATCTGTATGGCAGATTGTTCCCAATGAATATCCGCTTCTTCCTTTGTGATTTTTTTTGCGTAACAAGCGTTTTCTTCGTTTTGAGGAATAAAGGGTATTTCCTTTTCTTGTTCAAACTGCGTAAGCGTTTTTAAGAGCACGTCTTTTCCAAGAGTGATTAACCGATTCTCTAATGTTTCTGCTGTGTCGGTTAATTCAATGGCGCAGGATGCTTTTGTAAGCATAGGCCCCGTGTCTAACCCTTTATCCATTTGCATGATGGTAATGCCGGTTTCCGTATCCCCGTTGAGAATGGCTCGCTGAATAGGGGCCGCGCCGCGCCAACGAGGCAATAAAGAAGCGTGGACGTTGATGCAGCCCAAGCGGGGGATATCAAGGACCTCTTTTGGAAGGACAAGGCCGTATGCAATCACGATCAATAAATCAGGCGCCAACTGTTGAAACGTTTGAATCGCAGAGGGTTCTTTCAGTGAAATCGGTTGATAGATAGGAAGGTGGTGTTGTTGCGCGAGTTGTTTGACGGCGCTTGCTTGCATTTTTCGGCCACGCCCTGCGTTTTTATCCGGTTGTGTAAAAACAGCCGTAATCGAGCGATGAGAATGGATTAAAGCTTCTAAGTGTTGTGCAGCGAACGAAGGAGTGCCGGCGAATACGATTTTTAATGGGTGTTTCAAGGTAGGCTCCTTATTTGAATTTATTACTGGATCCCCGCCTTCGCGGGGATGACGAAGGACTGGATCCCCGCCTTCGCGGGGATGACGTTAGTTGGATCCCAACAAGAAGCCAAGAATGGCAACAGCGTGTTACATCATTTTCATGATTTTTTTCATTTTTTTGATGAGCAATGTGCGTTTCAACGGGGAAAC
>Ga0180009_10001128_pt1 | contig 33323 bp, 27 predicted proteins | sample OS_PC_MetaG_FD_123537 | JGI IMG/M metagenome (GOLD analysis project Ga0180009, IMG submission 123537) | Groundwater microbial communities from the Aspo Hard Rock Laboratory (HRL) deep subsurface site, Sweden - OS_PC_MetaG | ecosystem: Environmental > Aquatic > Deep subsurface > Groundwater...
CTGGATACTGGATGTTTATGGATTCCACTTTTGATGGCATGCAGGTTATCAAGCATCGAGCATCCAGCATCCAGCATCGGCCCAGTAAAGACAACTGTCTCAAGCATATCTACAATGACAGTTTAATCGATTTTATGCATCGTTAGGGTATAATGTTACCTTTTTCTCTTGTAAGGACGTCCTACGGGACACTTTGCCACACATAACCCACATGGATGGGTACGCCGATACTCTTCACATGCCCTCGTGTCGAAGCGAGCCTCTACGGGATCTGAAGCCCGGAACTCAATACCCTTGAAGGCATGAACAGGGCAGGCCACAACACAGGTTTTACACTTACCACATCTCTTATCTAAGGGTATCCCTACGGGTAAGGGAGCATCGGTAAGTATTGTTACAAAGCGAACACGAGGACCAAAATCTGGGGTTATGAGTAAGCAGTTCTTACCAATCCATCCCAATCCCGACAGATGAGCTGCCAGCTTATGGGATAATATTCCCTTCAGAGTCTCTCTGTTAAAGGGCATACTGCCGGGAACAGGAAAAGCCCTATAACCGTCAGCCTGCAGTTCGCGCTGGATCCTTCGAGCCAAAAAATCCAGTGATGGGGTAACCACGCGATAAACGTGGTGCCAGTAAAGGCTGAGCTCATGTTTATCATCAGGGCTATGCTCATCAACGATCACATCTGACAGGCGAATGCCAATGGAGACACCTCTTGGAAATTCTCCTAAAGCCTTCCCGCCCTGAGCCATTATAAACTCACGTGCTGGCTCAAGGTCCGCCACGCCAAACAGATCGCCTCCATTCTCATGAACAAGAGTCTCTAAACGTCGTCTAAAATGAGCATGCTTTATTGCCTCTGTGCTACGGACACTATCTTGTCTTTTATCCAAAAAATTCACCCCCTTTAATTTAACATCTCGGAATTTCTACAACTATATGAAATTACAGTTATTCTAATGGCATTTTGAATAGTGCCACCCCTATGGAATTATGGCCCGCCCTGGCGCGACTTGACTGGAGATCTTTTTTATCGCTGTAATTTTTCTAAAGTAGAGCCAGTAGAATTTTAACCCTCCAAGTCAGGTCTGGGCCAGGGAATAGTGGAGTCCTTTCTTGCTGTATCAAAAAGGTATTGAAGTTCATTCCAGTTTCCAAAGAAGGTACCGACATACGTTAAGGGCTGGTCACAATTGGGGCATATCAAAGGGTCGATATCCGTATATTCGGTCTGACGTTCGGCCCATGAAGGTAGGGTATAGTTGTGGGCATCATCATTATCGGTTTGGTTCAAAGCAATACGAGCTTGGCTTAGATACTGTTCTTTCCATCGGTTGGAAAAAAGACCTGCATAACGAATCATGGGGAAGTGTTTATCGGGGATGTGGCGGATGAGTCGACCTATAAAAGTGTGAACTTTCAAGGTCATGAAAGATGTCTTTCCACCCTCGGCATAGTCCCTATAGGAAAAGCGAACGATTTTACAGGACAAGATATAAAGGGAAACAGCATCTTGCCAGACTCTAAGTTTTTTAAACCCTCTATTGATGTTTTTTCGTTCCATGATTGGTTTATCTCATGGATTGTAATATTTTTCAACCCAATATCCCCTGGCCCAGACCTGATTTGCCGAATTTGAGTACTAAGGCTTCCGATGCCGAGATATTACAATGAAAGCACCCTGTAACATGTGAGTAGCGCCAGGGCGGGCCATCATTCCACTATTCCATTATTCCAATCGCACGACCTGGAGGCTCTCGACAGGTTGTGAGCGAAGCGAACTAAGTTCTTTATCAGGGAAAATGGTTGACCAAGGGGAGATAGGGGTATATACACTCTTTGACCATTGGATATAATCTCTATGGATACCATCCAAAGGAGATAACTTATATATCTTATATGGAAAAGATAGAATAAATTCAAACCAAGGAGGTATTGTAAGAATGACGGAAGAGGTTTACAAAGAGTTATGTAACACAATGGCCAAACGCGGGGGGAGATATCCGGGTATGGACATACCGGAGTTCTACGAAATGGCCCAAGAGCTTTTTACACCTGAAGAGGCCGCAGTCTGTAATGCCATGCCTCGCGGCTTCAACCCTGCAAGCGCCATTGCAAAGGAGATGGGTAAGAATGAAGAAGAGGTGTCGAGAATCCTTGAGGGGATGGCCGACAAGGGGCTCTGCACCGCTGGTGATATGGGCGGTACCGTGTTTTACGGCTTACCCCCATTTGTGCCGGGCATATTTGAGTTCCAGTTTATGCGGGGAACGAAAACCGATAAGGACAAAAAACTGGCCAAGCTTATCCATGCCTACAAAGAGGCCTACCACAATGCTATTGGCGGACACCCAAAGGAATCTTTCCCTCTATCGCGAGTTATCACGGTGGACAGAACGGTCAAAGCCGGAAATACAGTCCACACCTACGACCAGATGGCATCCTACATTGAGAAGTACGATCCCATTTCAGTGAGCACCTGCTTCTGCCGGCACGAGGCTGAATTAATAGATGAGCATGATCAGTGTGGGATGCCTAATAGCGTGTGTATGCAGTTCGGGATGGGAGCTCAATATCTGATTGACAGAGGCATGGCAAAAAAGGTTACCAAAGAGGAAGCGATGAATGTCCTTAAAGAATCAGAGGAAGCCGGTCTGGTCCATTGCAGCAACAATCAGCAAGAGATCGATTTCGTCTGCAACTGTTGCTCCTGCCATTGTATGATCCTAAAGACCATCCTGGCCCAGCCGAAGCCTGCACTTGCCCTGGCTTCCGGGTTTCAGCCGGTATGGGACCCTGAGCTTTGCACTGCCTGTGAAACCTGCATAGATCGATGTCCTATGACTGCCTTGACCATGGGCGAAGATGATATACCAGAAGTGGATCCGGATCGTTGCATCGGCTGTGGGGTCTGCGCCACTGGGTGCCCTGAGGAGGCCATAGCAATGGAGGAGAGGTCTGGGATCCCAGTCCCACCTGTGGATCGAAAGGCACTTAGTCAAGCTGTAAAAGAGAGCCGAGCTTAATTCCTTTTATTGAATCTTCCTTTAACACTCTCCTCCCTCTGGAGGGTAAGGTTGGAAGGGGGGATTAAGGAGATTAGGCCCGGAGATTGAGGGAAACGAGGCGAGATAATGTCTTTAGAGCTTTTTGATCTGAGCGGCAAGGTAGCCATGGTCACGGGTAGTACCCGGGGTCTGGGTGAGACTGCCGCCAAGGCCCTGGCCAGGGCAGGGGCGGACGTGGCCATATGTGGCCGCAATAGGGATGATCTGGATCGAGTTTCGTCCGCCATAAAGGAATTGGGTAAAGACTCGGCGGGATTCTTTCTTGATGTCACCTCCAAAGAGAGTGTCCTTGAGGGTGTAGATGGGATTATGAATCACTTCGGTAAGGTTGACATTCTGATCAACAATGCAGGAGTCAACCACCGCGTGCCTGCCCTTGAATTTCCCGAAGAAGCCTGGGATCTGATCATCAATACAAACCTGAAAGGCTATTTCCTGGTGGCCCAGGCCGTGGTGCCCCAGATGCTTGAGCGCGGTTACGGTAAAGTCATCAACATTAGTTCGATTCTGGGAACCGTCGCGCTCCCAAATCAGCTTGCCTATGCCTCTTCCAAAGGCGGAGTTGACCAGATGACAAAGGTTATGGCCCTGGAATGGGCAAAGGAGGGGGTCCGAGTCAACGCCATAGGACCTACCTACTTTGAGACCGACCTGGTCACCCAGATCCGTAACGACCCGGAGAGATTCAATTTCATTAACGAACGAACCCCCATGGGCCGCTGGGGTTATCTCCCTGAGCTTGAAGGGATTGTTATCTTCCTGGCAAGCCCTGCCTCGGATTTTATTACCGGCCAGACCATCTATATTGACGGCGGCTGGACCATCTGGTGATCGGGAGTTCGAAACCATCTTCTTTACCTTGAATTCTGGATAGAATCCACGCATAGAGAACATAGCTTTGATTTGCCCCTGCAAGGGGCTACAAAACCTGATCCGTTCTTCCCAGTTAGATCTCAATGCTCAGAATTCAGCTATCAAGGTGTCAATAATATGAACTGCAGAACCACAGAACAAGGAACCGCAGAATATTGAAGTGAATAATATTTTTTTATTCTTTTTAAGAACTTCTGCTGTTCGAAATTCTTTGTTCGTTATTCATTATTCAAAACACAAAACAAGATGAATAAGGAGAATGAATCCTACGAGATACAGAAAGCCCCCAGACCAAGGAGGGCAGGTCATGGGATCCTCCAATAAACCTGATAACTCCCACATGACGGAGTGATTGGCCCTACTTATTCATAACTCCTCAATCCTTACTATCCTCTATACCTGCCAGGTATTTGGCGATATTCTTTTTGGATTCAAGGTCATACTGGGAGCGGATGCCGATCTTTTCCATTACCGGTGACCCTCCTCCATGGACCCCGGCATATTGGGCCCAACCACCCATCGCCGAACATGTAAAATCCGAGATAAACCGATAGAGTCGGTGGAGTTTCTCCGCAGAGATGCCCGGTTTACGGCTGATGTATTTCTCCAGGTCAGGGCCGGTTTCGGGATTTAGCCAGTCTTCTTCAGGGGGTAGAGTAGAAGGCAGGCCCCCTGCAATTGAGACCAGGACGTCGTATTCATGGTAGATATTGACACCGGCCAGGTACCTCCCCGTGTTGGAATATATGAATTTAGGGGTATAGATACCTGAAGAGGATCTCTCTGCCTTGGCGGCAGCGGCTATACCGGATGCGTAAACCAGTTCACCGATGATCATCAATTCAGTCAACTCATCCACGATATGGGAGGCATTACCCACACCGTTGTACTCCGCCACAAGTGCTGTGGCTCCGAGGATGATATCCGTGAGTGCCGGTTTGCAGCCACAGTAGGAATGGCGATGAAAACCGGCAAAGGTGAGGGCCAGTCTGCCGGCAAATTCCCATTCTCCACACATGAACACCCTCTCCCATGGTACAAAAACATTGTCAAATACGACTACCGAGTCGGATACACCATAGGTATTATATGGAGCCTTCAGTTCTATCCTCTTTCTGGGTGTGACAATACGGGATATGATCCTGATACCGTCCGTATCAGCAGGCACAGCAAATGAGACTGCCCACTCTCCCTCGTCTTTGGTCATATTCCGTGTGGGAAGCACCAGATGCTCATCAACATAAGGCCCCATGGTGATGTGGCTCTTGGCCCCCCTCACCACAATCCCTTTACTATTCTTTTCCACAACATGAAGGTAGAGATCAGGGTCTTTCTGTTGAGATGGTCTCGCTTTCCTGTCTCCCTTTACATCCGTCTGGGCTGTACTCCCCACGAGATCGTTGGCCTGATAGTATCTCAGGAACTCGAGAAAATTGTCATGGTAATGGGTGCCCTTGTCCTCGTCGATCTCCTTGGAAACGACCCCCATGGCATTCAGGGTATCAGTGGCCATGCAGCGCTGAGTACATCCACCAACACGGTGACAGCACTTTCGCTTCATTTCCTGCTGTTTATAGAGGTCGTCTATGCTGAGATTGAGAGAGGTAAAACGATTTATCTCCTCGCCCGTAAGGTGGGAGCTTGTAATCAACAGATCTTTTAACTCCGGATCATGAACGGCATCAAAGGTGAACCTGAGGGTATTTATGGGAAGTTCAAGCGAAGGATCGTCCCGTCCTATCTTTCTTCCATGGGCATAGACGTTGGGCTTCATCTTTTTTAATCTCTCAACATATTCTTGGGAACTCTTAATGGCCATCTTTATCCTCCTTATTTTATATCAGTTCGCCCCCTATGTCATTTGGACCCATTGTCATTTCGACCCATTGTCATTTCGACCCCTTCGATTAACTCAGGGTAAACTCCGGGAGAAATCTTTACCATTCTAAACTCAGGTCTTTCCAGCAAGATTTCTCCTGGAGCCTGCCCTGAGCGTAAATATAAGATTCCTCGCTTCACTCGGAATGACAGAAGTGAAGGATTCGGAATGACAGAGGCGAAGGGCACGGAATGACAACATGTAAAGCTGAACGATTATTGACAGACTGATTTCTTTTCAAGAGATTGTCAAGAATTTAAAACGATGGATTATAAGATCATCTTTAAAAGATCTGAGAGGTATTGCTGGTAGAAACTTGAAACTGGATTCCGGCTTTCGCCGTAATGACAGAAAGAGGGAGTTTCGACTTTTTACGAAAGTATCAAGTAATCATAATCCCAAAATCTTTTTAGGTATGACACTATATTACAAGGAGCCATCGTCTTGACAGGATCGACGTTCTTCCATATAGTCGATTCGAACCCCACACATTATAGAGAGAAAGGGATTAAACCCATGAGTGAAAAAGAGAAAATCTTTCGGGCTGCGGCTGTCCAGCTATCACCTGTCCTTCTGGACAGGGACGGTACAACAGAGAAAGTCATCAAAACCATTGAGAAATGCGGCCAGGAAGGAGTCCAATTAGTCGTTTTCCCGGAGACTTTTATCCCCAACTACCCTTATTTTACCTGGGTTAATCCTCCAGCACTTATCTCTCAACTTCATGGCAGGCTCTATGATCAAGCCGTGGATGTGCCCGGGCCTGTTACGGAGGCTGTTGGCGCAGCGGCAAAAAAGTCAGAAACGGTTGTAGTCCTAGGTATTAATGAGAGGGACGGAGCAAGCCTCTACAATACCCAGCTCATATTCGATTCCGACGGCTCTCTTTTGGGGAAGCGGCGCAAGATCATGCCCACATTCCACGAAAGAATGGTCTGGGGATGGGGAGACGGTAGCGGACTGAAGGTATTTGAAACCGCAGTGGGCCGTATCGGCGCACTGATCTGCTGGGAACACTTTATGCCCCTGGCAAGATACGCTCTTATGGCACAAGGTGAAGAGATCCACTGTTCCCATTTTCCCGGAGCCATGGCCGGGAATTCCATGTCCAAACAGATGGATGCCGCAATCCGTCACCACGCCATGGAATCGGGTGCCTTTGTTGTTAATGCAACCGGTTGGCTAACAGACAGGCAAAGGGCCGAGATCTGTCTTGATGAGTCACTTTCGAAATATCTGACTGGTGGAATCTGTACGGCCATTGTGGCTCCCCATGGTTCCTACCTGGCAGGACCTCTGCCAGAAGGGGAGGATATGGCCATAGCGGAGATCGACCTGAAGAACATTGTTCGACAGAAAAATCTACTTGATACGGTGGGCCACTATTCCAGACCGGATATTCTGAGGCTTAGAATAGACCGTTCACCCTGGAAGGTAATGGAAATGATGGACTCTCAGTTGAAGGAAATATCAGAGAGACCTTTGAAATCCTTAGAACAGCTCAGTAACTCTTATGATGATGATAAAATAGATAAATGATCAGTAAAAACTACCTAAGCCAGCCACCTCTTCCTTCTCCTGTAGTGCTTCACATCACGGTAGCTCTTCTTCCCGATCTCTGTGAGACCAAGATAGAACTCTCTTACATCGGCATTATCCCGAAGGGTTTCGGAATCACCATCCAGGACCACCCGGCCATTTTCCATGATATAACCGTATGTGGCATACTTTAACGCCATGGCTACATTCTGCTCAGCCAGGAGCATGGACACGTTCTCTTCTTGGTTAAGGCGGACGACGATCTCGCAAATCTCTTTCACCAGAAAGGGCGCCAGCCCCATGGAGGGCTCATCCAGGAGCATCAACTTGGGCTTGGCCATGAGTGCCCTGCCGATGGCACACATCTGCATCTCACCCCCGGAGATGTATCCGGTCTTTGCTTGACGCCGGTCTAACAATCGGGGGAAATATCTGTATACCCTGTCCAGGGACTCTTTGATCCCTTTAAAGTCATGGCCCCTGGTATAGGCACCCGTGAGAAGGTCATCTTCCACCGTCAGATGCTCAAAGGTGCGCCTACCTTCCATAATCTGGAGTACACCCATCTTCACCACATCCGGCGCATACATCTTGTCGATGCGCCTTCCTTCAAATTCTACGGTCCCTTTTGTCACCTCACCCCGCTCTGCCTTGACAAGGTTGGAGATGGCCTTCAGGGTGGTGGATTTACCCGCCCCGTTTGCCCCAAGGAGGGCGATAATTCCCCCCCTCGGGACCTCAAGGGAAACGCCCTTGAGAACGAGGATAATGTGCTCGTAGATGACCTCGATATTGTTAACACGGAGCAAAGGAGTTTCGTTCATGCTATATACCCACTTTCCCCCCCAAACCCTCCCCCTTCCCCGCTAGAAAACCAGCGGGATCTTCGAGAGGGGGAAGGCAGGGAGAGGATGTTAACTGGAAGTTCAATCTATTTCATCTCTTCGCTTGTTCTAATTGTGATTTTCTTCTCCTCGGCATACTTGGCAGCGGACTTCTCGATCTCAGCCCTTACCAGATCCTTGAATGGCGCGACCCAATCGCTGACCGAAACCCACTTTGTTCCGTCCCACTGTTGGAACCGCACATATCCGCCTCCCTCATGGTCTTTCCACGAGGTCTTCACGGGCATCATCAAACCCTCTGCCCCTAACTCCTTGATCCTCTCCTCTGTGATGTTCAGGTTTTCCAGGGCCCACTGCATCTCTTCGCCGGTAAGAATCTTGACCCCGAACTTCTTGTGGGCTGTAAGTATCGCTTCTGTGGTGATAATACCAGTGATAATGCCCCTATTGTAATAAACCATCCCCACACGGGTGAAGGAGATATTTCCCTGTAAAGTGCCGTGTACCTTTTCGATTATCTCTTGGATCACAGGGAAGTCCTTGCCAACGCCATGGAAATTGGTGCTAATGTATCCTTTTCCTGCTTCTCCGGCGGGCATGGCATCCTCCTCGGAGCCGCACCACCAGACACCTATTATCTTGTCCCTGGGAAATCCCATCCTTGCGGCCTCTCTAAGGGGCACGGTGCAGGAGACACCCCAGTTACGGTTGATGACCCAATCGGGTTTGAATCTCCGGATTTTAAGCCAGAGCGATTTCTGATCGATCCCGGGCCATGGCACGGGGAAGTGCTGTACCTCAAAGCCGAACTTCTTTGACAGGATCTCCAGGATGAACTTTGTCTCCTGTCCGTAAGGGACATCGAGGTGAAGGTTCGCGATCTTGAGTCCTTTTAACTTGTCAAGTCCACCCTCCTTCTCGGCGATATAGCGGATCTTGGCCGAGTTCTGGGACCAGTAGTTGGTCATGAGCGGAAAGACGTAAGGGAAGACCCTTCCGTCAGAGGCATCAGCGCGTCCATACCCAAGACTTATCAAAGGAATATGGTCCTTCGTAGCACGCTCAATCAGTGCATAGGTCACACCTGTGCTAAAGGGGTGTATCACAATAGGTTTTTTGTGTTTTACCCGCTCGTAGCATTCGACCCCTCGGGCGGTGTTGTAGCCGAACTCACACTCCTCCCAGTCAATCATGATCCCGTTTAGACCACCTTTGATGTTTACCAGATTGTAATAATCTTCCCATCCACCAGAGGTTCCGCTTCCGCCTGCCTGGAACGGACCTGTCCTATATGTCAGAATCGGCAGATATTGCTTGGGTGGCTCCTTCTTCTCTTCAGCAGCCATTGCCTGCCCCGAAATCATGACAAAACTGACCACCAAAAACAAAGCAATTAAGGTAAAAATCGATTTACGTCTCATCTTCATTCCCTCCTCTCTTTAATGGTTAATGGTTAATGAGATAGTTGGTTGATAGGTTAAATGGTTAAGTAATTAAATAGTTTTACGACTCAACTAATTGACCACTTGACCACTCAACTAATTATCCGACTCGACTAATTGACCACTTAACGACTTAATTACTCAACAACTCACCAGGTTAATACGGGAACGGCCATAACCTCAGCTTATCTTTGATGGTCATCCACAGCCTGGCCAGTCCGAAAGGCTCCACGATCAGGAAAAAAATGATCATGCCGCCGAATATCATGAGTTCTAGGTTCGAAAGAAAGTCAGAGGGCATTACCCCCGACGTCATCCTCACAACCTGGTTGATGAAGATGGGGAGCAACACGATGAATCCAGCTCCCAGGAAGGAGCCGAGGATGCTTCCCATCCCTCCGATGATGCACATCCCCAGGATCCAGAAGGACAACAGGAGCTCGAATTCGTTGATCTGAACGGATCCAAGATAGCAAAAGGCGATCAATGCACCGGCCACCCCGGCATAAAAAGAACTCACGGCAAAGGCCAGCAGTTTGTACCTGAACTGGGAAACGCCGATAATCTCCGAGGCCACGTCCATGTCCCGGATCGACATCCAGGCCCGGCCGATTTTGCTCCTCACAATGTTTTTTGCAAAAATAGTGAGCACGACCACAACGAACAGGGTCAAAAGGTACTTTTCAAGCGGTGTATCGATAGACCGGCCGAGGATCTTCATGGGAGGGGTGTCGATGGTACCCAGTACGCTTCCCCCGCTGATCCAGGACACGTGGGCGATCACCCATTCGATGGTGAACTGGGCGGCCAGGGTCGCCACGGCCAGGTAAAAGCCCTTGATTCTCAATGAAGGGATCCCAAAGAGAAGACCCACCGCCGCAGTCACCAGCCCGGCCCCCAAGAAAACGAGAGGGAGTGGAAGCCACTCGAGCCGCGCAGAGAGATTGTATCCGGCATATGCCCCTACCGCCATAAAGGCCGCATGACCTAATGAAAGTTGCCCGGCATAGCCGGTCAGAAGATTAAGACCCAATGTGGCGAGCGAATAGATCAGGAAGAGGACGAAGATACTGCTCAAGCAGTAATCCTTGCTCCAGGGCAGGATTTTATCCCACAAACCGCTTGGAAATACAGGAACGACGATAAAGGCCACGAACAGGATAACACCAATTCCCCACCTGTCCAAGGGGATGGGAAAGATGGCCATGTCCTTAGCATAGGTTGGTTTGAAAACCCCGCATTCTCTATAGATCATAACTTAGCTCCGCTCTGCTACGTTTAAACTCTCTCAATAATCTCCCTTCCAAACAGTCCGTAAGGCCGAAACCAGAGGAAGACCATGGCCAGAAGATAGGGCAAGAAGTTCTCAATGCCCCCCCCAACGTAATCACCAAGGTACACCTCCCCGAGTTTTTCGGCGGACCCAATAATAAGTCCCCCGATAATGGCGCCCGGAATGCTGTCGAATCCGCCTAAGATAATGACAGGCAGGGCCTTAAGAACAACCATGGACAGGCTGTACTGAACGCCAAGCCGCGTCCCCCACAAGATCCCGGCTACCAGGGCAATCAATCCGGCAATGGCCCATGTAATTCCCCAGATCCACCTCAAGGGGATCCCCACCGACAGGGAAGCCTCATGATCATCTGAAACGGCCCTGAGGGCCCTTCCGGTCCGGGTCTTCTGGAAAAACAACACAAGCAACACCACCGATACGGCCGCTACGGCCGCTGCAAGCAGATCGAACTGGCTGATCATTAATCCCTTTTCCATCAGCCATCCAGCGGGGATATCAGGAATACCGAGAACGCTCTCGCAGTCGAGCCCATGCACTTGGTTATCCCATATCCCCTGGCCAAACCCCTCGAGAAAAAATGACAGCCCGATCGTGGCCATAAAGAGGATGATGGGAGGCCTGGCCACCAGGGGTCGCAGAACGATCCATTCAATGGCAGTTGCAAGGACAATCATCGCCACCAGTGTGACCACAAACGCTGCCCACACCCACATTCCCATCTCCAGGAAACGCACAAAGGTAAGGGCGGCAAAAAGGACCATGGCACCCTGGGCAAAATTGAATACTCCTGAGGCCTTGAAAATCATAACAAATCCCAACGCAACCAGGGAATACATGATGCCTGCAAGAAGTCCACTAATTGTTACCTCAATAAAAAAGGTCATGTATTAACTCCTCTCAATACCTTGAAAACTTGACGGTGTATCGAAATTATCCGCCTCCTAATGAATGCTGTTTTCTGCCTACCTCTATCCTCTAGTCCTCCGCTTCACCCAGATAAGCCTTAATGACCTTGGGGTTTGCCTTAATCTCATCAGGGGGTCCTTCTGCGATCTTGTTGCCGAAATCCAGAACCACGATACGATCGCAGATATCCATGACCACCCCCATGTCATGTTCAATGAGGGCGATAGTGTAATCCAGTTCTTCATTGGCATCAAGGATAAACCGGGCGATATCCTCCTTCTCCTCAAGGTTCATGCCTGCCGTGGGTTCGTCCAGGAGGAGCAGTTTGGGCTCTGCGGCCAGGGCGCGTCCCAGCTCCACCCTCTTCTGGAGGCCGTATGGGAGCATGCCCGCCGGGGACTTGCGGATGTTCTCGATTTCGAGCCAGTCGATCACCCACTCCACTGCCTCGCGATGTTTTATCTCCTCTTTCTGACCGAGTCCCCAAAAAAAACCCTGGGAGAAAAAGCCCGCATTCATATGGAGATGCCTGCCCATCATGATATTATCAAGTACAGACATCCCCCTGAACAGGGCGATGTTCTGAAAGGTCCGGGCAATCCCAAGGGCGGCAACATGGTCGGGATGCATTCTGGTCCGATCTTTTCCCTCAAAGAGGATGCGGCCCTCATCAGGTTTGTAAAACCCGTTGATGATATTCAGCAAGGTTGTTTTGCCGGCACCGTTTGGTCCGATGATGGCCATAATCTCTTCGGGATAAACCTCCAGGCTTACCTCATTCAAAGCCTTCAATCCTCCAAAACTGATGCTTATATCTTCCATCTGGAGTAAAGGTTCTTTTTTCTGATTCATAGTCTATATTCCCCGCTAATATGTCTCTGCATTACGAATCGCAAGGTCGGCTTTAATATTAGCCTTTCTACCATCTTCATAGGTGATGACCGCATCCACCTTTATACTATCTTTATCAGAGTAAAGCGCATCTATGAGATCGCCGTACTTTTCAGCGACAAACATCCTTCTTACCTTTCTGGTCCGCGTTATCTCTCCGTCATCGGGGTCAAGTTCCTTGTGCAGCAACAGGAACCGCTTGATCTGGGCGCCCCTGAGTTGTTCATCATTACTCAGACTTTTGTTTACCCGATTGATTTCGTTAAATATAAGGTCATATACTTCGGGTTTCTGCGCCAGATCCGTATAGCTGGTATAAGCGATATGCCTCCTTTCGGCCCAGTTTCCCACGGCCCCGTAATCGATATCAATGAAGGTAGCAACATAGTCCATGTCCCTTCCGTGGGCCACGACCTCCTTTATATAAGGGCAGAATTTAAGCTTGTTCTCGATATACTTGGGCGCAAACATGGTGCCATCCTTTAACTTACTAACATCCTTTGCCCGGTCTATGATTTTGAGATGCCCGTGCTTTGTCACATATCCCGCATCACCCGAATGGACCCACCCGTCTTCAAGTGTCTCTTCCGAGGCTTCCTGGTTTTTATAATATCCCTGGAAGACACCGGGACTCTTATACATCACCTCCCCTTTGTCGGTAATCCTAATCTCCAAATCAGGTATCGGTGTCCCCACGGTTTCAGAGTCAATATCATCATCCTTCTGAATAGAGATTATGGCACTACTCTCAGTCATGCCATAAACCTGTTTCAGGTTGACCCCAATGGATCGAAAAAATTCAAATATCTCGGGGCCGATGGCCTCTCCTGCCGTATAGGCGATGCGGACCTTTCTCATGCCGAGGTTATCTACAAGAGGCGCGTAGACTAAAAACCGACCCAGTTGATAGAGAACTTTTTGACCAATTGGGACTGGTTCATGGGCTATCCTCAGTTTTTCTACCTTCGACGCCACCTTCATGAAGAAGTGAAACATCTTTTGTTTGATCCAGGCAGCATCCTCCATCCTGATCATGACCTGAGTGAGGATGTTTTCCCAGATTCTTGGCGGGCAGAAGATATAGGTCGGTCCTACCTCCTTCATATCATGCATCACGGTGGAAGGGGCTTCCGGGCAATTTGTGGTAAACCCTACGACCATGGAATTAGCGTAAGAAAAATTATGATCTCCGATCCAGGCCATAGGAAGATAGGCCATGACCTCCTCATCTTCTTGAAGGCCTTCCATTTCACTCGTGTTTGTGGCGGTAGTCACCATATTATGATAGGTAAGCATAACCCCCTTAGGGTTACCGGTTGTACCTGATGTATAGCAGATAATGGAAAGATCATCCGGTTGGCCTTTGTTTACCTCGTCCAGAAAATAGTCGGGGTTCTCTGCACCGAATTTCCGGCCGAGTTCCTGGACATGGGTGAAGGCCATTAGAAATGGCTGAGGATAGTGATGCATGCCTCTGGGATCATCGTAGATGATGTATTCGAGCCCGGGAATCTCCTCTTTTAAGGCAAGAAGTTTATCTGATTGCTCCTGATCCTCAGCGAGTGCAAAGCTGGCCTCTGAGTGATCGAGAATATAAAGCAGCTCCTGTTCAATAGCATCCTGGTAGAGGGGAACGGGAACTCCCCCCAGGCACTGGCACCCTGCCAATCCCCAGTAAAGCTGAGGTCTGTTATCGCCTATGATGGCCAACTTATCATCCCTCTTAAAGCCGAGAGAGGCCAGGCCAAGGGCAAAATCCCTGGCCTGGTTGAGATAATCCTGCCATGAATAGGATTGCCAAACGCCATAATCCTTCTCACGCATGGCTATCTTAGTAGGGGGGAATTTTTTGGCATTATCCAGGAGAATTTTGGGAAATGTATCCATGGATTCGATCATGATAGAAACCCTCGTCTTATAATCGGTCTCATTCGCCCTGATGACGAAAATATCTCTGTTGGTTCTTTTTGATTAACTTATGGAAAAGCAGTCAAGATCTGCATCGTAACCAATTGTGAGGTTTAACGGCGATCTTACTTATATCTTTTTTTTGGTATTTTTTCATTTGTACAAAGATTAAGACGACCTATATTTTCCCCATTGCACCATTAAATGACAATGCAATACTTTTCCCAAAGATCAGACCAATAGGTTTTAAGAGGACACCATGATCGATGATGTCTTGGATAAGGAATAAATAGTTGCTGAGTGATTTGTTGTAAAAAAGCTGTGAAAGTTTCTTTATCCTAGATTTAACCTTTAAATAAATACAGATCTAATGTCAAGGAAAATATTCATTTGTAAAATATTATACAGAATCTATTTGACTCCTCTAATCTATTTGAAAATTGTGATAGTATCCTATTTTATCCCTTTCATAGTATTGTATCCCAGAAATATCTTTAATAAACTGTCATTTCGAGACTTCGACGAGCCCCTCGGCCTGAGCTCGGGTCGAAGGCTCAGTCGAGCCGTGAAACGAGAAATCTTAGTGGATTTAAGTCGTTATAAGATCTCTCCCGGAGTTTACCCTGAGTTAATCGAAGGGGTCGAGATGACAACTTAATCATGGGACACAAGACTAGATGATCTTGACAAGTGGTAGTCGTATACATACCATGAGTCCGGAAAAACAGCAACGAACCAGGGGAGAAGGAACACTATGAATAAAAACAGTTTGAGGCTTATTGTGATTATAATCTTTTTTGCCCTCACCCTGCTTTTCAGGAATCAGTGCTACTCGGCAGAGACTGAAAACAGTCCCATTATCCATATTGATCAAACTGAGTATACCTTCCCCACCGTTATTGTAGGGAAAACATTATCTCATACATTCACGGTGTCCAATCAAGGGACAGCAGATCTTAATATCAAAGAAATAACCCATTCATGAGGCTGCTTTGTGGCCCGTTATGACAGGGTCGTCCCTCCCGGCGGGACAGGGAAAATCACTTTAACTATAGATACGAACCTCGTGAGGGGAATGTTAATGCCTGAACTGATCATCATGATCAGGGGCCAGATCAGCGGTTAGGCGATCTCTATTTCCCCACCGGAATTCCCAAAAGAGCCTTGGCCAGTTTCACCTTTTTCTCCAGGCCTCCCTCCCTGAATATCATGATTCTCTGGGCCTGAGGGGAGCCCGCTCCATGCATGGACTCCACCAGGGCTGTGCCACCTGTCATGGCCTCAATAAGCCGGGCTATCTTTATGCGGTGCTCAGTGGGAATACCTTCCACACCGGAAAAATATTTCTTAACCAGGTGCCCCACATCTTTGCTCTCCAGGTCATACTGACTCGGTAGTGTTGCGATAAAACCCCCGGCCAGATCAAGGGCCAGACGTGCCACCTCAAAGTGAAATCGTGTCACATTCTGTTTGCACACGTTCGCCAACATGGTGTCCACCATATAGGCCCCTGAAGCCGTCGGCCAACCCTCGGCCGAACAGGCGATGGATGAACTGTAAAGGGTTTCGCATAGGTGAATCATCTCTGTAACCTTTTCCCTCACGTGGGCCCCCTTGGCCGTTCCCTGGATCTGGGTTAGATAGGTCACGGCTCCCGTCAATACGTCCATCAGGCCTGTCTTGCATGCCCCATAATTGGCACGGTGATGGGCTGCAAACCGGTAAACGAGATCTCCGGTGAATGCCGTCTCTCCGTCCATGAAGATCCTGTCTGTGGGTACAAAAACATCTTCAAAAGCAATAACAGCCTCACCCCCCACAGCACCGAATGTCGGCTTGCCCACGTCGATCCGTTCCCGTTTATCTCGCCGGTCATCACTGGCCTGTCGACCAAAGATCATGGTGATACCTGGATCATCAACCGGTACAGCGCATACAATGGCATAGTCCTTTGACCGTTCGTCCATGGCTGTTGTGGGCATTACCAGGATCTCATGGGAGTTAACCGCACCGGTCATATGGAGTTTAGCTCCCCGAATGACAATCCCATCTGATCGACGTTCTGCTATATGAACATATTGATCCGGATCTGGTTGGTCAGCAGGGCCTTTTGATCGGTCACCTTTGGGATCTGTCATGGCACCTACAACCATCAGGTTTTCGTCTTGAATACGGATAAGCCATCTCTTAAAACGTTCAAGATAATCCGTGCCATGTTTTTTGTCGATATCGTATGTTATTGAATATACGGCATTTATTCCGTCAAGCCCTACGCATCGCTGGAAACATGTCCCTGTCTTCTGTCCCAGGACTCGAAGAAGTTTTATCTTTTTGATCAGATCCTCGATGCTCCTGTGTACATGGGTAAAGCGACTGATGGTCCTGCCCGTAAGATGGGAAGTAGCTGTGGCAAGAGCTCGATAATCCTTGTCGCTTGCCAGTGCATAGGTCATGGCAGCAGAACGTACATGGGGGGCCGTAGCCGGATGTCGGGTCACATCCTCGATTCTCTCCCCTTTATAGTAGATAACAGGCTTTATCTTTCTCAAACTCTCTATATATTCTGCGCCGTTCCTGATTTTCATGACTCATCCTTTCCTTAATCAGAATAGTGTCAGACTCAATATCTTATATCCCTTCTGGGATAAAAAATTAGCTATCTCTGGAGGGATTATTAAATGGGTGGCAAATATGTTCTGTCCGTTTTTGTCCTGAAAGGTGATCCCAGGGATCGTAAACCTGATATTTTTTGAGTCATCCCTACCTGTTGCGATAAATGCATGGGGTTCCGAATCAGATTTAAGGCCGAGGAAATCAACGGTCTTTTTGACAATAACGGATGGGTCTTTTTCACCCGACAGAGGGAGTACGGAAAATTGATGTTCTTTTAGGAGAGAGATAATCTCCGTCCCAAGACCGCTTAGGTCAATAATGCAATCTTTACCGTCCCTATTGAGAAAAAAATCCGCCTTTACCACCAGATTAAAACCGGTTTTTTCTCTCTGATACACGGGGATCTCCACCTTGCTTGAAAAGCGTTGACCGGACATGTTCAATAACATCTCTATTAGGGCGGAGATATTATCAGCTTTTAAGACCTCCATCTCGTATGAAGATTCCGCCATCGTTTCATCACTCAAAGGATAATCAATAGCCTTTATTCCCAGGGTGACCAGATAATCCTTAATCATATTGGGGGTTTTTGGTGTATCTTTATCTGTAAGGGTAATCACAAAGATCTTCCCCTTTTCATCAGACACGCCACGAGGTTGTTTGATAATCCAGTCGGCAGTAATTCTAAGTTGGATATCTCCCCTAATTTCAAGGGGTTTACCTAACCCAAGAATTTCGTCATACTCACATACAAGCAATATCTTATTAAGGGCGCTTCTCAGATCATCATCTTTTCCCATATGTACGATTCTGTAATTATCCCAGTTCGATTGAATCACCTGGGCTATTTTTACCGGAAGATCATTGTTCATGTCCACAATCACCTTGTTTCCGTTTGTGAGATTGATGATGTGATAAGAATCTGCCTTCAGATTGATCTCGCCGCCCGATTTTAGAGGAATAAAGTGTTCTCCGGTCATTACCCACTCCTCACCCATCTGTGTAAATATCTCACCCAGTTGATGACCCAAGGAACTTACCTTTTTTATCTTTGTGGGAGGTTCGGATTTAGGAGGGGGCCGTTTCTCAACGGGCATCTTCACAATCTGAGGAGAATAGATGGGGAGCCTGATTATCTGTCCAGGATAGATTCTGTTGGGATCTTTAACAGAAGGGTTCAGTCTTCTTACCAAATGGAGATACTCGTCATGGAGTTCTTCATCGGGAATGTTGTAGCGACTTTTTACTACCTTGACCAGACTGTCTCCGGGTTTAACTGTGTAGTTCTCCAGATCCAGATCCTTAATCTTCTCCACGGGGATTGCGGCTGGAGGACGTTTCTTAGCCGTGACCGGTATGCCTTCAACGGGGGAGATGGTAAGGGGAACGATGATCTTTTCACCAGGATGGATTAGATCAAGGTTTGTCAAGGAAGTGTTTAGCCTTTTCAGCATGGAGAGAAGTAGTGGTAGATTTCGTTTTTTTAACAACTTTTTTTCCCTCAAAATTCGCCATATATAGTCCCCTTTTTGAACAGTGTAGGTCTCTGTTAAAACCTTTTTATCCTCTATCTCATGGATCTCCTTACCTTCTTCGGCTGTCTTCACGAGGGAGATGGAATAGGTCTCTTCCTCCTCCTGGGCAAAAGAAGGGATGATTAGTAAAATGGCTATGAAAAAAGGTATAATCAGACAGAATATATTTTTTCTGGTCAACAGCGGAATTTTCAAATCTTTTCCCTAATTTATCTAAGAATTATGCCTATTTTTAATAGTTAGTATAAATAATGTCAATGTTTTTCTAATTTCCAATGGTAAAGGATTGTTCTACTGCATAAAAATAGTCAATAATTTCAGGAGCTTTTGTGAACTAGACGACCTCCGCCCTCACCCCCTGAAAAGGATTTTAGTGGGTTGGAGAGCCATATTTTATTGCATAAATATAACTACATATTGATAATTTAGTGATAATCTATACATTATATTGTATTTTTCTCTTTACAATGTCCACGTGATCTGGTAAAAACACAGATGCTTGGCGCCCTTTTTCTTTAAAAAATCAGGCATGGGGGAAAATATGAAAATCAAGAAACTCTCAATGTTAGGTTTTAAATCCTTTATGGACAGGCTTGATATCTCTTTTCCCATGGGGATCAGTGCAGTTGTCGGTCCTAATGGATGCGGAAAGAGCAATATCGTGGATGCCATAAGGTGGGCAATGGGCGAGCAGAGTGCCAAGCAGTTAAGGGGCCGCCAGATGGAAGATGTGATATTCAACGGTGCGGGTGACCATAAACCTCTGGGCATGGCAGAGGTCTCCATTCTCTTTGAAAATGGCGACGGATCCTTCCCTCCTCAGTTCGCCCACAATAGTGAGATATCCGTGACCAGACGGCTATACCGTTCGGGTGAAAGTGAATACCTCATAAACAATGTGCCCTGCAGGCTCAAGGATATCCAGGAGATCTTTATGGATACCGGCCTGGGAAACAAGGCCTATTCCATTATCGGGCAGGGTAAGATCGGTTCCATTGTTGAACAGAAGCCTGAAGATACAAGGGACATGCTGGAAGAGGCGGCAGGTGTCACCAAATACAGAAAAAAGGTAGTGGAATCCCAGAGAAAGATGGAACTGGCGAAAGAGAACCTCAGGCGTGTTGAAGACATCCTTGTGGAAGTGGAGAGGCAGATGAGGGCTCTCAAGAGGCAGGCTTCCAAGGCGAGACGTTTCAAGAGAGTCAGCCAGGAGATACAGAGACTGGAGTTGATACTGCATGCAAATTTTTATCACGAATTAAAAGAAGAATCGGGTAACCGAAAGAGATCATCAGAGGACCTCATTCAGCAAGAGATAGCTCAATCCACAGAATTCTCGGGTATCCAGGCAACCATTGAGAACATGAATCTAGACTTGGAAGAGAAGGATAAAAAGATCTCGCTCTTAAGGCAGGAATATCTAAATCTGAAAGAGGAGTTCAATAGAAAAGAGTCCATTCTTGAATCTCTGGCAGGGGAGAAAAGGATGCAGGCGGAGTTGGAAGATCGTCTCAAGAAGGAGAAGGATGAGATCGGCCAACGACTTGTTAGGTTGGAAGAAGAGAAGATTGCGCTTGGAGCGAAGGTGGAGAAACTGACGCAGGGCGCGGAAAAGCTGGAGGAAGAGATCTCCCTTGTAGATAAGAGACTGAAGAACAGAAAAATATTACTCAAAGAGGTGAAAGAGGAGTATGAAAGGGCCAAGACCAAAGTCAATGCAGGTATGACTAAGGAGGTGGGATTAAATCAAGAATCTGGATATCTCAATAAGAGAATCAGTGAAATTATGGATAGCAGGGCAAGGCTTGAAAGGGAGAAGAGTGAGATAAACCTGAAGATTGAAGATCTCATCAAGGCCTCCCAAAGAAAAAACGAGACCAGACAGGCCTTAGTCCAAAAACTCGAAGATATAGAAAGGGAGATCTCCAGGGAACAGCAGAGATGTGCGGAAATAGAACAGATTGGAAAAAACATTGAGACGAATCTCAAGTCGGCCGAAGCGGATCTTAATATGAGTCAGTCAAGACTCTCAAGCCTACGTTCTCTGACCGAGAATTTTGAGGGATATCAGATCGGTGTACGAACCATTATGAAGGCCCATGATCTGAAGGCACGCAGTGAGGGACGGATTATGGGGCTGGTAGCCGAAGTTATACAGGTTCAACCCGAGTATGAAAAGGCCGTGGAATCGGTTCTCGCTGATCAGCTTCAATACATCATTGTAAAAAACCAGGAGGACGGCAAAGAAGCCATCGATTACCTGAAACTGAAGGCCAAGGGCAGGAGTAGTTTTGCACCACTGATGGACATAAACGGGAAAGAGAATAATGGCAACCGTAACGATTTTCCCCTTTTGAGGGATCTTGTCTCTGTCCCCGATTCCTTCAAACCATTAATGAATATCCTTCTGGGTGATGCGGCTTTGGTAGATGACCTGGATCAGGCCATATCAGCATGGAGAAGCAATGGGAAAGACCAGTGCTTGGTTACCCCTGAAGGAGACATGATTGACAAAAGAGGCATTATAAGTGGTGGAAAGCTTGCTCATAGTTCCCATGGCCTTCTTGCCAGGAAAAGAGAGATCAAGGACCTTAAAAAGAAGGTAGAGAAATACAAAAGGGATGTGGATGAATTCAAGACAAAGCTTGAAAATGCAAGAGATGAAATAGAAGGGAAAAGGAAATATCTGAATGATCTGAGTGAAGAGAGATCTGGCTGCCATGAGAAGATCAATGATGTTGATAATATGGTATTTCGTCTCAGCCATGAACTGGATCAACTCGAGAAATTATCCGAGAGGATCTCTTTTGAACTCCAACAGCAAGACAAGGAGCAGACCAAGCATAAAGAGGCCCTAAGCAGGATTGAATCTGAACTAAAATTATGGGAGGAGAAAAAGAGAGAGGAAGAGGAATATCTGCTTCGAAAAGAACTTGAATTGAAGGAGAGTGAAGAGGAATTCGATCAGATTCGAAATGAATTGGAAAGGCTAAAGATGGACCATCGACTCTCCCAGGAAGAAAAAAGGGGTATTGTACGGGAGATGGAAAGGATCGATGATTTCACGGATGAAGCTCAAGAGAAATTGAGAAAGATAGATGAAGACATTTTAGAAGGACAAGAGAGACTCCGTGGGTATCTCAAGAAGGAAGAGGCCTTGAGGGAAGAATTGAAAGGTTTCTATGATAGGTTAGAACAGGCTGAAAATGTGGTAAATCTGGCGGAACAGGATCGGAATCGGTTCCATAGTCAGATTCGTGAAGAGGAAAAGAGAGCCGAAGCTCTGCGAGGAGATCTTGAAATTCTCAGGGAGAAGGTTACCACGGCCAGGATGGAACAATCGGAGATCGGATTTAAGATGAACAGTCTGGTTGAGTTGGTAAGGGAGAAATATAATCTGGACCTACTTCAAATCCATAAAGAGTATCTGGAAGATGATTTCTCTCCCATAGAGACAAAAGAGAGGATTGAACATCATAAAAGATTCAAAGAGAGGTTGGGGGAGGTAAACCTGACAGCCATCCAGGAGCATGAAGCGCTGAAAGAGAGGTACACATTTATTACGGGGCAGAGGGAAGATCTCCTCGGTTCCATTGATTCCATCAACCAAGCCATCAGAAAGATTAACAAGACCTGTCTGGAGAGATTTATGAAGACATTCCAGGAGGTGGATGAAAAACTAAAGCAGGTCTTCCCCATACTATTCAATGGAGGTACCGCAGGTCTTAAACTCACAGATGAGACAACGCCACTGGAGAGCGGTGTATTGGTTGAGATCCGCCCTCCTGGCAAGCGATTGAGTCATATGGGGCTCTTATCTGGAGGTGAAAAGGCACTGGTGGCCATGGCTCTGCTATTTGCAATCTACCTGATCAAGCCCAGCCCATTCTGTCTCCTTGATGAGGTTGATGCGCCCCTTGATGAGGCCAACATCGATCGTTTCAATAACCTTTTGAATGAGATCAAGAAATATTCCCAGATCGTCCTTGTGACACACAACCGCAGATCCATGGAGATCGTGGATAGTCTATACGGTGTTACTATGGAAAAGGCAGGGGTTTCAAAGATGGTAATGGTAGATCTCCAAAGCCGGAAAATGAATTAACTCTGCCTTGCCCATACAGACTGCAGTTATTGTTTGGATCATTTGAATTCCTGAACCTGTCAGGAACAGGTTTTAGTCATTTAATATTGATGGATTCGTAAAAAGTCAAAAAATACCATTTTTTGTCATTCCGGCGGAAGTCCTTCGACAGGTTCAGGACCGTGAGCCCGCCGAACGGCCGGAATCCAGTCTTTTCAAATGATTACAGATGGTCTGGACTCCGGAGCCTGCCCCGGACCCCGATCCGGGGTTCACCGGAGTGACGATTTTTTACGAGTTCATCAATTTTGAAAGAAGAGAGATGATCAGACTGTTCGGGAAAAAAGAGAAACAGCAAGAGAGAGATGGAAGCCTCTTTCAAAGGCTACGGCAGGGACTGTCAAAGACAAGGTCAGGTCTTACCGACAGGCTGGACAGACTCGTATTGGGGAAAAAAGAGATTAGTGATAATCTTCTAGAAGAACTTGAAGAGATCCTTTTCACATCCGATCTGGGCGTTGCAACCACCCAGGAACTGATCAATCTGGTTCAAGACAGCGTAGCAAGAAAAGAGTTGAATAGTCCGGGAAATTTGAAGATCGCTCTGAAGGAACATATCCGTTCTTTCCTCGATGTGCCGGAGATGGAGCACACCAACCCATCACCAGGTGAACCCTTGGTCATCATGGTTATCGGGGTTAACGGTGTTGGTAAAACCACCACCATTGGCAAAGTAGCACATGGCTTCAAGAAAGAAGGGAAAGAGGTGATGCTGGCGGCAGCCGATACCTTCAGGGCAGCAGCCATTGAACAACTCCTTATCTGGGGAGACAGGGTCGGTGCAGAGGTCATCAAGCAGAAAAATGGGGCTGATCCCTCGGCTGTCAGTTTTGACGCCATCTCTTCGGCCCGGTCAAAAGGAACAGATGTTGTACTCATAGACACGGCAGGCCGTCTTCACACAAAGGTCAATCTTATGGATGAGCTGAAAAAGATCCAGCGTGTTGTGGGTCGAAAACTCCCCGGAGCTCCCCATGAGGTATGGTTGGTACTCGATGCAACGACTGGTCAGAATGCCATCTCCCAGGCCGAGATGTTCCATGAGGCCGTGGGTGTAACCGGTATAATCTTGACAAAACTGGACGGAACAGCCAAAGGCGGGATCGTCGTGGGGATATCTCACCAACTGGGACTCCCCATAAGATTTATCGGTATTGGAGAGAAGATAGATGATCTTCGACCTTTTAATGCCAAAGAGTTTGTGGAGGCGCTATTTGATTAGAGGTGAATGACAATTTCTCGAACCACTCTCCAATGCCTCACATTATTCACCTTTTTTCTCCTCTAAAGCCTTTAGGATCTTCTCAGGTGTGACAGGGAGCTCCTTGAAGTCAACGCCTATGGCATCGTAGATGGCATTCACAATGGCAGGAGCAGGAGATAGCTGGGTACCTTCCCCCGCCTCCTTGGCCCCGAAAGGCCCAACGGGGTCATCTGTCTCAACTTCAATGGTCTCTATCGCCGGCATCTCCATGGTGGTGGGGAAACCATAGTCGAGAAATGAGGGGTTCATCACCCTCCCCTTCTCCACGATGACCTCTTCATAAAGAGCCTGTCCCATCCCTCCCACAACCGAGCCTTCCAATTGTCCTTCCACAAGCATGGGATTGATGGCCTTTCCGCAATCATGGGCCGTCACCATCTTCAGTAGTTTTATCCTGCCCGTCTCAGGATTCACTTCTACCTCGGCAGCCTGTATCATGAAGGAGTAACTTGGAGCAAAATTCCCATCCTCTTTAAGCAGGGTGGTGGGCTCCGTGGCAGGCGCCATCCAGGAACCTCTCCCCACGATTGGCATGGGAAGGTCCGCATATTGATAGGCCTTGAGGGCATCGGAAAGGGTTAATCCTCTATCAGGAGACCCTTTTACATAGATATTTCTGTCTTTAGCCACCAGGTCTTCCACATTGGCCTCAAGCTTTTCAGCCACCAGCTCAAAGAGCTTTCTCTTTACGGAGATGGCCGCAATCCTTGCTGCATTTCCGGCTCTCACCGTAACCCCGCTCCCAAATGTACCCGGGTCAAGGGGCGTGATGCCGGTGTCGGCCGCCGTCATCCTTATATCTTCAATGGGCACACCCAACTCCTCTGCAACGATCTGAGCGATTACGGTCTCCGCACCTTGCCCAATGTCTGCCGCTCCCGAAAGCACATTTACGGCCCCGTCCCGGCCCATCTGAACCACGGCCCCTGAGCTTATATGGCTCATGTTGCTGACACCACTGGGAAAGGACCCCCCTGCCATCCCCACACCCCTGCCAAAAGGCAGTCTCCCGCGTTTCTCCTTCCAACCGATGGCATCGGCGGCCTTTTTCACGCAGTCAGAATAGCCGCAGGAATTGATGATAAATTTGGCTGGATGTGCTTCCCCGGCATGAATGCTGTTCTTGGACCTAATCTCCGCCGGATCAATATTGATTCTTTCTGCGATCATATCCAGTTGACGCTCCACGGCAAAACGTGCCTGGGGGATGCCGTGACCCCTCATGGCTCCTCCCACCGGTTTATTGGTATAAACATGGAAACCTTCGTAGAGCAGGTTGGGGACGCGATAAGGTATCATGAGAAAGTAACATGTAAGGGTAATCATGAGAGGTGCAGTACTGTTATAGGCCCCGCCGTCTGCATGGGCCATAAACTGTTGGGCAAGGATCGTTCCGTCTTTTTTAACACCGGTCTTAACGCTCAGGTACATGGGGTGTCTCTGTCTGGTGCCAATAAAGACCTCTTCCCGTTCGTATATGAATTTCACAGGTTTTCCTAGCTTCATGGCAAACCAGCATGCGCAGAAGTCCTTTGCAAACATATCGATCTTCTGTCCAAACCCTCCACCCACTTTTGGTTTGATCACGCGGATCTTGCTCTCGGGAACAAGAAGGGTTGTGGATAGATTTCTACGCAAGAAAAATGGAATCTGGGTAGAAGACCAGATGGTTAGTTCTCCCTTCATGGGGTCATACTGGGCAAGAGCCCCGTGGGGCTCAAGGGGCGCATGATTCACGGCCTGAGAATAGAATGTATCTTCAAAGATATGGTCGCTCTCTTTAAAAGCCCTTTCCACATCCCCGAACTCCTTTCTGATGGATGCAGAGATGTTGTTTGGCACATCATCATGCACCAGAGGAGCGCCCTCCTTTATGGCCTCCAAAGGATCAAAAACCGCCGGCAGCTCTTCATAATCCACTTTGATGAGCTCCAAGGCTTCTTCGGCTATCTCCGGGTCTATGGCACAGACCGCTGCCACCTCATCTCCCATGTAACGGACTTTACCCTTGGCCAGGGCGTACTCGTCCTTTGCCTTGGGCACGATCCCGTATCTTCGATCTGGGATCTCCATTCCCGTCATGACACCCTTTACGCCTGGCAGTCTCTCTGCCTTTGAGGTGTCTATATGAAGAATCTTCGCGTGGGGAAAAGGGCTTCTCAATATCTTTCCATAGAGCATCCCGGGAAGCATGAGATCATCTGTAAACTGGGCAGAACCCTTCACCTTGGCTGCTGCATCCAACATGGGTATCCTCTTTCCTACGACGTTTAATTCTCTTTCCATCTACTCTCCCCTCCCCCTCTGCTGACCGACACTCAACACAGCCTCCACAATCTTCTTGTAGCCGGTACAGCGGCAGAGGTTTCCGGCAAGCTTACTTTTGACGACATCATCTGTGATATGATCCTCTTCCCCCAATATGGCCTTGGCGGTCAAGATCATACCGGGTGTGCAGAATCCGCATTGGAGCGCCCCTTTCTCGATAAAAGACTTCTGCAAGGGGTCCAGATCACCTCCTTCCCCCAAACCCTCAATGGTGACGATCTCCTTGCCAACAGCATCCATGGCCAGCATGATACAGGATAGATAGGCCTCACCGTCTACAAGCACTGTACAGGCTCCACAGGCTCCCAGATCGCATCCCCGCTTCGTACCCATCAGCCCCAATCTCTCCCTCAATACCTCAAGAAGCGTCTGATTGGGGGAGACGAGCACCTCATAGGTGTCGCCATTGACATTTAGTTCTATACCCTGCTTCATCTCTCTGCCCTCCCCATAGCCTCTTTCATGTTGTATCTAAGGAGTAGTCCCATTAATCTTCTTTTATAGGATGGAGAATATGTGGAGTTATCAACGGGTGTAGCCTCTCTGGCAGCAAGACCATGCGTCTCTTCCACAATCTCCTCATCAATATCTTTCCCTTTAAGCAGATCTTCTACGTTTTTAGCCCTTAGAGGTCTTCGATCTACGGCCGTAAAAGAGACCCTGTATTCCCTCCTTTCCAAAGATGCCCAGAGAGCAGTCCCCACAATTGGAAAATCGATGCTTTCGCGATTTGAAAATTTCATATAGGTGGAATAAACATCCAAGGACTCGGAAGGGATGGCAATCCCGGTCAAAATCTCTCCCCCTTTAAGTTCTAATGGGCTCTTTCCATCTCCCGAGAAGATGCCTTCTAAAGAGATCTCCCTTGAGCCCCCCTCCCCCTCCAGAATAGCCGTTGCATTCATAACAAGAAGGGCCGGGGCCACGTCCCCGCAATAATTTGAGTAACATACCTCTTTCTTGTTCACCACGTGGCAGATCTCACCACCGGCCTTAAAGCATGTGGGTCTGGAACTTCGCCACCATTGGGATTGATTAAAGTACTTGCATCTATTCTGCTGGCATATATTACCACCTATGGTGCCCATGCTCTGATGATGATACGAGCCCACATGAGAAGCAGCCGATGCAAGAGCGGGTATCTTCTCTACAATAAGTGGGTCTCTGTACACCTTCTTCAGGGAGGTAAGGGCGCCTATCCTTAGGGTACCATTGTCCTGCCGTATGAAGTCCAGACCGGGAATCCTTTTGATATTTACAATGATTGGCGGCGCTTCAACCCGATGCTTCATGTTCACCAAAAGGTCAGTTCCGCCTGCCAGTATCCTGGCCCTTGGTTCGTTCATCAGAATGGATGATGCCTCTTTGATACTTTTAGGCTCTAAATATTCAAACTTCGGTAATCTCACCGCAACACTCCTCTCTATGGATCTTTACAATAATATTTTATTCTATCCTATTCATATCACAATATATTCTCTTTGACACTCTAAAAAATCCAAGATCATTCTCTGACATTCTTCATAGTGGAGAAAAATGAATCGAAGCAGGAGAATCCTATCAACTTCGAGAGTCTTCAACTCCCTATGGTGAGTATTTTTGGCTCAAAAAGAACGATATAGGGCTTGAAAACGCCTATTTTTAGAATATAAACCATGAATAGTCAATGACATAGCATGGCCAGGCCCAATGCCATTAAATTAAGCCCCTCTGCACTGGTATGGAAGCCCCTGACGTCATTCCGGCGAAAGCCGGAATCCAGTCTTTTCAATCTTTTCTGGACCCCGGCTTTCACCGGTGTGATGTTGAGTGCATCCGAATTTCCCTTAAATTAATGGCATTGGGTTCGACCAAACTCGGCATTATCTTTCAAAGGCCTGTTGCAATACACCCCTTTTTTGATAAAGTGTGTATAGAAATAGTTGAGGAGGTTCCGAGATGAAACGTACGAATATTGTACTTGATGATAAACTCGTAAAAGACTGCATGAAAGCTACAGGCATTAAAACTCAGAAAGCTTTGATCGATCATGCCTTAAGAGAACTTCTAAGGCACGAAGCTCAAACTGAGATTCTTGAACTCAAAGGGAATGTTGACTGGAAGGGGAATCTTGATGAGTGGCGCCGCGGGCGTGAGTTATGATGGTATTAGTTGACACTACTGTTTGGATCGATTTTTTTGCTGCTTACTCTTCCTGCCAATGCCCTATCCTGTATTTTTGAAGGCGGCTGAAATTTACAGGGGCCTGCGTCGAAAAGGTATCACCCTTCGAAAATCCGTGGACTGCATGATCGCATCAGTCGCTCTATGGGATTGGGGTCAAACCTTGATCTGTGATTTTAGCTTGACAAAACGAATTTGGATCTGTAATTAGTAGATCTATGGCAAGACAATGGAGAATAGAATTTCCCGGGGCGCTTTACCATGTACTGTCCCGAGGAAATGGTAGTCAGGACATTTTTCTTTCAGATGATGACCGGCATCTGTTTTTAACCCTATTAGAGGAATTGTCCGAGCGTTTCAATATTGAAGTATACGCCTATGTGATGATGAGCACTCATTATCATCTGCTATTGAAGACACTCGATGCTAATTTATCCAGGGCCATGCAATGGTTCGGCACAAGCTTTACGCGCAAGTTCAATCTGAATAATAATAACAGCGGTCATCTTTTCCAAGGGCGCTTTAAAAGTATTATTATAGAAAATGATGCCTATCTTTTGCGGCTGTCGTGTTATATTCATCGCAATCCGCTGCGGGCAGGCATCATAGAGCGGCTTGCCGAATATCCGTGGAGCAGCTACCGGTTTTATGCCTACAAAAATAAACCACCTGATTGGCTAAAGACTAAGACCATTTTGAGCCAGGTCTCCGGTGCTGATTGTCACAAGGCGTATAGATCCAAAGTCCAACATTATTCAGATGAAGAAGGCAGCTTTTGGGAGGATGTAAAACATGGGCTTATTTATGGCAGTCAAGATTTTGTTGCAGATTTAAAAGCTCGGTTTTTAGAGGACAAAAAAGATGTAGAGTTGCCTCAGCGCAATAGCCTGTTTAGAGAATTTGATCCTGATTTGCTATTAAATATAGCTTCAAAGATTTTGGGCTTTAATCTCGAAGCTGCCCGCAATGCTAGAAAGATCGGCACTGGTGAGAAAGATAAGCGCGATTTGCTGATTTATTTACTTTGGAAAACTGGACGGTTTTCCAATAGAGAAATTGGAGCCTCCTTTGGTCTTACCTATTCGGCGATTAGCCAACGTGTCAAAGTAATTAATGATAGGGTTTCGGTTGATAAAAAGCTTAGAGATAAATACCAGATACTTAAATCACAAATCAAGGTTTGACCCCACGTACACGTACCCGCCTTGGCAGAAAAGATAATTTGGAGGATTGATGATATGGATACACTTCCGAGTCTTGAAAAAAAAATTGTGAATGTTACATCCTTAGATGATATCGAAGAAGAAAAGAAATATTGGATTTCAAAAAGTCCACTTGAACGAATCGAAGCTATCGAGATAAACAGAAGGATGATTTATGGCCAAGATAGAGTTACATCCAGACTTCAAAGATTTTTTGAGACTGCTGAACTCTCATAATGTCAGATATTTGCTGGTTGGAGGTTACGCGGTAGGTTACCATGGCTATCCACGAGCAACCGGCGATATGGACATTTGGATCGAAATGAGCAAATCAAATGCCAAAAAGATTGCTTCAGCATTTCATCATTTTGGTATGCCTAATGATGCGATTTCTGAAAGCCTATTTTTAGAAAAAAACAAAGTAATTCGAATGGGTGTGCCACCCGTACGACTTGAAGTTATTACAAGCGCCTCTGGAGTGGCTTTCAATGAATGTTACTCTAATCGAGAGGTTATTGAGATTGAAGGGATTCCCATAAACTTTATTTCTCTCCAGGACCTCAAAAAGAATAAACAAGCAATTGGCAGACATAAGGATCTGGAAGATCTGGAGCATTTGCCATAACATGCAATTTAACTCCGACTGGCCTCTCCGCCGCGCTCCAAAGCCATCGGGCTAAGGGCGGCGATTTGATAGAAAAACTTCAAATTCATAAATTCTCAGGTGAAGTATGGGACGAAAGAAGACCTGGCGTGAGAAATTGGCTGATCGCAAGGACCTACCCAGAGTTTAAAGGCAGATCCTTGCCAAAAGGCACAAAGCTACCATTGGCTGTCCACTGACCAAAGGGATATTTGCTAGGATTGCTGCGGAGGCTGCGGCGGAAGAGACAGCAGAGGGCAAGAAAAATATTACACCCTACTGGCGGACCGTTAAAGCAGGCGGCGAGCTGAATCCAAAGTATCCCGGAGGCATTAAGGGTCAGAAGGCTCTTTTGGAATCAGAAGGACACATAGTAATTCAAAAAAGGAAGAAGTTCATAGTCAAGAATTATCAAAGTACTCTTGTCCGATTGTGAGGGACTTTCTAAAGCATGAATGAAGAACTGAACGCTATTTAGAGGAGAAAAGAATATGGAACTTAAAGATCGGGTTGTTGTGGTAACGGGCGGTGCGAGCGGGATTGGCCAAGCCATGTGCCGCCGCTTCACCCGGGAGGGGGTCCGTGGTATTGTCGTAGCGGACCTCAATGGGGACGGGGCGGCGAAGGTGGCCGAGGAGATCGGTGGCTTCGCTGTGACTGTCGATGTCGGGGTTGAAGAGGAGATCAACCGTCTCGTCCAGGAGACGGAAAAACGATACGGGCCAATCGATCTCTTCTGCTCAAACGCAGCTATTGGATCGGAAGGCGACCCTCTTTCGACTCCCCTAAAGGTATGGCAAGATCAATGGCAGGTGAACGTAATGGCCCACGTCTATGCAGTGAGGGCCGTGTTGCCGGGTATGCTTGAGCGGGGGGAGGGATATTTACTCCACACCTCCTCTATGGCGGGAATACTCACAAGTCTTGGGATGCTTCAGTACGCGGTGACGAAACACGCCGTCGTCGGTCTTGCAGAGTGGCTCTCCATCACATACGGAAACCGTGGTATCCGAGTCTCGTGCCTTTGCCCTCTCGGGGTCCGTACGCCAATGCTCGGCGATCCCAATAGTCCCTTTGCCAGAGCCGTGGCAGGGACGATTCGCGAACCGGAGGAGGTGGCGGATATGGTGATGGACGCTATAACTGAGGAACGCTTCTTGATTCTCACAGACGAAATCGCTCAGGTCTGGATGGAGCGTAAAACTCAGGACCTGGAGCGTTGGCTCCGGGGTATGAGACGGCTTGAGGAAAAGATCGAGGCAGAAATGACCTTGGCTGAGGATAAGGTTCAGCAATGAAAAAAATTTTCATCTATTTTGCAGCGGGATGTTTAGGTGCTTTGGCAAATAGTCTGACGGTATGGATCTTTGGTGATTTGGGAATTACCAAAACGTTTCATGTTGCCATAGCACCTGCCCTGACTCCTGCATGGCTCTATCCCCGTATTGTATGGGGTGGTATCTGGGGATTATTGTTTTTATTGCCATTTATGAATTCCAAACCCATTAGGAAAGGGGTGCTATTGAGCATATTCCCAACAATTGTTCAATTGCTGGTAGTATTTCCTATAAAAGCGGAAAAAGGTTATCTGGGTTTGGAGCTTGGCACATTAACCCCATTATTTGTTGTTTTTTTTAATCTTGTTTGGGGTGTGATTACATCCATCGCCATCAAGTATTCTAAATAATGGGAAATGCCATAATTTGAAGCATTGCAGGCGATGAACATCCATTCAACCAGCAAGAAATCAACTACCCCGCCGTAAGCGGGCTGGGTATGAAAAGGAAAGGTACTAATTTTGTCCCCCTCACCCTAACCCTCTCCCCAAGGAGAGGGGATTAGCGGATACCCCATCGCAAGCGTTAGGGTATTGAAAAACATAATAATGCCTAAAAATAAATTCAATACGGAACTTCATCTTCGTTTTGCGAAATTTGAGGATATTCCAATCTTAGTAAGACATCATTGTTTGATGTTTGAAGAGATACTAACATTAAAGGGTATGAATATTGACATTTCTACATTTAAAAAAATAGAAACTGCACATAATGACAAACTGGTGAAACAGTTATCAGATGGTTCATGTGTGGCATGGTTGATTGATAAATGGGTAAAGGTACAGCGATATCAGGAAAAAGATTGGACTGAAATACTTTCTCTGTGGCAATATTTCAACTCGCATTTGGCCTGGATAATTCAGACGGTCTCTCCTGACGTGCTCAATCATATCTGGAGGCTGGACCACAACACCCAAGTATCTCTTCGTGAGCTGATGATCGACTACCTTAAACACTTGAGAGTACACGTGGACCAGATGAAGGCAATCATCAACCCAACGAAATAACAACCGGATGCTTTGAATGACTTTACCTGGACGCTCCATAACTACAAATTGATACCAACGTGAAGTACCTGTCATGATCCAAGGAATTAATCATTTCACTCTGGCTGTGATGGATGTTGAAAAATCTTTCGACTTCTATGTGAACGTCTTGAAATTCCGTCCTGTTGCCAAATGGAAAGACGGGGCATATTTAACGGTAGGCAATGTTTGGGTGGCATTAAACTATGATAAAAACGTAAAAGATTCCATTAGAGCCGATTACAGCCATATCGCATTTACTTGTGATCAAAAAGATTTCCTCACCCTAAAAAACAAGAGGGTCTTCGTGTAATCGTGTGGGTAAAAAGCAGCATAAAATTGGCATAGATTGGCTGTGGATAATGAGAAATAGAGTTTTCATAGGTATAAGAAATCTGGCATGATTACTGGATGGGAA
>Ga0180009_10001129_pt1 | contig 33318 bp, 35 predicted proteins | sample OS_PC_MetaG_FD_123537 | JGI IMG/M metagenome (GOLD analysis project Ga0180009, IMG submission 123537) | Groundwater microbial communities from the Aspo Hard Rock Laboratory (HRL) deep subsurface site, Sweden - OS_PC_MetaG | ecosystem: Environmental > Aquatic > Deep subsurface > Groundwater...
GCTGGGTCTGTCCTTGCCTGTGTTGGCGGGTGGCGTTTATACCGTGGTAACCAAGACCCAGGGGACGTATCAGGACGTGCGTGACAACCTGCAGATGGCGATCGAAGGCAAGGGCCTGAAGATAACCAGCACCAATCACATTGCCGACATGCTGAACCGCACCGGCAAGGATATTGGCGAAACCACGGTGGTGTACGAAGGCGCCGAGCAGTTCGAGTTCTGCAGCGCGACGATATCGCGCCATATGATGGAAGCCGATCCGCACGCGATCGTGATGTGCCCCTACAGCATTGTCGTGTACAAGGTGCCGGGCGACGAGAGTGTCTATATGGCCTATCGTCGGCCCGCCTCCAGCAAGAAGCCGGCATTGAAGAAGGCGCTGGTCGAACTCGAAGAACTGCTCCAGAGCATTATCAAGGACGCGATGTAAGGCCGGCGGCTGCAAGCGATGACCGCCTTCCTCGCCATCGGAATCGGCGCAGCCCTCGGCGCCTGGCTGCGCTGGGGGCTGGGACTCTGGCTCAACCCGCTGTTTCCCTCGCTGCCGCTCGGCACGCTGGCCGCCAATCTGGCCGGCGGCTATTTCGTCGGGCTCGTCATCGCCTGGTTTGCCGAGCATCCGGGGGTGCCGCCGGAAGCGCGGCTGTTCCTGATCACCGGCCTGCTGGGCGGGCTGACCACTTTTTCCACCTTCTCCGCCGAAGTCGTCACCGCACTGATGCGCGGCTTGTGGCTTTCCGGCGGGCTGATCGCTGCCGCGCACATGACGGGTTCGTTTCTCGCCACCGGGCTGGGGTTTTATTCGATGAGGCTTTTCAAATGAACACGGTCTGTCTGCAGGTGTTTGTGTCCGAAGCCAGCCGCCATCACGGCAAGCTGAGTTACGAATGGCTGCTCGATGCCGCGCAGACGCTGGGCGTCAGCGGTGGCTCGGTGTTTCGCGCGATCGCCGGCTTCGGCCGTCACGGGCGGCATGACGCGGGATTCTTCGAACTGGCGGGCGAGTTGCCGGTGGTGGTTGAGTTTTTCGTCGAGGCGGAAATGGCCGACCGGCTGCTGCAGGTCATAGCCGACGCCGATCTGAAACTGGTCTACGCGAAACTGCCGGCAGAGATCGGCGTCACGGCCCGCTAGGCGTGCTCGAGCAGCTGATCCTGTTCGTCGCCGCACTGGCGGCGAATTTTTTTTCGGCTTTGTCCGGCGGCGGCGCCGGACTGATCCAGCTGCCCATCCTGATTTTTCTCGGGCTGCCGTTCGCGGTGGCGCTCGCCACCCACAAGGTCGCCAGTGTCGCGCTCGGGCTGGGCGCCACGCTCCGGCACCTGAAGGAATCGCATCTCGAGCGCCGCTTCTCGTTGATCATCCTGGGCGCCGGCCTGCCGGGCGTGGTGCTGGGCGCGGTGACCATCCTGCAGATTCCCGAACGCGTCGCCACGCTGGCGCTGGGTGTGCTGACGCTGGGCCTCGGGCTGTATTCGGTGTTCAAGCCCCGCCTCGGCATGGACCATGCGCCGCTCAACCGGCAGGGCTGGGGACTGGCCGGCGGGATGGCGGGGCTGTTCGTGGTCGGCTTTCTCAACGGCTCGATCGCCAGCGGCACAGGCCTCTTTCTGACGCTATGGCTGATCCGCTGGTTCGGCCTCGACTACACCCGCGCGGTGGCCTATACGCTGATCCTGTGCGGTCTGGTGTGGAACGGCACCGGCGCGCTGGTGCTGGGCGTGATCGGGACGGTGGCGTGGGACTGGATGCCGGCGCTGCTGGCCGGTTCGATCATCGGTGGCTACCTGGGCAGCCACCTGGCGATCAGGAAGGGCAATCTGTGGGTCAAGCGGGCGTTTGAAATCGTGACCATCCTGATCGGCATCAAGCTGATCGCGGGCTGATGCGGATTCAGTATTCGTCGGCGTGGATGCAGTTGCGGCCGGTGCGCTTGGCCAGATAGAGCGCCTCGTCGGCGGCCTTGATCAGCGAATCGCTGTTTTGATAGAGCGGGTAGGTGGCGATGCCGCCGCTGGCGGTGGCGGAAAAATGACCGTCGCGATGCGGGTGGCGAATCTGTGAAAAATCCTGGCGGATGCGATCCATGATGACGTAGGCCTGTTCGGCATCGGTGTGCGGCAGGGCGATCAGGAATTCCTCGCCGCCGTAGCGGCAGATCACATCCTGTTTTCGCAGCCGCTGCTTGAGCAGCCACGACAGGCTGCGGATGACCTGGTCGCCCACCGGGTGGCCGTAGCTGTCGTTCACCTGCTTGAAGTGATCGATGTCCATCATCACCACCGACAGAAAACCGCCTTCGTGCGCCACGTGGGAAAGCAGCATGTCCAGCGTGTTCTTGCCGCTGGAATGGTTGAGCAGCCCGGTTAGGCTGTCGTTGTACATGGTGCGGCGCAGGGCCCGGTAGCGTTCGATCTTGCTCTTGACGATCGCGTTGAGGAACACCGGGTTGAAGGGCTTGGTGAGGAAATGGTCGCCGCCCAGCCGCATCGCATCCACCTGCAGTGCCACGTTGGTCTCGCCGGACAGGTAGACGATCGGCGTGCTGAGAAATTCGTCGTGCTGGCGGATGATGCGCGCAGCCTCCACGCCGGTGCAGTTCGGCATGTACATGTCCATCAGAATCAGGTCGGGGTTGAAATGCTTGAGCGCATTCAGGGTCTGGCGCGGGTCGTTGACGATTTCGGAAACGATCTGGTTTTCCTGCAGGGTGCGGTGGATCAGGTGGCTGGCTGTCTTGGAATCCTCCACGATCAGCACGCGGAAGGCCTCCTGCTCGTGCCGCTCATTCAATTCCAGAATGTGTTCGACGATCGCGTGCGTGGGCATGCCTTCGAGCAGGCAGCTGTCGCATCCGCCGCGCAGCGCCTGCTGCAGCCGATCGAAATCGGAGGGCATGCACAGGCTGATCAATTGCCCCATCGCAAAGCGCTGCCGCAGCGCCTGGATGCGGCCGCACCATTCGGCCTCGGGCAGGCTGCGCAGGTCGAGCAGCAGCAGGGGGGCGACACCCGCGGTGTCCGGCAGGGTTTCTCCCCAGGTGGCAAACGACGCCTGCATGCCGAAATAGCCGAGCTGTGCCTGCAGGTCGGCCCAGGCCGTGGGGTCGTGCCCGATCAGCCAGGCCTGGCCAGACTGCAGGGCCCCGGTGGTGATGTGGTCCAGGTTCTGGCGCCGGTCGGCCATACCGGCGGTGACTGCGGCGTGGGTCTCTGCCATGCGTGACAGCGCCAGCACGCGCTCGTTCAGATCGTTCAGCGCATCCTGCGGCAGCGGGTGTCCGACATCCTTGTTGAACAGCGTCAGCGTCACCTGTTCCAACTGATGGCTGGCGTGGTGCAGGGCGGTGATGCCCTTGTCGATCAGAAACTCGGTGAAGCTGTTGATCGAAACGGCCAGTTCGACAAAGCTCTCGAAAGTCGGTGTGGCCCGATAGCGCTCCCAGGCATACGACAGCGCCTGGTTCTTTTGCAGCAGTTCTTCCGGGGAGCACAGCATGGTGTGGGTGGGCAGGGGATTTTTAGCGTGTCAGGAAAACGTACAGTCAAGAGTCATCATGGCAGAGCGTTCCATTCAGTTGCCGCCTTCGAGTTCCAGCCGCAGATACTGGTTGTAGGCATTCAGCCGGTTGGCTTCATTGAATGCCGGCATGTTGCGGTATTTCGACCAGTCCACTTTTTCGTAGGCTTCCTCGAACGGAACCAGGTTGCGCGCAGCCGGACCCATCTGTTCGCGCAGAAACTTCAGATAATCGCGGGTGAAGACAAGGTCGGCGCGCGGCGTGCGCGAATGCGCGCCGTGGCCCGGCACCAGCACCTTGGGGTCGAGCGTGATCAGCTTGTCGAGCGCCGCGATCCAGGCCCGGCCGTCGGCGTCGCCGACGAAAGGCACGCGCCCGCGGAATACCAGGTCGCCGGCAAACAGCACGCGGTCCGGCTTCACCAGCAGCGCCATGTCCTCGCTGGAATGCGCCGGACCCACATCGCGCAGGGCGAGGCGCACGCCGCCCATCTCGAAATCGAGGTCGCCTGCAATAAAGCGATCGGCCTCCAGCAGCTGCGTGTCGTCATCCACCCAGGGAAACAGTACTTCCTTGCGCTGAACCAGACGCTCGGCCGCGCCCTTGGTGCGGGTGGCGCCTTCGGCCGCCTGGTGCGCCCAGATTTTGGCGCCCAGCGCCTTGAAAACCTGCAGGCCGTAGAAATGGTCGGCATGGTAATGGCTGACGATCACGAGCTTGATCGGCTTCGAGGTGATTTTGCGGATCAGGCCGACCAGTTTTTCCGCCAGCGGCGGCGAGGCCAGCGCGTCGAATACCACCACGCTGTCGCGCGTGACGACAAAGCCCGCGTTCGACATGAAACCCTGGTTCTCGCTGCTGGCCGCGCCCGGCTGGCCCTGCACGAAATAGCTGTGCGTGCCCAGCCGTACCGCTTTCATTGGCACGGTCGCCTCGTTGATGCGGGCGGACGCAGACGCGTGGGCGACGGGCAGCAACGACAGCAGCAGTAGCGTGAACAACAGGCGTAAAGTCACAAGGCGGCTCCAGAATCACCGGCCATTATAACCGTTCGGCATGCCGGGTCCGGGACGACCCCCGCAGCACGCCGTATCGGGAGCCTTGCGCCGCCCGGCATCGTCGAGGCCGATGCGCGGCTGTGGTATCTTCGCCGCTGGAAGAAGGGGGTCATGCGTGCTCAAGAAACAGTGGCCGGCGTTCGTGCTGGCGTTCATCCTTCCGCTGCTGGCGGTGTACTGGTGGTGGGGCGGGTTCAATGCCGTCAGCGTGAGCGAAACCGAGGCCGGACCTTACCGCTACGCCTACCTCGAATACGAGGGGCCGATCAACAACGCCCGCAAAACGCAGCGCAAGGCGCTGGATGAATTCAACGCGGCCAAAGTGACGGCGGGCGACACCATCAGCGTGATCCTCACGGATCCGCGTGCCGACGATGGCAAGGTGCGTGCGCAGCTGGGTTACACGCTGGCGCAGGACGCTCCGCTTCCGGAGGGCCTCAAGGAAGGGCGTATCGAGCGTCGCCCGGTGTACGCCGTCGAAGTGAACGCGGCAGTGCTGCTGGCGCCGTCCCGGGCCTACCAGGCCTTGTCCGACGATCTGCAAATGCGCGGGCAGGACATCGTCATGCCGACGGTCGAGCGTTATCGGCCCTCGGGGAAAATGGGCCGGGTCGGTACCTTTACCCTGGAGATGAATCGCTGATGGCTTTCTTTTCCGTTCTGAGCGCAGTGGCCCTTGAGCACCTGCGTCCGCTGCGGCAGCCGCTGCCGCATTACCAGCACTATTCCCGCTTCACCCAGTTTCTCGAACGCCGTTTCAATGCCGGCGAATACAGTCACGGCGCCATCGCCTGGGCGCTGGCCATGCTGCCGCTGCTGGCCGTCGTGTGGGGGGTGTTTGCCGTGCTCGAGGACATCAGCCCGGTGCTGGGCTGGATATGGAATGTCGCGGTGCTGTATTTCACCCTCGGCTTCAAATATTTCAGCGATTCGGCCGAACAGATCGCGCGCCAGCTGCGCGCCGGCGAGCTCGACGCCGCGCGCGAAAAACTGGCAGCCTGGCGCGGCGGCGACACGCAGCAGTTCAGCGTCGACGACCTGACGCGCGTCACCATCGAGCAGGTGATGGCGGCAAGCCACCGGCAGATGTTCGGCGTGCTGTTCTGGTTCGTGCTGCTGGCGTCGCTGGGCCCGGTCGGCGCCGTGCTGTTTCGCGCCGCCTCGATCCTGTCGCGGCGCTGGGCGGTCAGCCGCGGCCGTTTCGGTGCGTTTGCGCAGCGGGCGTTTCATGTCATCAACTGGGTGCCGGCGCGGTTGACGGCGCTGACCTACGCCATTGCCGGCAACTTCGAGGACGCCACCTTTTGCTGGCGCACCCAGGCGGATGCCTGGCCGGAAACGGAAGAGGGCGTGGTGATTGCCGCCGGTGCCGGCGCCATGGGCGTCAAGCTGGGGCAAAGCGTCAGTGTCGGCGACGAGACGGTATGGCGTCCCGACCTCGGCACCGGCCAGGCACCCGATCACGATTGCATCGACAGCGCCGTCAGCATGATCTGGCGCGGCCTGGTGATCTGGCTCGCGGCCGGGCTGCTGATCGTCGTCGCCAGCTGGATCTGATTTTCCTTCATGCTCAACGCGCTGTGGATCGGCTTCATCCTTGTCGCCTTCCTGATCGCGTCCTTCAAGCTGCTGGTCCTTGGCGACGCCGACATCTTCGCCGCGCTGGTCAGGGCGCTGTTCGACAGCAGCAAGACCGCATTTGAGATCGCGCTCGGCCTCACCGGCGTGATGGCGCTGTGGCTGGGGGTGATGAAAATCGGCGAGCGCGCCGGCATGCTGGACATCCTCACCCGCGGCCTGGCGCCGCTGTTCCGCCGCCTGTTTCCCGACGTCCCGCCCAACCATCCCGCGCTCGGCGCGATGACCATGAACATGGGCGCCAACATGCTGGGGCTCGACAACGCCGCGACGCCCCTCGGCATCAAGGCGATGCAGGAACTGCAGACGCTCAATCCCTCGAAGGACACCGCGAGCGATGCGCAGATCCTGTTCCTCGTCATCAACACCGCGTCGGTCACGCTGCTGCCGGTCACCATCTTCACCTATCGCGCGCAGCTCGGCGCGGCCGATCCGACCGATGTGTTCATTCCGCTCTTGATCACCACCTATATCGGCACCCTGGTCGGCCTGTTCGTCACCGGATTTTTCCAGAAGCTGCACCTGTGGAACCGCGTCACGCTGGCCTATCTCGGCGGCGCCACCGCACTCATCGGCGGCATGGTCGTGTACTTCGGCAGCCTCGAGGCCGCCGAGATGACGCGGCAGTCGTCGATACTCAGCAACGTGCTGCTGTTCGGCATCGTCGCCCTGTTTCTGCTGATGGCGGTGCGGCGGCGGGTGAATGCCTACGAGGCTTTCGTCGAAGGGGCAAAGGACGGTTTTCACACGGCCGTCACCATCATTCCGTATCTTGTCGCGATGCTGGTGGCGATCGCGGTGTTCCGCGCCAGCGGCGCCCTCGAGCTGCTGATGGGTGCGGCGCGCAGCACGGTGCTCGGGCTGGGTTTGGACGCGCGCTGGATCGACGGCCTGCCGACCGCGCTGATGAAACCGTTTTCCGGCAGCGGCGCGCGTGCCATGATGATCGACACCATGCAGACGCACGGCGCGGATTCGTTCGCCGGGCGGCTGGCGTCGATTGTGCAGGGCAGCACCGAGACGACCTTCTACGTGCTGGCGGTGTATTTCGGCGCGGTCGGCATCAAGCGCGTGCGTCACGCCGTCGCCTGCGGCCTGATCGCCGACGTCGCCGGCATTCTGGCCGCCATCGGCATGGCCTATCTGTTTTTTGGTGCAATCGCATGAAGACGTACGACACGCTCGCCGCCGTCGACCTCGGCTCCAACTCCTTCCGCCTGGAAGTGGCGCGGGTGGCCGGCGACCAGCTGTATCCGCTCGATTCGCTGAAGGAAACCGTGCGTCTGGCCGGTGGACTGGGCGACGACAAGAAACTCGACGACGACACGCAGGAGCGGGCGCTGGCCTGCCTGCAGCGTTTCGGCGAACGCCTGCGCGGCCTGTCGCCCGAGGCGATCCGCTGCGTCGGCACCTCGGCGCTGCGCATCGCCCGCAATGCCGATGCCTTCCTGCGCAAGGCCGAGGCCGCGCTCGGCCACCCGATCGAGATCGTTGCCGGGCGCGAAGAGGCGCGGCTGATCTATCTCGGCGTTGCGCATTCGCTACCGGCCTCACCCGACCGCCGGCTGGTGATCGACATCGGCGGCGGCTCGACCGAATGCATTATCGGCCACGGCCTGAAGCCGCACGAACGCGAAAGCCTGCACATGGGCTGCGTCAATTTTTCCAAACGCTTCTTTGCCGACGGCGTCATCGACAAGGCCGCGCTGAAGGCCGCCGAAACGAAAGCACGCGTCGAGGTCGAAACCGTCGCCCGCGCGTTCTCCAAAGCCAACTGGCAGCAAGCGGTGGGCTCCAGCGGCACCGCGCGGGCATTGCGCGAAATCCTCGAACAGAACGGCTGGTCGGCACGCGGCATCACCGCCGACGGCCTGGCCCAGTTGCGCAGCCAGATGATCAAGGCCGGGCACATCGATGCCCTGGAGCTTGCCGGCCTTGCGCGCGACCGCCGTCCGGTCATCGCCGGCGGCTTTGCCATCATGGCCGGCCTGTTCGCCGAGCTCGGCATCGAGCAGATGGACGTTGCCGAAACCGCAATGCGGGAAGGCATCCTCTACGATCTGCTCGGCCGCTTCCATCGGGAAGACATGCGCGAGGCGACGGTGGATGAGTTCATGCGCCGCTACCATATCGACGTCCAGCAGGCCGGGCGCGTCAAACACGTCGCGCTGACGCTGCTGGCCGCGGCCGGCGGCGGTGACGAACACGACGAACGCTTTCTCGACTGGGCCGCGCGTCTGCATGAAATCGGGCTCATGGTTTCGCACGGCGGCTACCACCGCCACTCCGGCTACATCCTGGAAAACGCCGACATGCCCGGCTTCTCGCGCACCGAGCAGGCGCGCCTGGCGCTGCTGGCGCGCGCCCAGCGCGGCGCACTGACCAAACTGTCGAGCTTTGATGGGGTGGCGGACCTCGACCGCCGCTTGGTGTGGCTGCTGCGGCAGGCCGTCATTTTCTGCCGCAATCGGGCCGAGCCCAAGCTGCCCGAGATGAAGACGGAAATCGGCACCAAGCGTTTTCGTCTGACGCTGCCCGAAGGCTGGCTCGAAAACCACCCGCTCACCCAGCGGGCGCTGGAGGAAGAGGCAGTGCATTGGCATGCGGTGGGGGTGAAGTACAGTTTCGGCTAGCGACCGGCGGTGAAGCCTACTTGTTGTAGGTGCTGATGCAGTCCTTCAATGCGTCGACGTTGCGCGTATCGAGCGTGCAGTTGCGCGGCTTGGGGGCGCTGCCGTCGCTGCGGCGGCTTGCGGCGGGTACGTCTTTGGGCGCGCTGGGTGCGGCCGCCTCGACCTGGCGTGCGGCCACCTGTTTTCCCTCTGCCATGTCCACCTGTCTTTGGGTGCTGGCGGGACCGACGTGCTCGACCAGCGTGGCCGCCAGCTTTTCCTCGGCTTCGATGCGTGCGGCCTGCGCTTCGTCCAGCGCCTTGCGGGTCTCGGCATGCGATTGGGCGGTGTCCGTCAGCGACGATTCCAGGGCCCGGCCTGCGGCAACTTGCTGCCCGACCAGGCTTTCGAGCAGGGCATAGGATTCGGCCGTGGACGTCGTGTATTCGATGAAGGCGGCGGCGAGCTTTTTCTCCGTCTCGACGCGGCGGGCCTGTTCGGCCTCGAAGGCCTTCACGATGTCGGCGCTGGGCCGGCTTTTCTCTGCAAGCGCCGCATCCAGGCGCTGGCTTTCCTGAAGCAGGGCGCCGAGCTGTTTCTGGAACTGGGTATAGGCAAGGGCACCACCCGCGAGGCTGCCCATCAACACCAGGCTGAGGTAGCCCAGGGCGGCGCGCAGACGGCGCTTGGGCTTGGGTGCCTCGGCTGCCGCTGCGGCCGGCTCCTCGCGATCCCGCGTCCGGTCACGCCGTGCGCCGGCACGCTCGTCGTCCTCTGCCTCGGCAGGCGCGCCGCAGACCTTGGTGCGCAGTCGCTGCAGCCGTGCAATCTTCGCGTCGAGTACCGCCGCAACCCTGACGCGCACCCGGGTCATCAGGGCGCGCTTGGCATGGGCCGCCACGGATTCTTCCGTGGTCTGCGCACCGTCCGGTGTTCGGGAGGATGGGCGCGTTTCGGGCTGGGGCGACGTGTTCAAACGGTTCTCGCGGGATAGGGACTTACAGGTGATATCGGCCCGTGCGGCGAATAGTTAATGGCAAAACCGCATGCCGGCGGGCTTTTCCGCTGATTTGACCCGTTTTTGGCGCATTCCGCCGTCATTTGGCGTGGCCCCATGCTCCGGATCAGAGGCCAAAAGCGCCGTCGTGCGCCACGGCGGGCGGTCTGTGCGACTTACGCTTCAGGCGCCGCCGCGGGCGCGTCGGGGATCGAGTCGATGTGCAGCGTCTGCGTGGGGAAGGCGATCTCGGCACCGTGGCCGCGGATGATGTCGGCGATTTTCAGCAGCACGTCCTGCTTGACCGCGTGGTAGTGCTCCCATTTCACGGTGCGGGTAAAGGTATAGATGAAGAAGTTCAGCGAGGAGGCGCCGAATTCGTTGAAATTGACGATCAGCGTGGCGTTGGCATCGATCTCGGGATGCGTCTGCAGCATGGTCTTCACGTCCTCGACGATGGCGGGCAGCGTGTCGAGGTCGGCGTAGCGGATGCCGATGGTTTCCCGGATGCGCCGGTTGGTCATGCGGGTGGGATTTTCCACCACGATGGTGGTGAACAGCGCATTCGGCACATAGATCGGATTCTTGTTGAAGGCGCGCACGCGGGTGTGGCGCCAGCCGATGTATTCGACCGTGCCCTCGATTTCCTTGTCCGGCGAGCGGATCCATTCGCCCACCACGAACGGTCGATCCAGGTAGATGGTCAGGCCGCCGAAGAAGTTGGCCAGCATGTCCTTGGCGGCAAAGCCCACCGCGATGCCGCCGATGCCGCCGAAGGCGAGCACGCCGGCGATGCTGAAGCCCAGGTTCTGGACGATGACGAGAAAAGCCAGCACCAGGACGGTGACCCGTCCCAGCTTGGACAGCGCATCCACCGTGGTGAAGTCGATGCCCTGGCCGATGGCTTCGGTGCGCGCAAGCAGGCCGTTCGAGGCGTTGCGTATCAGCCGCAGCAGGAACCAGGCGAACGCGATGATGATCAGCGTGTCGCGTACCGGATCGACGTACGCGGGCAGTTCCACGCCGCGGTGCTGATAGATGATCCTGAGCGCATAGGCCGTGCCGGCCACCCACAGGATGAAGGTGAGCGGCTTGCGCATCGCCTTGAACAGCGCGTCGTCCCACACTGCCGCGGTGCGCGAGGCCAGCTTTTCGATATGGCGCAGCAGGTAATAGGCGCCGACATTCAGCGCGATGACGGCGACGATGATCGCCATCACTTCGGGGATCCAGGGATGGGCCAGCGAAGGCAGGCCGAGTTGTTGCGCGAGTTCTTTCATGGGTGAATGCGGGCAGAAATTCCGGGGCGGTGTGCCCCGATTCTAAGCGCAAAGCCGCTGGGCGCCGATCGGGCGCCCGTGTGGATCAGCGTCCGGCGACCTCTCGCATCAGGGACAGGCCGGCCGCGCCAGGGCTTGCAGCGTGGCGCCGCGTTCATCGGTGACGAACGCGACCACGCCCAGATCGGCCGCTTTCCAGTCCGGCTGCAGGATGAAGCGATGGTGGACGCGCGACGCATCGAACGGGCCGGCAAGTTCGCGCACGACGTCATCGTGCAGCAGCGTCCGCCGGGCATTTTCGCCTGCGGTCACACTGGAGCTGAGGCGGTTCTCGGTCAGCGCCAGATAGAGGCGTGCGTTGCGTCCGGCGGCCGTGCTGGCGTAGCGGACTTCCGTTCGCGTATCGATATGGCCAGGCATCGTGTCGAGGCTGAGCGTGAGGTGTGCCCGGGCCGGGACGGGGGCACGCGCGGGCAGGCCACGGTGCCAGCTGCGGAAATCCGCGCCGTCGAGCATGAACTGTGGCGTATAGATCCAGCCCGACAGCCGGTTGCGATCGCGCTGGCGCTGGCTGAACGCTGCCTGTGCAAAGCGGTCCTTCCAGCCCAGCCGGTCCCAGTAGTCCACGTGGAAGGCCAGCGCCACCACGCCGGCATCGCGCGGCAATTGCGACAGCCAGCGGTCGGCCGGCGGGCAGGAACTGCAGCCTTCCGAGGTATACAACTCCAGCAGGCTGGTGCGGGTGGGCCCGCTGGCCGCGTTGCAGGAGGCCGCGTTGGCCGTGGGCGTGAGCAGGCAACAGAACAACAGGAAAGCGCGCATTGATGTCTCCCGGAGGAAACACTCAGTCGCGCCGGAGCGCACAGACTTACAAGCGGAATCGCGCGACGACCGCGCCTATTTCAGGACGCGCGCGCGACGTCCGATCTGGATTCCATTGGGGGTGACCGGGCTTCCGGGGGACGGCAGGAAGTGCGGCCCCGTGTTGTTCGCCGTGACCGGGATCATGGCCTGCGCGTGCGCGACAAAGTGTGTCAGCGCCGCGCATTTTTCGAGGCAGGCACAGCGCCGGTCGTCGATCAGACGGGACACCGTGACCGCGATGGCATCGCAGGCATTGGTCAGTCGCTCGAAGCCGGCTGCGCAGGCACACTCGCGCAGGCGGATCAGCGTCAGGGCATAGTCGGTAATCGCATCTTGGGTCAGCGCGGCGGGATGGGCAAAGCAGGGGCTGGCAACGGCCCGGGTCAATGCGGCCAGGGCATCGTGCACCGCCGCCACAGCCCAGTTTTCGGTCTCGGCCGGTGCCGGTTTTCGCCCCAGGGTTCTGACGGTCGTCGTGCGGGTCTGCGGTTGGGGCTGGGGAACGTGCATGCTGCGCATGGTTTGCCTCCTTTATATTGGGCCCGGCGGGGGGCAGGAGCGGGCTGTCCTATATCGACCAGAACAAGCGAATCTTTAATATATGTACTAGAAATTGATAGTACAAATGTATCTTTCTTGTATGCCGACCGGTCTGCGGATGCTGCTGGCGGGCGTTAACTGGATGCACCGGGCCGAACGGGCGGCCTGATGCGGCGCCTTACATCTGCGAACGCAGCAAGGCGACGGTATGCTCGAGCAGCTTTTCATTCCAGGGACGGTGCTGCCATTCCGCATAGGTAATCTGCCGCGATTTTTTCAGGTCGTCCTCGAAGATGTCGATCTGGCGCTGCGCAAACGCATGGTCGTAGATATTGAGGTTGGCTTCGTCGTTGAGCCGGAACGAGCGCGAATCGAAGTTGGTCGAGCCGACCGACACCCATACGTCATCGACGACCATCACCTTGCAGTGATACATGGTCGGCTGGTATTCGTAGATTTCGGCGCCGGCCTCGAGCAGATCACCCCAGCGCGCACGCGAGGCGCGCCGCACCGGTTCCGAGTCGATGCGCGTGCCGGGCAGGATGATCCTGACTTTCACGCCGCGCTCGAGCGCGCGCACGAGGGTTTCGACCGACAGATCGTCGGGGACAAAATAGGCATTGGCGATATAGATCGTCTTGCGCGCCGAGGCGATCGACAGCAGATACATCAGGCGCACGCTTTCGCTGCCTTCGTTCGCTGAGCTCTTGAACACCTGCGCGTAGTGCTCGCCGACCGGCTGCAGCGGCGGGAAATAGTCTTCGCCGTGCAGCACCTCGCCGCTGGTCTTCATCCAGTTGTCGAGGAAGGCGGCCTGCATGTGCGCCACCGCCGGACCTTCGATCCGGAAATGCGAATCGCGCCAGTGATCGGCATCCTGTGCATCGCCCAGCCATTCGTCGGCAATGCCGACGCCGCCGGTGAAGCCCACCGTGCCGTCGACCACCAGCAGCTTGCGGTGGGTGCGGTTGTTCATCCGGGCCAGGTGGTACCAGTGCAGCGGATGGTATTTATGGAGCTCGACCCCGGCGTCTTCCATCAGGTCCAGCAGTTCATCGTCCATCTTCAGGCTACCGACCCAGTCGACCAGCACATGGACCTTGACGCCGGCCTGAGCGCGTTCGGCGAGCGCCTCGGCAAACTCCCGGCCGATGTCGCCCGACCAGTAGATAAACGTCTCAAACGTGATGGTTCTCCGGGCTGCGCGAATGGCCGCCAGCATCGGCGGAAAAATCTCGTCGCCGTTGATCAGTTCCTGGACATGGTTGCCGCCCACCAGTGGCGGGCCGAGCAGGTGGCTCATCGTGCGCAGGAATTGCGGGTCCTGCACCGCATAAATTTCGCTGATCCGGGTTTCGACCTTTTTCTCGCCGGGGAGGAAATTCAGCGCGAGGATGGTGGCGAGAATCGAAGCGGCGACAATCCAGAAAACGAGCATTTTTCGGGTTTTTATGAACATTGTGAATTGCATGGGCATGATTACGACCCCGAAAAACGAGGCCGCCAGTCTGTCGTCACTTCGATTGCCCGCCGGTCCAGCCAGCGGGCAGGCGCATTACGGCACCACGCGGGCATTTTCTCCGCTGCCTTCGACCATGACCTGCATGCCGGTCCGCAGGCGCGCGTCCACCGGTTGCAGAATGGTCACGCGTCCGCCGGTGCGCATGTCGACGCTCACCTGCTGCACAGTCTTGTCCCTGACCTTGGTTTCGCCGTAGGTCCCTGCGGCACCGCCGAGTACTGCGCCCACCGCAGTGGCCATCTTGCTGTCGCCGACCGCCGAGCCGAGGATGCCGCCGGCCACTGCCCCGACCGCGGTGCCCACGCCGAGCTTGTAATCGGCGTCCACCTCGATGTTCTCCAGCGAGGCAATCGTCCCACGCCGGTCCGTCTGGGTTGCAACGCTGCCGGTGGTGGTGCCGTATTTCGTCGTGTCCTTGGTCGGCATGTCCGAACAGCCGGCGGCAAGGGCCGCGCCAAACAGGACAGGCAGCACGCGTTTCAGTGTGTTCATGATTCGCCCCTCATTGTTGGAAGACTTCAGTATCAGGAACGCGCGCGGTGCTGACTATCCGCGTTCGCCTGGTCCGCACGTAGGAAAAAGCCGCATACCACTGCCTGGGTGTGCCCGAGGGCAGGCTGTGACGTCCAGAAACAAGGCCGCCGCCTCGATACGGAAACCAGGTTCCGGATCGAGGCGGCGGCCTCTGCGAGATTACGGTCTCATTACTTCATCGGATGCAGTTCGACCCGACGGTTCTGGAAGCGGCCTTCGTCGGTTGCGTTGTCTGCCACCGGCTGGGACTCGCCATACCCCTTGATCACCAGGCGATCCGCCGGGATGCCCTTGGTGACCAGGTAGTTCTTGACCGATTCAGCGCGGCGCAGCGACAGATCCATGTTGTAGGCCTCGCTGCCGCGGCTGTCGGTATGCCCTGCCACTTCGACCTTGCCGTCGCCCCAGGCTTTCAGGCTTTCTGCCGCTTCGTCGAGCTTGGGATAGGCTTGCGGACGCAAGCTGGCCTTGTCGAAATCGAAGTTCACATCATCCAGCACCAGGCGGAGGGGCGCCGGCGCGGGGGTCGGGGCGGGTGCCGGAGCGGGTTCCGGGGCGGCAGCCGGAGCAAGCGCAGCCGGCTCGGGTGCAACTGCGGCGGGCGGGCTTTCGACGACAGGTTCAGGTTCAGGGGCCTTTTCCGGGGGAACCGGGCAGGGCTTATCGAACAAGGCCCGCCCCGGGCAGCCGATGGTCCTGAAAAGCTCGTAGCCTGTGGTTTTTCCGGTGGGGCTGGCCGCATTGCTGGGGTTATAGAAAACGCCGGGTTCGGAATGCTGTGCCGCTAGGGCGCTGCCGGACAGAAAAGTTGCCGCACTGGCGCAGATAAGCAAATGAGTGGTTCGCATTTTTCAGGCTCCTGTGGTTATCAATCTAAATCGTTTCCCTGGAAGTTCACCTTGCCGCCGTCCATCCGGCCATGCCGTTCCCTGCTTGACAGGCACATGGCTCCAGCCGGATCCGTGTATGGCGTCCGATAAATTCAATTTAGCGTATCCCCCCGTTTTTGCTTGTCAGCGGATCGATTCACTCTTTGTCAGAGAAATCCTTCAATTGGCAGCGCCGAGGGAAAGATAGGGTCGGCGTGAATTGACGTCAGCGCCAGCAATCATGCGGGCTGAGCGGCTGTTTTTCGGATCGATACCCGGCGAACAGCGGGTGCAGCCAAAGTCGTGCCAGGCAAGCAACGGGCGCCGGAGGGCACAGAAAAAAAAAGATTACTTTCTATACTCATTTCCAGATTGGGTGATTTTCGGAGGGGCCATGTCAAGAACAACCGAACTGGTGAAACTGCCCGGCACAGTGGCTGCCGTGCTGTATTCCAGAAAGGGCTACCTGGAAGAATCCGATGGTGAATTGACCGCGGCCGAGGCTGCGGAAATGGCTAGCCTGTGCACCGCCATCACCCTGAACCTGGAAATGCAGTGCAGCCTGCTGGGTCGCCTGGCTGGCAAGCCGGGCTGGGACAGCGCCTATGGCTGGATGACCTGGGGTCCGGACATGTCCCTCGTCACGGTTCACGACAGCACCTGCATCGTGCAGGCGCAGTCTACCTCGTTCAACGACGTGTTCAGGGCCATGACCGAAGCGGCAGTCACCGAGCCGATCAAACCGGGGGGTAAAGGAGAGCCAAATGTCAACATTGGATGAATTGATGCGCCTGCCGGGGGTGTACGGCGCGATCGAATTTTCCTGCAAGGGCGAACTCGGCCAGGTGCGGGGTGATCTGAAACAGGATTTTGCAGAAATCGTTGCCCAGATGTGTGCCGCCAACATGGCGATCTATCGCATGCAGGCCACGGGATGGACCAAACTGACCGGCCAGCAGGGCTTCCTGCCCGAACGCGGCTTTGCCTTTGTGACCCTGGATTACGTGGTGATGGGCATGAACGGCACGGCGATCCTGGCGGACAGCAAACTGTTTGATTACGACGCGGCGTACCGGCGTTTCACCGCCGCGGCCTGAACCGGGCATCACAGAAGGAGCGTCCACCATGCACAATCTGGAGAGCCTGTCTCAGCTCAAGGGCGTCGTCGCCACCTTGCGTTTTCTGGACGACGGCAGCCTGGCCGAAGCGGCGGGAGACCTGGACCCGATCGATCCGCAACTGGCCGCCGAGCTGTGCCACGCGAACGGCCGCATCATGCACCACAACAGCGACATGCTGATGACGCTTTCCGGCACCGAGGGCTGGCCGTCCCGCGGCTGGATGATGGTGGGCGATGAACTGTCCATCTGCGCCGTGGCTGAGGTGGCCTGCCTGGTGCGCAATCGCGATGTTTCATTCAATGACGTGTTTCGCAGCCTGACGGAAATTGCCCAGAAATAGGCGGGGGACGCTCACGCAGACGCCCGCCGTGCGCCGATGGCGTGGAGGTCAAGCGATCGTCCTGACGCCAGGGCCCGCTGTCCGGTGATTCTGCGCGGCAGCATCACACGCAAACCCGGGGGACCGTTCCTGATGCAGAAACCGATTGTGCGAGCTGTGCGTGCAGCCTTCATTCTTGCCAGCCTGCTGGCCCTGCCGGCGGCCCATGCCGAGATGCGTCCGCTGTGGGAAGTGGGCGCCGGGCTGGTGGTCCTCAACCTGCCCAACTATCGCGGCTCGGATGCAAGGCAGACCACGGTATTGCCGATGCCCTATCTGATCTACCGGGGCGACGTGCTGAGAGCGGACCGCGACGGCCTGCGCGGTCTGCTGTTCGACAGCGAGCGGCTGGAGGTCAACGTCAGCCTCAACGGCAGCCTGCCGGTCAGCAGCGACGACGATCCGGTGCGCCAAGGCATGACCGACCTCGACCCCGCCGTTGAACTGGGCCCCTCCATCAACGCCCGCCTGTGGCAATCGGCCGACCGCAGAATGCGGCTGGACGTGCGGGCGCCGGTGCGCACTGCCATCACTGTTGCGTCCCGCCCCGAGCAGATCGGCTGGCTGTTCTCGCCCAACCTGCTGCTGCAGATCCGCGACCCGGCTGGGCACGCCGGCTGGAACCTGGGCCTGCAGGCCGGCCCCTATTTCAACGACCGCGAATACAACGCGTATTTCTATGGCGTGCGCCCCGCCGAAGCCCTTGCAGGCCGCCCGGCCTACGACGCGTCGGGCGGCTATTCCGGTGCGCAGATCACGCTCACCCTGACCCGGCGTTTTCCGCGCTGGTGGGTCGGCGGCTTTCTGCGCTACGACACGCTGGCCGGATCGGTGATCGAGGACAGCCCGCTGGTAAAGCAGTCCGACGCCGTTTCGGTCGGGCTTGCGCTGAGCTGGGTGTTCAAGGAATCGACCCGGCGGGTCGACGCCGAGGAATAGGGGTTGTCCCCCTAGATGGCCTGAGTCTGGCTGCGCCCCAGTTTTTTGGACTGATAGAGCGCCTGGTCTCCGCGCGTCAGCAGGGCGTCCAGCGTGTCGTCATTGCCCCGCCATTGCGACATGCCGATGCTGACCGTCCAGGCAATGGGCTCGCTTTGCTGGGCGGCTTCATGCAGGCGTTGTGCAACACGCTGCGCGGCTTCGAGTGGGGTATTGGGCAGGATGGCCATGAATTCGTCCCCGCCAAACCGGGTGAGGCGGTCGGTTGTCCGCAATGCCTTTTTGGCGCGTTCCGCAAAATCGATCAGCACCCTGTCGCCGGCAAGGTGGCCGTGGGTGTCGTTGATGTCCTTGAACTTGTCGAGGTCGATCAGCATGATGGTCAGCTTGTTTCCATGGCGCCGGGCCCGGGCGATTTCGCGCTCGAGTTCGTCGACCGCCGCTTTCTTGTTGAGGCATTGGGTCAGGTCGTCGTGGCGGCTCAGGTATTCCAGATCCTGGCGCAGTCTTTCGGACGCCAGCATGATGAAGCTGATCGTCCCGATCGGGATCATCACGGACGGCAGCGCCATGTAGAAAAGCTGCGAGGTCGATTCGTCCAGCAGACTGGTGGGCACCTCGAAGCCCAGCATCAGGCCACCCAGGCGCAGAATCCGCGAGACGATCAGGACGGAGAGTGCAAACAGCAGAATGGCGCGCCCCGTGGTGTTGGGCAGTTTCTTCAGGACCAGGACCAGCTGGTCCAGCAGCACCACCAGCGTGAACGCACTCAGCGTCGCAAGCCGCATCCCCACGCTCGGCTGCACATAGGTGAACCACACAAACAGGGCCACATAGGCCAGCACAAACCAGAACAGCAGCACGGCGTTGTCCCGGGGCGCCACCCCGGCAAACTTCCGCGTGCCGGCGTTCATCAGCATGAAGCCGAGCAGCAGCATCAGCTGGGCCACGATGATGCTGAACAGGTCCGGTATCGTGTCGCGGGCGACAAACAGCGGAATGGCCAGCGCAATGACCAGCACCGACACGCCCCACTCCCGCAAGCCCCGAATGTTTTTGGGGAAGGTCCGGGCAATGACCAGCAGCACCACGCTCATGGCCAGGGCCATGAAACACGAGCTGATCAGGATGATTAACGGGGGCGGCATCTAAATAGGGTGTTCATAGTGTGTGCCGGATCGCCGGGCGGTGTCAGGCGTGCAAGTCATGCGGGAGGTCTCCCTGAATCAGGCAGGACCGATCTGTCATCGCTTGCCGCCGCCGCGCGGGTACGCAGTCGGCGGACATTCTAGCGTGGTCCTTCAGGCTTCCATACCGTTTTGAAGAATCGACCAGCGCGCCAGCTTGTCCTCCGGCGTCATCGACGCATGCGCCGGGCTGGTGGACGGCAGCGTTTCGCAGCGGATGCTCTGGAGGGCGGCGGGCAGGCCGGGCAATACGACCCGGCGATAGAGCTCGGCGGCCTTCGATCCGTTGAAGGCGATCAGCCGGATCTGCGGGTGGGCCGCGATGAACGGAGCGAAGTCGTTAGGCACCACGCTGTCGGGACGGATCGAGGCATCCAGGCTGCCGGGGCGGTGGGCGGCCGCGCACACGTCCCACAACGCAACCCGGCTCAGGATCAGGCGCCGGGTGCGCTCGTCGTAGGGTAATTCGGGGCCGGCGCTGAAGAGCCGTCCCATCAGGGTCCAGAACGCATTGCGCGGCTGCGCGTAGTACTGCTGCTGCCGCAGCGATTCCTGCCCCGGCAGGCTGCCGAGTATCAGCACCCGGGCGTGCGCGTCGGCAATCGGCGGAAAACCGGTCGAAACCACGCGCGCCTACGCATCCTCGCGCCGCGCGGTCAGCAGGAACACCGGGTAGTCCTGCGTGCCGCGGTCGCGTTCCTTTGCAATGCTGAACACCGTCTGAAACTGTACTGCGGCGAAGCCCGCCTGGGCGGCGCGCCGGCCAAGCCCGGCGCGGTCGAAGCCGTGGTGCACGTCGACCTCAGGCCCGTGGAACGAGCCGTCTTCCTGGTCGAGATCGGCGATGCACAGATGTCCGCCGGGCTTCAGCAGGTCGTGGAAGATGGACAGGATCCGGTCCGTGTCCGGCACGTGGTGCAGCGTCATCGCGGTCACGATCAGGTCAAAGCGCTGTGTCGGCACCGGACCGGCCAGCAGATCGAGCTGCTGCGTCGTCATGTTGCGCACGCCCTGCGCCGCGATTTTTTCGTTGACCACCTCGAGCATGCCGCCCGAACTGTCCGCCATCAGGATGGTGCCCAGCGCATCCTTCAGCGGAAACGACAGCAGGCCCGTGCCGCAACCGTAGTCGAGCGCGGTCATGCCTTGATTCAGCGGCACCGCCTGGCGAACGGCGTCGGCGATCTTCAGCCCGCGTTCGCGGAACAGCGGGTTATCGTCCCATTGGCGGGCTTTGCTGTCGAAGTGGGCGGCGTCGAGTTGAGTGGTCTGGGTCGTCATGGGGTGAATGGTAAATGGGATGCCGTGTGATTGCATCGTCTCTGCGTCACTGTCGCGCGCACGGCCCTCGCGGTCCTGTACTGCCGAAGCGGTCGTCACCAGTAAGGGGTGCGCCCCAGCGTATTGCCCGGTGGATCATAATTGCAGGCCACCAGCCGGGTGGCGTTGCAGATCGCCTCACCGCATCCCAGCCGGGTGGTGCCACGCCAGACCATCTGGGTGTAATGGCCGATTTGCCGGTAATTATTTTTGGTGATGACGCCGCCGCGATAGTGTGCCTTCTCGCTTTCCCATCCGTGAGCGGCATCGATCGCTCGGTAATGGCGGGCAGTTCCCTGGAAGAGGTTTTCGCCGTAGCGGTTGGGCTGACGATGCCGCATACGGCAACCATTGGCCGCCAGGTGGTCGGCCCACTGCTGCGCCTGCGCGGCGAGCCCCTCATCCCAGCGCAGCGGCGCCACGCCCACATCGGCGCGCACCGCATTGTGGTGGGCAAGCATCGCGCGAATATCGGCCGGCTCCATCTTCGTCTGCTTGAGGGCAGGGCTGACGGCAGGCGATGGGCTCACGTGGTCAGGGTCGGTAGAGCGGGCCGGCAGCGGCTCCGCGCATCCGCCGAGCAACGCGAAAACCAGCGGGATCAAACGAATCACAGGGCGAGACATGGGATGCCTTTTGTGCCGGGACAGACCTCGGATGGAGTCGCCCGCATGCATTTTGGTTTCCGTTGACGCAAGCGAATGGGGCGTGCATCAGAATCGCTTTCATGTTTTGTTGCTCCCCAGTATGCGGACGGTTCACTGAAGAATAGCGGCGCAGCGTTGCCTGTCCAGTGGAGGGGGCGTCAACAAACAGGATGGGCGCTTGGGCATAGAGATTGCGCGGAAGTCGCCAACGGGCAAGACCTGGTTGTACGCGCAGCGAATGGGCCGGCAGGATCATCGGATATGCTTCACTTTGAATATCGTGTGTGACCCCCATTAACAGGGTTGGTCTATCACTGCTATGAAGTCAGAATACGTGGACGATTGTTGTTCATTGGATAAATGTTCATGCTCCGACTCAATGCACTGCTGCTCATGGCGGCCTCCTTGGGTGGCTGCGCTACCTCTCCTCGGCCCGATGTCGGCGAGATGGCTGATCCGGGTCGTCTACCCTCGGCCAGGCAAGTAGTAAGTGTTGTTGGGCTTCGTCCCTGTAACGACGGCGCGGAGCGGGCGCTGACAATCGATCCCCGCCAGGCGGTCAACATACTGGTGCATGGTTGCAACGGCTCGACTGGAAAGTTTCAGGCCCTGGCGGAAGTGCTCGCTTTTCATGGGCAGCAAAGCGCCTGCTTTGACTACGATGATCGCGATAGCCTCATGACGAGCTCCGGCCAGCTTGCCAACGCGGTCGATGCTCTTGCCCAGCACCTGGAAGCGCCGCAGATTACGGTGATAGGCCACAGCATGGGAGGGCTCGTCGCCCGTAAGGCGCTCATTGAGACCCATCCCAACCCCGTGCGCAACACGCATGTTGACCTGCGTTTGGTAACCGTCTCGGCGCCGTTTTCCGGTATCGCTGCTGCGAAAATGTGCGCGGTCCCCGCGTTGCGCGTGGCGACACTGGGCCTCAATGATCTTGTCTGCTGGCTGATCAGTGGCGAGAACTGGTTCGAGATTACCGCGGCTTCGGACTTCATACGGGATCCCGGGCACCTGAGCCTGCAGGTGCGTAGTCACCTCAAGGTTGTCACCGACGAGCGCGGCACGTGCCGTCGTCGCCTCGATGACGGTCGATGTGTCGAAGACGACTATATTTTCAGCCTCGATGAACAGAGGTATCCGCCGGTCACTCTGGCACCCCGAACCACTGACGTCGAAGTCCCCGCCGGGCACGTCGAAATTGTTGGCGAATCCGGTGTCACGCCTCACAAGCTGATTAACGTATTGCAGCGCGAGGGCATCGTCCGTCCCACGCCGCCGGAACGGCAGTCCGCCTTCCAGGCGCTACTGACCCAGCTTTATGGTCGATGAGTGTGGCCAATCGATCAGTCGCGAGACCTGTAGCACAACAGGGATCAGCTAGGGCTGTGTAGCGGGTCGTAAAAAGGCCAGGATGCCTGGCCGGTGCACAGACGCGCAGACGTCCCACAGGGCGTCCCATTCTGAAAAAGGTGTTGCGCTCGTTCCGCGTAGGCCAATTCCGGGCCCGCGCCAAAGAGTCGCCCCATGATTTTCCAGAACGCATTTTGAGGCTGGGCGTTGTACTGCTGCCGCTGGAGCGAAACCTGCCCGGGCAGGCTGCCGAGAATCAGCACCCGCGCGTGCGCGTCGGAGATGATGATGCATAGTCAAACTAACCCCGGCTCCGTTCAAAACACGTCAACCGAACATCCACGCTGAGCGCCAGCGTCGTCAACGCAGCGGCCGCAGCGCGGCCCTCGGCACTGGCGCGAAAGAGATGCGGCGTCATCGCCAGCAGGTCGGCAATCTGATCGGCGCTCGTGAGTTCGATCGAAAAGTGCAGCGCGTCCGTCGGCAGTCTGCTGAAGCCTGCCGGGGTCTGCACGTCGGCCGGGCGCTCAGGCTTCAGACTGGGATAGATGATCTCGCGCAGCTCGCGCAGATGATCAGGCCCGGCATCGACCTGCACCAGCAGGCCGCCCGGCTTCAGCACCCGCGCAAATTCCCCATAAACGGGGAAGCCGAATAGGCACAGCACGCGATCGAGCGTGCCCGGCAGCACCGGCAGGTTGGCGTTGCTGCCCACCACCCAGCTGGGCCGCCGGTCCTGCTTCGCCGCCGACAACACGGCCCACTTGGAAATATCCAACCCCAGCAGTGCCAGCGTTTGTTCGTCGCCCATTGCTGCGGCCAGCTGGCGCAGGTAGTAACCCTCGCCACACCCGGCATCGAGACAGCTGATGCTCGCGTCAGCCGGCAGACCGGCCAGCACGGCCCGGCTCACCGCAGCGGCTATCGGCTGGTAAAAGCCGGCCGTCAGAAAGTGCCGCCGCGCCGCCACCATCTCCTTGCTGTCGCCCGGATCGCGCGAGCGCTTGTGCTGTACCGGCAGCAAATGCGTGTAGCCCTGGCTGGCGATGTCGAAACTGTGGCCGGACGCGCAGGTCCAGGCGGACCCTGTGCAATGCAGGGGTGTGCCGTCGAGTGGGCAGGCGAGCGCCTGAAATGGGATGATGCGCATTGGCGGGTGCTGTGACGGCCCAGGTGTGGGCTAAGGGTGTGATGCAAGTGCGGGGCGCGAAAAACCTGATCGGTTCATGCCATTCGAGCCTGTTGTTCAGGTGTGTTTCTTAACGGCTGACCACGTTCAATCCCGGCTTCAATTCGCTTTCATCGATATAACCGATGGCACCCGGTGTGTTTTGGACAAAATCGATCACTTCGGCTGCGCTTGATAACTCCTTGGGTGGAATCCCTTTGCCGATGAAGCGGCGCACAGTCCAATAGGCGGTGTACTTGTCGTTGTCCTGGTTAAGGTAGCGCTGCAAGAAGCGATCGCGCAGTGTTCCCGGTTTGAGGTTGACCGCCGTAACGTGTGTTCCATCTACCTCGATCGCTTTCCCGGTGAAGATTCTCTGCACGGTGCCCGGCTGCAGCTTGCCGACACTGGGGTGTCCGATCACGACGACGTTCTGTGCATGCGCTTCGCTCAGCGCAAGGATCAGCAGCAAGGAGAGCAGCCAGGATTTCTGTTTCATCATGGTTTTCTCCCTCAGAACGTGAAGCTGTAAGAGAGAGAAAACACATTGATGCTTCGGTCGCCCGATTCACCCCCCGGCGACGCATCGATGAAACTGGAGGCGACCCCCGTTTCCACTAAAGACCATTCAGCCTTGATCTTGTTGCGGGCATCGATCGCGTAGGAGGTGCCGAGCGCCCACGACTGCTGGTCGTAGACCACCATGGCATCGGCAAACGTACGCTGCAAAGCATTCAAGGCAGGCACGAGTGTCTGAGTCGTATTCACCGCCTGATACAGGTCGCGGTTCTTGGTGGTGAGCTTGGCGTAGGTCAGGTAGGGGGTCCAGTGACCGACTTCCTTTTGCAGCGTCAGGTAAAAGCCCTTGCTGTCGGGGGAAAGGGTGGAACCGTCGTTCTTGCGCCTGACGTATTCACCTGTCGTGCGAAAACCGTGCCCCAGATCGATGCTTGCTCCGAGATGGGCGGTGGTGCTGGTGATTTTGTGCGCGAACGTATCTGCTGGCCAGTAGTAATCGCCAATACCCGCATTCGGAACAAGCACATAGGTTGTCGGCCCCAGGTTTGCACCGCCGCGTGGCGTGGTCTCGGCATGATGGAATCCCGCGAGGAACGTGTTCCCCCCCTGGTTCAGGCTCAGCCGCAAGCCTCTGGATTCCATTTTCAACTTGGCAAAGAATTCGCCTGGCTGGCCGTCTGGCGTAAGTTGAAATGGAGGGGGGCCATTTTGATCGCGTGCGTAGAAGCGCCACGAGGCGTCATTGGCCTTGCCCCAGTAGCCGTCGAGCACCAGTTCGTTCTCGTTGATCAGCCAGGTCTTGGCGAACGACGCGCCGACAAAATCCACGGTGGCGGCGGTTGAATAGACTTCGATCGGCAGGCGGGCGGGGGTGAAGGTCGTGCCGACGTCGGCGTTTTCGGAGTTCAGGTAGAAGGGGATGCGCAGTTTACCGGCGCGAAACAACCAGTCATCGGTGGGCCGGTACGACAGGAAGGCCCAGCTCAGCGTCGCTTTTACATCTTGATCGCTGTCTGTGGCGGGCGCCAGCTTGGCCTGTACGGTTGCGCTCCATTCAGGATTGAAGCGGGCGCTCAATTGCGCCCCCAGAACGGTATCGCGCTTGAGCGTGCCGTTGTCATCAATAAAACGCTGGTAGGCGTTTTCCTCATCGGACTGCGCGTAGCCGATCGTGCCGTAGCCGGACAACGAAAAATCGACGGCGTGCGCCGACAGGCTTGCCGCACTTAGCAGCAAGCAAGCGAGGGGGGGAATCAGGTTGCGTAACCGCTGGTGCATGGTTATTGGCCGGGTGTGCGTCTGGGTAAGAAGGGGGCGGGTTTTCCTGGGAACCCGTCCCGCTCCGCCTTGTTGTTTGGGTGAATTATTACATCAAGCGCCCTGAACGCCTCAACAGATTGTTCATACTGGGGAAAACCGGCTCAGATTTCGGGCTTGGGGCTTTTGCAATAGCCGTTGAGCTCGACATAGGCCTTGCCGCTCGTCGCGCCGCTGACCTCGCAGGCGCCTTCCCAATAGACCGGGCCGACCCAGAAGCTGTGGTGGCCGCACAATTCCTGGTTTTTTACGCTCGGCAGCACGGTAAACGTTTCATCCTCGATTCTGACCGTCCAGCCGGAAGGATAGGTGCATCCCGTGGCCGGGCTGGTCCAGTGGCCCAGCACGGTCACGTCGAATTGATGGGCGGCGAGATTGGTGGTGCGGCCTTCGGCGTCGGTGATCGAGCCGGATTTTTCCACGTCGGCGTCGCTGCCGTTGAAGTCGAACAGCATGACCTGGCGATTGTCGGCCAGCTCGATGGCAAACCATTGCCAGCCCTGGCTGATGGCCTGAAACAGCTCGCCGTATTGGCGATCGAACCAGCTGGTGCCCGTGACCTTGTAAGACGTGCCCTTGATGCTCAGGGTGCCTGTCGTCGTCATGTGGGTGCGCGAGTAATAGTAGGTGTAGCCGCCAAAAACATAGGGGTGCGCGTCGCCGCCGTAGTGCAGCGCGGGCGGCTTGGTCGATTGCAGGTCGATGTCCAGCACATAGTCACCGACCGCGCTGTGCAAATGATCCGTCCCGTTGCCGCCCGCGGCGGTGACCGCATTATCCGCGCCGGAACTGAGCTTGAAGCCGTTCGGGGTTTTGTTGGGGAGATGAAATTCGACAAACTCCTTGAATTCGAAACGGTTGCCGTTGACATCCGTGATGGCCGCCTGCACCAGCTGGTCACGCATGAACAGGAACGCATCGAAGCTGAAAAACACCACCTCGAAGCCGAAGCGTTGTCCGTCGTCGGTTTCCAGATGGCCGGTCCAGTACCACCACTGAACCTGCTCGGATGGCAAAAAGGCATCGTCTGCCGGCAGCCTCACGGGGCCGATCAGACCGCGCTTCGGCATGAACCAGCACATGAAGATGGCTACCGCCAGCAGGATCCACGGCAGCAACGGCGGGTGCCTCCAGGCAATCAGCGCCAGGACAATTACGATGAGCCAGGGCGATTTCTGCCAGATTGTCCTCACGCGAGCCTCCGTTTTTTCTTATGCAAGGTACCGTACCTGATTTCGCCCCGATTGCTTGGCCTGGTAGAGCGCCTGATCCGCCTGCCTGAGAAAATCGCTCGTCGATCTCGCGTCGTTCAGCGCACGGCTGGCCACCCCGATGCTGATGGTCACGTGTTGGGCGGCAGTCGAGAAGTCGTGGGGGATCTGCAAGGCGGCCACGGCCTGGCGCAAGGATTCCGCCACCCTGCAGGCGCCCTCAAGGCCGGTTCCCGGCAACAGCACGACAAATTCCTCGCCGCCGTAACGCGCCAGCAAATCCATCGGGCGATTGATCTCGGCCTGCATGGCCTGGGCGATCCGTATCAGGCACTGGTCGCCCGAACCATGGCCATAGTGATCGTTGAACGGCTTGAAGGAATCCACGTCGATCATCAGCATCGACAAGTGATGCTGCGTTCGCAGCGCGCGTTGCATCTCGTTTTGGAGCATTTCGTCAAAATGGCGTCGATTGGACACCTTGGTCAGCGCATCCACCAGGGTGAGTCGTTTCAGTGCGTCGGTCTGCAATTTCAGGGCAATGTGGTTGCGCACCCGAGCCTTGAGGATGGGCGGGCTGATCGGCTTGTGGATGTAATCCATTGCGCCCAGTGTCAGGCCCAGCTCCTCATCCTCGACCTGATTCTGGGCGGTGACGAACAACACCGGAATATCGCGGGTATTGGGGTTGGATTTGAGGCGCTTGCAGACTTCATGGCCATCCATGTCCGGCATCATGACGTCCAGCAGGATCAGATCGGGCGCGCCGGCCTCGACCAGTTCCAGGGCCTTGGCGCCACTGGTCGCCAGCTGGATCCGGTAGTCGTCGCGCAAGATGCCGCTCAACAGACTCAGGTTGGCGGGCACATCGTCCACCAGCAATACGGTCGCACGGTCTGTCTCGGCAAACATGGGGGGCTTGTTCTCCACTTCAGGGCTCTGGCAACAAAGTCAGCGCAACATCGAAGTCAAAATGCTCAAGCGCCACCGTGATGCGGTGCACGGTCTGCAAGGGCAGCACGCCTGAAAATGCAGATTGATTGGCTTGCCACAGGTCCACCGCCTCGACGCTGCATTCCTCCAGCAACACCCTGAGCCGGGGCAAACAGTCTGGCCATTGGCCTGGCTGGGCCGCATTCTCTGGCGCTGTGTTGTGTTCATACAAAAGCGAAGCAGGCGATCCCTGCATTTCCAGGGCGAATTCTGGTGCGACGGGTTCACCATCGATCCTGGACGCCTGACCCGTTGCTTCCTTCAGCACATGCCGCAGCGCCTCGGGCAACACCGGCTTGGACAGGAATAGACGCGCATTCAACCCGGCGAGGGTCTCGTGCATCATGTCCGTATCGTAGGCGGAGACGATGACCGGCACAGGCAGCTGGCCCGGATGCTGTTCGTGCAGACGGCGCAGAACCTGTTCCCCGCCCATGCCGGGCATGACCCAATCCAGTATCAGCAGATGATAGGGCCGGCCTTCCTGCCGTGCTTGTCCAATCATTTTCAGCGCAGCCTCGCCGTTTGCGGCGCGATCGATCCCGGCGTCCAGCGCCGTGCCCACGCCAAACTGGCGCAGCATGTTGACCAATACCTCACACGCCTCATCCTGATCGTCCGCGACCAGTACGCGCAGATTCTGCACGCCGGGCAGATGCACCGGCGCCGAAACGCGCTGGGGCGCGCGCAGGAAACTGACCGTGAAAATGAAGCTCGAGCCTTCATCCGGTCGGCTCTCCACCCAGATGCGGCCGCCCATCAGTTCGACAAAACGCCGGGTGATCGCCAGTCCCAGACCGGTTCCCCCGTATTTCCGGGTGATTGAACCATCGGCCTGGCTGAACTCCTGGAACAGGTTGCCCACCTGTTCGGGCGTCATGCCGATTCCGGTATCGCACACGCTGAAGCGCAGGGTCATCGACTCGCTGTCCCGCTCGTCGATGCTGACTGCCAGTTTCACATGACCGCGATCGGTGAACTTGATGGCGTTGGACAGCAGGTTGGTCAGGATCTGGCCCAGTCGCAGCGCGTCACCTAGCAAGGCGCCGTTGTCTCCCAGTATCTGGAAATCGCCGACATCGAATAGCAGCTCGATATCCTTCTCGTTTGCGCGGTGCTGCAGCAAGGTGAGCGCATTGGCGACGACTTCATCGAGCTGAAAGCGGCTGTGTTCCAGTTCCAGCTTGTCGGCTTCGATCTTGGAAAAATCGAGGATGTTGTTGATGATGTCCAGCAGCATCCTGGCGGCGCCGTGGGCCTTGGAAATATAGTCGCGCTGACGCGCATTCAGATCGGTCTTCAATGCCAGATAGATCATGCCGATGATGGCGTTCATCGGCGTGCGGATTTCATGGCTCATGTTGGCCAGGAACATCGACTTGGCCCGGGTCGCATTCTGGGCCTGATCGCGCGCCTCTTCCAATGCCCGTTGTGTCGCCTGGCGACGCGCGATATCGGCCTCGATGGATTCCGCCATGGCGTCGATCGTCCCGCCCAGCACGGCAAGCTCTTCGACTTCCGCACCGCGTGACAAGCCCACACGGGTGCGGCTGGAGAAGTCGCCCGCCGTCAGTTTGTCGGCAGTCAGCCTCAGCTGCTCGATCGGCTGCAAGACCTTGCGGCGCACCGTAACAAACGCCAACCCGACCAGTACGATCGTGACGACCATGCTCACCAGCAGCACGATAATGAGGCGTTGCAGGCGCGCGGTCGCTTGCTCGACCTCATTCCGGGTGCGGCTGCTGACCTGTTCTTTCAGGGTGTCCACGGCATGTGCCAGGTTGGCTTTCAACAGGCTGTAGTCCTGGCTGTAAACCAGCTTGCTGGCGTAGTCGAGGCGGGGCGTTCCTTCGGATACGAAATCCTGCCGCTCGGGGTCATACAGTCCCTGCGTCGCGGCAAAGGCAATCTGCTCGGTTTGCTTCATCGCCTCGGTGGCTGCGAAAACCTGTTCCAGCGTCTGCAGTTCCTGCGCATTGAAACCCAAGGCGCGCATCCGGTCCGTCAATCGATGACGCTCGCCCTGCGTGGGCGGTTCATACTTGATCCGTCCCGCAATCACGTCATCCCAATAGGTGGCGGGATTGAACTGTGCCGGAGCCGGCTTTTCGCCCTGGCGTACCGCCAGGATGTCGTAGTAATAAAAAAGGTAACGTTCCTCGCCGGTATTCGTATAGGCGCGCACCAGCCGGGCCAGTTGCTCGGTCTCCTGCTGCAGCTCGTTGGACAACTGGATGGACTGCTGCCGATGCTCCTGCGCGACCTTCATCTGGTTGTACGCCTGATCGATCAGCACGATGCACGCCATGTTGGCGCCCAATACCAGCAGCACCCCCGCCGAGAACCCGTTGGAAAGCTTGCGCAGCTTCATCGGCGCGACCAGCTCCCTACGGCGGTGTTTTCACGAGATTCGGACATGTTTGGCTGGGCGCTTGCCCATACGAATAATTGTTATCAGTTACCCCAATGCTTCATTACGGCGCCCCAAGCCGTTTGTTTAATGGAAGGCAGGGCCTGGCTGGCGCATTCTGGCCTCATTTATACCGGAAAACCGGGGTCCGCCCCCTGTTGTTCTTTGAAGCTATCCACCCCTGGGTCGGTTCTTCCAGCATTAATCCCCGCCGCCGCCCCCGTCACCTCCGCAGCCATCTCCGCTGCCATTGCAATCGTAATCGGAGCCGGCGCTCGACCAGCCATCGCCGCCGTGGCTGCGTGCCCGGCCAGCCCCTCTGCCATAAGCGTTGAGCCAGTTCAAAAAGCCAACAGCCAGCACCGCGACGCCGGCAAGACTCACCCATATGGCGGATGGCGATTGCCAATGTTTCATTAGCGCGCCGAGACCACCCAGGAGACAGCCTGTCAAAAGCCAACGCATTTAGAAGCCTGAAGAGTGAGGGACAAACAAAATAATAGGGGCAGACCACATTTTTGGATGTGTGCCAGAGAAAAAACGTTGCCGGTCATGTGTTGGCAGAAGACAAGAAGCTAGCTCCCGAATGCATGGCTGAAAATGGATTCACTCGAGGTTTTGCAACGCTGCCTGCATCGCCTGCTCGGTCACCGGGTAGGTCAGCACCGCATGGATGGGAAACAGCTCCAGCAGCTTGCCGATATGAGGTTCTTCACGGGGATGCATGAATACGATGATCTTCGCCTGCGGCGCAAAGCGTTGCAGCGTCCGGATCGTGACGTCCAGGTTCGAGACGTTGGCGCCCGCATAGTTGTTGCCCCAGCCGTAGACGAATTCGCCGACGAAGAAATCGGGCGGCTGCTTCTGCAAGGCCCGATGCAGATTGCGGGCCGTGTCGAAGCGCTCCGCCACGATGCCCAGCTTCTGGTACAGGGCGCTGAAATCGGGAGGGAAGGGGGTTTCGATCAGGGAAAAAAGGGTTTGCATGGGGCTGAAGTTTACAGCGGCGCCCATGAGTTTTGGTGCGGACAGCCTGTGGGACGCGCGAACGAAAACGTCAGCGGTTGACGTCCACGATCACCCGGCCCCGCACCTCGCCGTTGAGCAGCTTCGAGGCGAGGGGCAGCACGTCTGAGAGGCCGACTTCCTGGCTGATCGTGGCCAGCTTGGCGACATCGAGATCGCTGGCCAGGCGGCGCCAGGCTTCGAGCCGCTCGGGCCGGGGGCACATCACGCTGTCGATGCCCACCAGCGTCACGCCGCGCAGGATGAACGGTGCGACGGTGGCCGGAAAATCCATGCCGCCCGCCAGCCCGCAGGCCGTGACGACGCCGCGATATCGGGTCGTCGCGCAGACATTCGCCAGCGTGTGGCTGCCGACCACGTCCACCGCACCGGCCCAGCGCTCGCGGCCCAGGGGCTTGCCGGGCGTCGCGAACGTCGCACGGTCGAGCACTTCCACCGCACCCAGCTGCTTGAGGTAGTCGGTCTCTGCCGGCCGGCCGCTCACCGCGACCACGCGGTAACCCAGCCGGGCCAACACTGCCGTCGCCACGCTGCCCACGCCGCCGGCCGCGCCGGTCACCACAATCTCCCCATCGGCCGGCGTCACGCCATGCCGCTCCAGCGCCAGCACGCACAGCATCGCGGTATAGCCCGCCGTGCCTATGGCCATCGCCTGCTGCGGCGTGAATTGCGCCGGCAGCGGCACCAGCCAGTTGCCGTTTACGCGCGCCTTTTGCGCCAGGCCGCCCCAATGCGTTTCGCCCACGCCCCAGCCATTGAGGATCACCGCGTCGCCCGCCTTGTAATCGGGGTGGGTCGAATGCGCCACCGTGCCGGCCAGATCGATGCCGGGCACCATCGGAAACGCGCGCACCACCGGCCCCTTGCCAGTGATGGCCAGCGCGTCCTTGTAGTTGAGCGTCGAATGGCTGACCTGCACGGTCACATCACCCTCGGGCAAGCGCCCCTCGTCGAGGCCCGTCAGCGCGGCGCGGTAACCTGCGTCGTCTTTATCGATCAGGATGCCTTTGAACATGGGATGGGGGTTTCTCCGTTAAAGCGCGACGAGACGCCAGCGGGCAAAGCCCATTGAAAGCCCGTCATGGTTGGACCGTTGGATATTGCGGGTCGTGTCTAAACGCTGCGTCTCCAAGCCGAGCCTTTGCTGCAGGGTGCCGAAATCGGGGGTGCAAAGGCGAACCCGATCAGGGAGAAAAGGGCTCCGACGCCGCGGTTGTTTTATCGGACGCTCAATATCGCGAATACACCCGCGGGGCACCGTTCTTGTCCAGCAGAATCACCTCGTACGCATCCTTGTGGCTGCCCTGTTCCATGCCGGGCGAGCCGACCGGCATACCGGGCACGGTCAAGCCGCGTGCCTGCGGTTTTTCCTTCAGCAGGCGCTTGATGTCCCGGGCGGGCACGTGACCCTCGATGAAATAGCCGCCGATCACCGCCGTGTGGCAGGAGCCGTAAGCGGCCGGAACGCCCAGGCGCTGCTTGTGCTGCGCCACGTCCTGGGTGTCGTGGCTGCGCACCGTGAAGCCGTTATCCTTGAGGTGGTCGATCCACTTGACGCAGCAGCCGCATGTCGGGCTCTTGTACACGTCGATGACCGGCACCGCCGGCGCGGCCCACGCAGCCGGGGTGAACAGTCCGATGATCATGGCCAGGGAAAGGGCAGGTTTTGCGAAGCGTGTGATTTTCATGGTGTGATTGGATGGACGAGGTTGGTTGAATGATCGGGCAATCAAATGACCAGACTCCATTGGCTTTGGTTCGCTCACCCGACGCGCCAGGTTCGACGGGCAGCGGCGTTCGGAGCACTCTGTAGACATCGAATTCTGGCGGCAATGCTATTCGACGCTGACCCCTTTAGTCGCTTTGAAGTGGGCCTGGCCCGTTGCCCTTCCATTCGCTCAATCTAGTGCGTTTTTAAGCGTATGCCACTGGATCGGCGCAGGCCGCGTGTTATCCAATACCTCGGCCTGCTTGCGTTTGGCGTATTCCTCCGCACGCCGCAAGAATTTCTGAAGATCGGTGTTGGCGATGCGGGTCTGTTCCTCCATTTCGCCGGCGGTCAGCGGCGCGTCGATCAACCGCACCTCGATACGCAAAACGGCAGGATATTTTTCGGTCAGCGCCTGCAGGATCGCGTCGAGCTTCTTGCCAGGCAGGCCGTAGCGCAGCTGCTTGGTGAGAAACAGCCGTAGAATTGCCCCGTCGCCCGGGTTCGCGCGGTTGTTGATCACCGCCGCCTCTTTCTGCAGCCAGCCACGCAGCCGCAGCGGCGTGATCTCGACGCCGGGGTTCAA
>Ga0180009_10001130_pt1 | contig 33301 bp, 27 predicted proteins | sample OS_PC_MetaG_FD_123537 | JGI IMG/M metagenome (GOLD analysis project Ga0180009, IMG submission 123537) | Groundwater microbial communities from the Aspo Hard Rock Laboratory (HRL) deep subsurface site, Sweden - OS_PC_MetaG | ecosystem: Environmental > Aquatic > Deep subsurface > Groundwater...
CCAGCAGAAAGAAGATCGGAACCAGCGTAAAACCCAGGATGGTCAGCGTTCTTAACCATTGATGGATAATATTGATCAGATATTTTTCAAAACTATCCGGTAAATTTCCGATGCGAGCGTACTGTCTTCTTCCTGAATCACTAAGGTTAGAATTCATTTCCAACTCAATTGTCGAACCCGGGTCTTTGACCCGGATTGTCAGCCAGGTTTTTTGACATGAAGAAACATCTGGCTCCTGGTGTCTTCAAAAATGACCCTGGATTCGGCTGACGGTACCCCGTCCATCATTTGCAGAAAATCATCCTCAGTCCGATGATATAGCACCCAGTCCAGCCAGTATTCCATATACTGCTTACTGGGATTCTGCACATGGAAATTTCCCACCACCATTTCACCACCGGGTTCAAGCAACCGGTACAGATTTCCAATCACTGCCTTTGCCACCGGTGGAGTAAGATAATCAAACAGCCCCAGGGAATAGATAAAGCGGAATTGCTTCTCACCCCACTGTTTTTTCAAGCGAGGTAATGCAAGCATCGTGCGCACTGAGTCATTTAAATAGGTGACCGATGCTTTGGCTCCCAGTTTTTTTTCTCTTTGCTCTATAATTTCAGACGCTTCAAGTAACGCCTGCCGATCCTGATCCAGTAGAAAAAAATTGTACTTCTGGAAATCCGCTTTGGTCATCAGGATATCCTGGGTTTCAAACGCCGGACCGCACGCAACTGATAAAACATTCATTTTTTCATTTGTATCCGCGTTACTGCGGCTTTGCCGGTCACATAACATGTCAATAATCAGCGCCCTCCGGTTTCGAACCGCCTGAGCCGCCGGATGTTCAATGGGATGCTTGTGCATGAGCCTGGAAAATGTCGAATCGCCAATAAAATCATTGGAGTAAATCATGCTCATCATCACCGAATCCCCCGCGTACCCCCGGGGCTTGACATTGCATCGTTTCATAAAGGGAGAACAGAGGATAAAATCCCAGATCAGTTTCCTGAAGTAGAAACCGTGGCGTTCATGTTCTTTTTTATCATAGCCGGCTACGATGCGATCCAGCTCATCCAGTTGAGCATCCAGATATTTCGAGAGTTTTTCGCCTTCCGTCAAGATAACGGCATTCTGAATTTCCTTCCGGATATGGTCCTGCTCGAATTGATACTCATTGTCTAGGCTGTCGAAAAATGTCTTATAGACCCTTAAATCGTAAGTGAGATTCGAGCTGAAATCTTTAAATTCCTGACGAATACTATTCTTATGGGACAGAATCAGCGGGAGATTCTGGAATTCAGCTTGCAGTTTTTCCAGGCTGCCATTTTGAAATAGACTGTCCATGTTATATATATCTCCTGTAAAAACCAATCGACCTGAGTAGCCGTCAATATTTGGTTCGGTTTTCAATCGGCATGCACCCAGATCAAAGATCCCGTCTTCTATTTGAAGCGTGAGTTGATCAAAATCGGTTCCGTCACATATCAGATCGCCATTCTTGAAGCGAACCAGCAGAGAATACTTTGAAGCGTAACCCACCGCGACGGCTTTCCTGCCGTCTCCACTCGTGACGTGTCCCTCAATTTCGGTAGATGTTTTGTCCATAGTTATGTCAGCCCTTTTATTTCAACCCGTTTATCCTGTGTCTGAAATATCTCAAGGGCGGAAAAACTCAGATCTTGCCATTTCAAAGTCTTATCATAGATCACCGTGAGCTTATTGGTGCCTCGTTTGGCCCTTTCCAGGATCTTGATGATCGGCGTAATCGTTGAGGAATTCATGTACTCCAGGGCTCTAAAATCCATCCTGATGTCTTTATTGTCACGGCTGCTCAGTTCCAGCACATTCAAAAGAATGGGAGAGATAAAGACGCCTGGTTCGCGGTCCGTGCTCTTTCCATTCCACTTCACTTCGATCGAATCGTTGGTTTCTTGAAGGGTTAACTTCAGCAGATTATTCTCAAATACTTCCGGACTCTCGAATTTCATATCCTCATCATCTCCCTTAATAATCTACAATCGCAGAAACGTTGAGGATTCCCTCATCGCTGACAAAAAAATCAATTATAGCGTCACCTTCATAGGCAATACGAACCAGTCCAAGACCACTGTTCTCATCGCTCATGGGCTTCCTGGAAACCTCTTTCAACATCTCGGTATACGCCTGGAAGGGATCCTGAAATCCCCTGATCCACTGGATTGTCTTATCCAGGGTTTTCAGATAGGCATACGCGACTTCGTTCACCGGATTGGATACCTCAACCGTGATGGTGTTGCTGTTGATCGATATATCGACGCCGACACGGCTTTTATTCTTGGAAAAGTCACCATATTTAATACCATTTTCCAATAACTCACTCACGACCATGGTGGCAGAATGAACGATCTCGTCTGGTATCCCGTTTTGCTCAAAAAACTTGCTGCTTTTGTTTCTAACCATTTCTATCTCGTCCCATTCCGGACTAATGGTCATTGCCTGAGACTTCTTCATGGATGACGAATCTCCAGTAATTATTATCGGGTAGACAGGTCTACGGCTCTGTTCCAAACAAGAGTTTGTGATGATATGGGGTCAAGGTACAGATCCGGACAGGCGCCGCACCTATCCAGGCCGGTTGATATCCTTTTTCTTGTGTTGACCTGATCAGGAAAAAAAACTGCCAGGGACTGCTGCTATCCTGTTGGGCGCAGTCTTCTCAAACCGGGGAAAAAGGCGCACCGTATCTGTCATTTTTTTTCCCCGATTGTAGGGGATTTGCAGAATTTGTCAACTGCTTAGATGTGAAACAGGGCCATTTGGAGCCTTCCTACAGGTCTAATAGTCAGGATGCATTTTTTTTATTTGTGAAACAGGTGGTCCACAGACGTGGGTCTGAAACCGGACAATCGCCTGGTGTCGGCCAGAATCCAGCCGCCTCAGTTGACAGGTGCCAATAAAATGGTAAAGCCGGGATTTCCCGGAGGGCAAGACCGGCATACCCCACCAGACACTCCAGGCGGGCCGGGCTTCTCTCCAAGAAAGGCGTGGCATGGTTTTTTCAAAAACGGGAACGCATCCACCAATGCCGGTCCAAATCCGCATGGCCATAAGGGTATCTGGTATCTATTCAGTTCAATTTTCGCTCAGACCCGAAGGTGTTGTGTTTCAAGAACCCTGGAAACCAGGGATGGCTTCCAGGAGCTTCAGGAAGGATGCATGCGTTTCCTGAAAACCGGAACTGCGCGTGCGGAACCAGTCGCTTCCGGGGTGCCATTCTCATACAAACTACAGGGAAGCTTTCACACAGGATTTTTCGAGATGTTTTTTGGGTTGACATTCCGTTAGGATATTGGTTCAATATGCGAAATCATCATCCAGGAAGCGTTTTGAGCAGTGGCAGGGGGATGTTGAATTCTCCCGGCTGTTATCCGTTTTGGGCCAATAGATTGGAAAAAAGGGTGGTCATGAAGAAAAAGCTTGTGATTGTCATCATCTTAGTCGGGTTTGGAGTGGTCCTCGGATTTCCGATTTTCAGCATCACCTACTACACCATGGTGCGGACCTCAACACCCGATTTCTGCGCTTCCTGCCACGAAATTCAATTTGCCGTCGACACCTGGCGGACATCTACCCACGCCAATAACGCCCACGGATTTGTTGCGGACTGCATGGACTGTCATCTTCCGGCGCCCCAGGATACCGTCAATTTCTTTTATACCAAGGCTGCCCACGGATTAAAGGATGTGATCGCCCATTTCATGCTGGATGAGGACGGCTATGACCATGCGGCCGCCCGCCAGGCTGCCTACAGATCTTTTAAGAATGAACAGTGTCAGAAATGCCATCGCAACCTGCTGTATATCCCGAATAAGCGAGGCGCCATGCTGGCCCATCGGTCCGTGGTCTATCCTAAACCGGGATATGAGAAAAAATGCGTTGACTGTCACTATGACCTGGTCCACAACCCGACGCCCGTATATCGATACAATCAGTATAATGTCAGCTATCGGTCATTGGGAAAGTAGTCATACAAATAACAATAAAAAGGGGGATTGTTATGATCACGAAGCGTTATCTGAGAAAAGCCGCTGTTTCGATCCTGGTTCTGGCGGTCGTGGGTCTGACAGGCGGCAACGCTCTGGCCCAGAATATACCGAAAACCAAGGCATTCCGGATCGAACGAAGCATGGCCGCCGAGGCGGTCGCCTGCATCGAATGTCACAAAACCGAACACCCCGGTCTGTTTTCAGACTGGGCTCAAAGCCGTCACGCCAGTGCCAGCATCACCTGTTATGACTGCCATGCTGCCCAGGAACACGATAAGGATGTCAGTACATCGCATTATCAGCAGTATCAGCGCTCGGACACGGCCTGGGGAAAAAAGGAGTACCGGGTACCGATCACGGCAGTCGTCACACCCAAAGACTGCTCCCGCTGTCATCCGGATGAAGCGAAGCAGTATTCCCTCAGCAAACATGCCAACACCATGGAGATCATCTGGAAAATCGATCCCTGGCTGAATGATGGTATGAACAGCGATATCGAACGAACCTCCGGCTGCTATCACTGCCATGGCACCATCCTCAAATCAGAGAACGGAAAACTGGATCCGGATACCTGGCCAAATGTCGGTGTGGGAAGAGTCAATCTGGATGGCAGTCTTGGCAGCTGCAGCAGCTGTCACACCCGGCATCTCTTCTCCGTCATGGAGGCCAGAAAACCGGAAGCCTGTGGTCAGTGTCATCTGGGACCAGACCACCCGCAGATCGAGATCTATATGGAGTCCAAACACGGGGATATCTACACGGCCCATGGCGACAATTACAACTGGGACGCCGCACCGGGAGCATGGACCCCCGGCGTGGATTTCAGGGGCCCCACCTGCGCTTCGTGTCATATGTCAGGCGCCGGCAGTGTGATGACCTCCCATGATGTGACCGAGCGCTTGTCCTGGGAACTCCAGGCCCCCCTGACCATCCGGCCCCAGGACTTCAAACCGCTGCCGGCCAAGAATGACTGGCAGGTGGAGCGGAGCAAGATGAAAGTGATCTGCACCCAGTGCCACGGCAGGACCTGGGTGGACGATCACTACGTAAAACTCGATAAAGTGGTGCAGGAGTATAACGATGTCTATTTCAAGCCGGCCAAGAAAATGCTGGATGAGCTCTATGAAAAAGGGCTGCTGGATAAGAGCCGGTTTTTTGATGAAGAGCTGGAAGTGGAATATTATGAGCTCTGGCATCACGAAGGTCGGCGAGCCCGTATGGGAACGGCCATGATGGCGCCTGACTACGCATGGTGGCATGGATTCTACGAGACCAAGAAACGGTACAACAAGTTTATGAAAGAGGGCCGTCATATGGTTGAAACGAATCAGAAAGCGTTTAAAGCGCCTGATTACCCGAATGCGACCGGCAGCAAACAGAAACCGCCGGAGGTGTTCAAAAAATAGACGGGGTTTCCCCCTCTGTTCAGGTTTGCCTTTTTGAGTCAGCGATCCCCCTGCCTGAAGCTTTCCCATCCGCTGGATGGGAAAGCTTTTTCTGTCTGAACACGATCCTCAAATATAAATTCCGGATTTCTACTTTATTGTTTGGCTGTTTCGGCTTACAATAATGGATACCATCAACCCACCGTCGCATTTATCAATCGTTCCGGGCAAAAGGATCAAACGTGTTCATTTCAGCGGTCATCAAGGATCTGACCATCATATACCCACTCTATTTTGCATATGGTCTGACCTTCCTTTTTCTGGGCGCTTCCATCGCTTTGAAGGATTTAAAGGCCAGTCGCTTGAAGCTCTCAGGCAACCTGTGGCTGCTGTCCCTCTTTGGTTTTTCCCATGGGATTCATGAATGGATAGAGCTGTTTCTACTGATCAATGCAAAGCATCTCTCCGGCCGGGAAGTGCTCCTGGTGCGGGCATCCACGTTGATCATCGTCCTCCTGTCGTTTTTCTTTCTGTTGCAGTTCGGTCTGGCATTGTTCTATTCAATCAACAGGCAGAGATTCTTCTTCTGGTCGAAATTCGGAGCGATGGTTCTGTTCCTGGTCATGCTGGTTTATCTCGGCACGCACGAATCGTCATACGACTCTGCGTTCTTTAAAAAGACAGATATCCTTTACCGTCGGACATTCTGCCTGGCCGGCGGTTTAATCACCGGCTACGGATTGATTGTTTACTCCTGGGCCGTTAAAAAAATGAGCCGACCCATTTCCCGGTATTTTTTCTTCACCGGCCTGGGTTTCATTTTTTACGGTATCTTCGCTGGACTCATCCCGTCCCACACCCTGATACCGTTCTTTTCAGTCCCGATCGAGTTCTTTCGGGGGTTCGCTGCCGTGCTGATTACCTATTTTCTGATGAAAGCCTTGAATATTTTCGATATCGAAACCCGTAATGAGCTGGAACAAAAAATCAGACGCCTGGCCCAATCTGAGAAAATGGCGTCCCTCGGACAGCTGGCTGCCGGCATCGCCCATGGGATCAACACACCCCTGACAAATGCCTCGCTGAATCTGCAAATGCTCAGAGGGCAGTTCGAAAGACCCCTGCAACCGGATATCGTGGTTAGGAAACTGAATGCGGTCGAAAGGGATATCGATCGGGCCTCCACCATTGCCAGGGAACTCCTCCAGTTTTCCCATGTCAGGGAAATTCGGCTGCAGGCCACTGAACTGAATGACGTCATTGATAATTCCATTGATCTTGTCCAGTATAAGCTTCAAAACATCGAGATCACCAATCATCGGCAGCCGCTGCCCATGGTTCGCTGCGATGCCACCCGACTTGAGCAGGTATTCGTCAATATATTAAATAATGCCATTGACGCGATGCCTGAAGGAGGTGAAGTGACCATTACCAGTCTGTTTAGACTGGACGAGGTTCAGATTACGGTTTCCGATACCGGGCCCGGGATTCCGGATGAATACCGGCTGAAAGCCTTCGATCCCTTTTTCACTACAAAGAAAATAGGCAAGGGGACCGGACTGGGGTTGTCCATCTGCTATGCCATCATTGAACAGCACCAGGGGAAAATCGAACTGGAGAGTGAAAAAGGCAGAGGCGCTTCCGTAACCATCCGTCTCCCTGTCCTGCCGGAAAACAGTTCACGGCAACTGCGTCCTGAAAAGGTTCACTGACCCTGATGCAGCCATCAAAGCCAATAAATTAAAGAGGTTGACCCGTGGAAAAGATACCATCGGATACCACCCGACAGGCGCTACACCCAATATTGATTGTCGATGATGATCTGGAAATTCAGGAAAACCTGGTCGAAATTCTGAAAGGCGCGGACTACGCTCCAGATACAGCCGGTTCTGCCAAAGAGGCGCTGGAAAAAATCCGCCAGGGACAATACAAAATCGTTCTGCTGGACTACATGCTTCCGGATCTCAATGGGATTGAAACATTGACCGAGCTGAAAAGAATCAGTCCCAAATCAAAAGTGATTATGATTACCGCATTCGCCACCATCGAAAATGCGGTGGAAGCCATCAAAAAGGGCGCCAGTGAATATGTGACCAAGCCATTCAGAATTGACGAACTTCTGAACCTGATCAGACAGGTGCTGGAAGAGCTCCGGTTTGAAGACGGGATCAAGAAACTGGAACTGGATGATACCCTGAGCTCCCTCTCAAACGGCATTCGCCGCAAAACCATCCGCATGCTGGAATTGAAAAAAACCATGCGCCTGATGGAAATCACCCGGGCCCTTGAAATTGAAGATCACACCAAGGTCGTATTTCATTTGAAGAGTTTGAAGGAATCCGGAATTATCGAACAGGACGAAGGCAAATTTTATTCGCTGACCCAGGCTGGTATAAAGATCTTCGAATGCCTCCATATTCTTGAAAATTACCTTGCAAAAGAGTAGCTTGTGATCCTATGTGAATTTTACTTCACAAAAAAGCCCCCATCCGTGAATGACAATTCAATTGAATTCCCCGCCTCGCTTCACTGTATAATAGACATCAAGACCTGCGGTTGAAGCCCGATAGTCAGAAAACCCGACCGCCAGTCCTGTTCTTTCCGCCCTGGCAATCCGTTATATCATCGCCCTTGACCAGAATCATCCGATTCTGGTCAAGGGCGATGTCAGCGGCAATCAGGTGGAGAGACTTTTCTCCTGAGCCAGGGGAGACATTGCCAGCGGATTTTTTGAAAAGCCGGTGACGATCAAGGCCCGCATCCAACGGAATTGTTATTCCGGTTTATTCTTTTTGGAATAATGCCGGCCCAACATCGTCAATGAAAGAAGAACACCTATTCAAGAGGGAACCATGATGAATCGAATTCGAACAACATTGCTTTTCACTGTTATGATCCTGACAGGAATCGCATTCACCTCAGGCTCGGCTTTGGCGAAATCAAAGAAAATGAGCCTGGTCAGTGTGAAAACCACCACACCCATTGTACTGGACACAGTTGCTGAAAAAGCCTGGGACAAGGCCGGTGTGCTGGAGGTAAAACTGGGTGAAATGCCCTACAAGCCAAGCAACGGCTACGCAGGCATGACCGAAACCACGCTCCGCATTCAGTCCCTGTATGACAAGGAGAATATCTATTTTCTGATCCGCTGGGACGACCCCACACAAAGCCTGGCCCGGTTTCCCTGGGTAAAGCAGGGCGATGGCAGCTGGAAACAGCTCTCCAATAAGGACGACACCGGGCATGACAACACCTACTACGAAGATAAAATGGCCATGTTCTGGGAAGTAAACGCCAGAGGATTCGCCAAGAAAGGGTGTGATATCGCCTGTCATATGGCTGAAAACGGCATGAACAACGGCATGAAAGATACGGCTCCCGGTCGGAAATATACGAACAAGGCAGGGGAAACCATTGACATGTGGCATTGGAAAGGCGTCAGAACCAATCCGCTGGGCATTTTTGATGACCAGTATGTCGATAATGTCGCCGATCCCAAAGTGAATACCAACTGGGGTCGACATGGCGATGCCAAACTGGGTGGCGGCTACAAGAACAACGTGAATGCGGACAAATCCGGCCCCATGTATATGAACTCCCCCTACAGCGAAGACAACAAATACTTTGTACTGCCCTGGCTGAAAGCACCGTTCGTGGATACCTTTAAACCCGGCGACGTGGTACCGGGGATTGTTCTGGATGCCTTTACCGGATCCCGTGCGGACATCAAGGTCAAAGGGGCCTGGCAGGACGGTCACTGGACCCTGGAAGTGAAGCGTAAACTCGTCACAAAAGGCGAGAAATCCGACACCCAGGATGTTCAGTTCAAAGACCTGAAAAAGAAGTATAACTTTGGGGTATCCGTGTTTGACAACTCCCAGATCGATCATCTCTACCACAACGGGCCCATTCAGTTGACATTCAAATAAAATCCATAACCCCCCCGCAGGGGGAAGAGCATTCCATGATCTGGAAAGATGGAAGGCCACTCCCCCTGCTATCATTCAACCTGGAAGAGGCAAACCATGAAAAAGGCAATTGTGAATTCGAACCAGAAACCTCGATCCGGTCCGAAACAGCTGCTCAGACATCGAACCATGCTGCTGCTGAGCCTGGTTATCGCACTTGCCCTGTTCAACCCGTTGTCTCTCCGGGCGGACAAGGCGGGTTATGTCACTGACTATGAAGGGGATGTCCTGGCCAGCGATCCTTTGCTGGTGAATGCCATGAAAACGACGATGTATGAATATGTGACCGATGACGAAGAGATCGACAGCGTCGGCCAGTGGATCAACAAGGGCGCCCTGAATGATGGGGAATTCAGGGATGTCATCCTGCCGATCATGAAGGAGAACTGCACCAAGTGTCACAGCGTGTCCTCAACCATGTCGGATGCGGTCCCGGAAAAACCGCTGGCTGCTTTTGAAGACGTTATCAAATACATCAGTGCCGGACTGCCTGCCAAACCGTCCAAATGAACCAGACCAGACAGGGAAAATAAACATGGAACACATCACCAGGGTCCTGCAGCAACATCAATCGACCTTCATGACCGGTCTGTTGCTTGTGTTTCTCATGTTGACCGGGCTGCCGGCCACAGCCCAATCCAGTGCACAAGTGGAAACCGACTATGAAGGGCTGATTTCAGACAGTGACTCCCGTCTGGTGAAAGCGATGAAAACAAACATGTATGAATTTGTTGCCGACGACGAAGAGATTGATCTTGTCAACAAGTGGATTCAGGCGGGCCAAAAAAATGACGCGTTTTTCGAGGACGAAATCCTGCCGATCATGCAGGATAACTGTACCAAGTGTCACAGCAAAACCTCCACCATGTCAAAAGCGGTCCCCGAGATGCCGCTGACCAGCCATGCCGAGATTCTTAAATTCACGGTTTCCGCGCCGACCGACACCCAGTGCCTGGAATGCCACGGGGATGATGCCCTGACAGGAGAGACACATGCTGCATTGACCGCCATTCATGTTGATCCGTCCGTCAAAACAGCCTCGGTTCACAAGGATCTAACCTGTGTCAAGTGTCACAGCGATTTCCACCCGGCGACAGAACCCGCGTGCCAGGATACCGGTCGTTTCAAGTCCCTTCTGGCTGCCGATCCAGTGGCTGATTTCGGCTGCCGGGAACTCAAGCCGGTGAATTGCCTGAATTGCCATCAGAAAGAAGCGGAGCTGTTTCAACAAAGCACCCACTTCACCGTTGCGCCAGACGCAAAGTCCAAAGCCCCGGTCTGTAAAGACTGCCATGGCACCCACGCCATCGAGCAGCCCAAGTTGATTGCGAGCAGACTGGCCATGGTTGATAACTGCGGGTCCTGCCACCAGGAGCAGTTGGCATCCTATTATAACTCCTATCACGGTAAAACAACGAAACTGGGCAGTGAGAAAACCGCCAAATGTATTGACTGTCACGGCTCCCACAACCTGTTGTCCCCTGAAAATCCGGCATCCACCCTCCATGCGGACAATATTCAACAGACCTGCAGCCAGTGTCATGAAAATGTGAATGCCAATTTTGCCGGATTTATGCCCCATGCCGACCACACCAGTCCGGAACGATATCCAGTCTTGTTTTATGCTTTCTGGGCCATGACCGGCCTGTTGATCGGAACCTTTGCCCTGTTTGGCATCCACACCCTGCTCTGGCTCTACCGGTCCCTGGCAGATGTCGTAAACGCACCAGAAACAACAGAAAAGAGGGTTATTCTGGATGCCGCTGCGGAACGACATGTCCGACGGTTCCGTGTATCCCACACCATTCTGCACCTGATGATTATTGTCAGTTTCCTGTCCCTGGCCTTGTCCGGGATGACGCTGAAGTTCCCTGAAAACGCTTTTTTTGCTGAAGTGGTCCGGTTTTTTGGCGGTCCGCACAACATGGGTCGAATCCATCGCTTCGGGGCAGCCATCACCTTTCTTTATGCCGCTATCCACCTGTTTCAGCTGGGAATGCTGTTTGTGAAACGGAAGATCACCTTGAAAGGCCTGTTCAAAGAGGAGTACTCGTTGATCCCCGTACTGCGGGACATGAAGGAATTGAAAGCCAATCTGCTCTATTTTATTGGCCGGGGTCCCAAACCGACCTTTGGTAAATGGACCTATTGGGAAAAATTCGACTACATGGCCGTTTTCTGGGGAATCACGATCATCGGTTCTACCGGTCTGATACTCTGGTTTCCAACCACTGTCACCCGGTTTCTGCCCGGCTGGATGATCAATGTGGCAACCATCATCCACAGCGATGAAGCGCTCCTGGCAGCAGGTTTCATATTCACCTTCCATTTCTTCCATTCACACCTGAGACCGGAGAATTTCCCTCTGGACCCAGCCATATTCACCCAGCGGATACCCCTCTCCAGGTTCAAGGAAGAGCGGTCCCGGGAATACGAGGAACTGGTTCGGAAGGGGGAACTGGAAACCGTCCTGGTCGATCCACCCGCCAGGTGGTATTCTAAAATGGTTCTGGTATTCGGGATCTTCTTCCTGATCATCGGCCTGGTCATTGTCGCCTCGATGCTGGTGTCGCTGCTGTCGGCTATCTGAATCAAATCACGTCGGTGCGGGGGGACAACCAGCCAGGTTGTCCCTCCGCACCCCGGAAACCCACTATCCAGATGTATCCCCGTACCATGCTGCGAACATAGTACCGTTCCGTTCACGTCCCGCTCCCAATCAGCCCTGTCGGACCAGACAAAACAGACATCGACCCTTTGTTAGCCCGGTATGATTGTTTACAATTTTACCGGATATTACGGCAGACCTTTCACAGTCATCCCCCACACAGGGTTCCAGCATGCCTGAAAGCTTCATGACAGGTTTCCTGCAGACCGCTTGAACCTTGTTCTTGTCCTTATTCCCAAAATAACATGGCATTTCCGGAACCAACGTCCAGTCCGCAGAAGATCATGTTCGTCTTTTTTGTTTACAATATTGACAACTTTTTATGGAACCCATAAGGTATACAGAAAAGAGCGGAGCGATTCCGGTTCATTGGATTCAACAAGCCCGACGCGAACCTGGTTTTCCGGCGCTGGATCGCTGCCCCTGACTTTGGCAGAAGGGAAACGACCCCGGGGGGCGACAATGATCCGACTGATGCGGACCGAAAAAACAGCGGCCTGTCACCGGTGACCAGCGAAGGACAGTGGGACAGGCGGAGGAACCGGTTTACATAAACTCACCCAGTCAATACACAGACACCAACGGAGGTGCATGATGAAGGATGTGGTCATTGTCAGCGGCGTCAGAACGCCGGTCGGAAAATACATGGGAACGCTGAAGGACGTTGAAGCATACGATCTTGCGGCACTTGTCCTGAACGAGGTGATCAAGAGAGCCAATATCACAGCGGACCAGGTGGACGAAGTGGTGATGGGACAGGCCTACCAGAACGGGGAGTATGTCAACATTGCCCGGATGGCCCTGCTGACGGCAGGCTGGCCGGAGGAGATACCAGGTATGACCATGGACCGGCGCTGCTGCACCGGTCTGGACGTGGTTCGCATCGGGGCCTCCCTGATTCAGTCCGGTCGTGCCGAAATCGTTGTCGCCGGGGGTGTGGAAAGTATGAGCAACGCCGAATTCTATCTGCCCGGAAGTATTAAAACCGGCATTGGCGGCGCAAAGGGAATGCCCCGGGGTCATGGCGATCTTTCCATCTGGGGGTTACCGTTTTATGACCGTATTCAGCGAGCCCGTGTCATGTCCCAGCCGGTGAGCCGATACGGCATTCTGGCATCGATGATGTCCTGGGCCGAGGAGGCTGCCAGGGAAGAAAACGTGACCCGGGAAGCATGTGACCAGTGGGCCCTGGAAAGTCACAGAAAAGCCTGTGCCGCCATAGAGGCGAATAAATTCGCAGCCGAAATCGTTCCGGTTCCGGTTCCCCAGAAAAAAGGAAATCCCATTCTGTTCGATCGGGATGAAAACCCCCGGGCGGACACAACCCTGGAGCGGCTGCAGTCATTAAAACCCGTCCTGGGTGGGGTCTGCACCGCAGGAAACTCTTCCACGGAGAACGACGGCGCTGCGGCAGTGGTCATTACCACACCGGAAAAAGCAGCGGAACTGGGGGTTGCAGCCTTTGCAAGGTTCAAATCCTGTGTCGTCGCCGGTGCGGATCCCAGAAAAACCCATCTCTCTGTCCCCGCAGCCGTTAACAAAGCACTCAAGGCGGCCGGCATGACCATCGAGCAGATGGAATTGATCGAGATCCAGGAAGCCTTTGCAGCCCAGGTTCTGGCGGATCTGGTCCATATGAAGGTGGGCCCGGAGGAATTTGGCAAGGTCAATGTCAACGGTTCGGGTATATCCCTGGGTCATCCCATCGCCTGCACCGGGACACGGGTGCTGGTGACGCTGCTGCATGAAATGAGACGCAGTGGAAAAAAATATGCTCTGGAAACAATCTGTGGTGGTGGTGGCCTGGGTATTGCGGCGGTCCTGGAGAGTTTCTCGTAAAATGCAGACGGGAAGTGCCGCCTGGTTTTCCAACCGGGAATGGCACTTTTTCCGCTGTATCTGACCCACCTTACAGATAAATCAATCAACGCGGGGATGCCAGTTGGAGTCGGATCCCTGAACAAGGAAAACAAACACATGCATCAAACAACGGGCCCCCTGAAAGGGCTAAAAATCATTGAACTGGGTGGTATCGGTCCCGGACCGCTGTGCGGGATGTTGTTGTCGGATATGGGCGCGGACGTATTACGAATCGACCGCAACCTGCCCTCAGGACTGGGAACCCCTCGGCCACCGAAATTCGATATCCTGAGACGAAACCGGGCCTCGGTTTCGGTCAACCTCAAGGCAAAAGAGGGGATCGAAACCATTTTACGTCTGGTCAGGCAGGCTGATGCCATCATCGATCCATTCCGACCCGGCGTCACAGAACGATTGGGCCTGGGACCGGACGACTGTCTGGCCTGCAACGAAAAACTGGTTTATGCCCGCATGACCGGCTGGGGACAGACCGGTTCCCTTGCCCAGGCTGCCGGTCACGATATCAACTACCTGGCACTGTCAGGGGTGCTGAACATGATCGGTACGCGGGAAAAACCGATCCCGCCCTTGAACATCGCCGCTGACATGGGTGGGGGAGCCATGTTTCTGGCGTTTGGCATCCTGGCGGCTGTTTTTGAAGCACAGCGGTCCGGGAAGGGTCAGGTGGTGGATGTCTCCATGGTGGAAGGGGCCGCCTACCTGAACACGGGAATTTTCGGTCTGATGGCCGGCGATCTCTGGTCCGGGCAGCGCGAAAGCAACACCCTGGATGGCGGTGCACCCTTTTACCGCACCTATCAAACCAGTGACGGTCTCTTTGTGGCCATCGGCTCCCTTGAAGCCAAATTCTATTCCCTGCTGTTGAAAAAGCTGGGGCTGAATGAATCGGAGCTGCCACCGCAACTGGACGCCACCCAGTGGCCGGCGATGCACCAGAAGTTTGAAGCGATCTTCAGGACCAAAACCCGTGACGAATGGTGTGAGACCTTTGAAGGGACCGATGTCTGCTTTTCACCGGTTCTCAGCGCCAGCGAAGCCCCTGCACACCCACATAACAAAGAAAGGGGCAGTTTTATCACCATCGACGGGGTGGTGCAGCCGGGTCCGGCTCCCCGGTTCAGCCGCACGCCGGCATCCATTCCTGCCGGTCCACCACAATTCGGGGAAGATACGGAGACGGGTCTGGCCGCCTGGGGGTTTACCACGGCAGAGATCGAAGCGATGCAGGAGCGGGGCAGTATCGGCTGGAAAGGCTGATATTGGGGCCTGTACCAATCCGCTGGCCCCTGATCCAGGATCTCGACGGTACCGGTGATGCAACCCCGATTGCACCGGTTTTGGATGCTTTCCCCGGACTTCAGCACCGGACCTCAACCCATCTCAAACGGATAAAACGAATGACAGCAGACTATAAAACCATTGCATGGCAGCGGGATGGCCATATCGGCATCCTCACACTCAACCAGCCGGACAGCATGAACGCCCTGAGCCCAAGACTCAGCGCAGAACTGGCCGATTGTGTAGATCGCATCCCGGATGAAAAAAATCTTCGGGTCGTCATCTTCACCGGCGCCGGGAAGGCATTCTCCGCGGGGGGGGATATGGATTCCTTCCTCTTAAGGTCCATCGCCCGGCAGGAGAATGGCGGCGCCGGAGACCTGTTCTCCAACAGCATGTCCCGTCGATTTCTGAAAATCGAGATTCCGGTCATTGCTGCCATTAACGGGGCGGCTATCGGCGGCGGATTTACCCTCGCCCTGACCTGTGACCTGCGCATTGCCGCAGAAAGCGCCCGTTTTGGCGCCGTATTCGCCCGTGTGGGTCTGTCACCGGAATATGGCAGTTCATACCTGCTCAGCCGGATCATCGGGCTGACCAAAGCCAGCGAACTGGTTCTGACCGCCCGCATCTTTGATGCCGGAGAAGCCCTGGATATCGGACTGCTCAATGAAGTAACCACCCCGGACAATCTGTTGCCCCGTGCCCGGGAACTGGCCGGTCAAATCGCGGCCCTGCCGCCGGTAGCGATCCGAATGGCCAAGCGGACCTTGAGGCACGGACTGGAAAGCACCCTGTCCCAGGCCCTGGACTATGAAGAACTGGCGGAAACACACTGCTTTTCAACACTGGACCACCAGGAAGCGGTGCGGTCCTTCCTGGAAAAGCGAACCCCCGAGTTTCAGGGTAGATAAGGGGTTTCCGGGGCCAATAACTGAGGACGGCAGCGAAACCCGCGCATCTGGAATCTTTCAAACATCTTTTGCTGTAGGCCACCTTGATTAATTAAAATGATTGAACTTACCGCACCAAAGGGGTGGTGTTTCAAGAAACGCACGAGTCCATTCATGGAGCTCCTGGAAGCCATCCATGGCTTCCAGGGTTCTTGAAACACCAACCCTTTGATGCTGACTGAGTTCCATTTAATCAAGGTGCCCTGTATTTTATGATCATTAATCCTATAAAAAATTGACACGATGAAAACCCGAATAACCGAAATGCTTGGTGTAAAACACCCACTCCAGGTCGGAACCATGATGCATTTATCCAATGCGGATTTTGTTGCAGCCTGCGCCAATGCAGGGGCCTTTGCCTGTATGGCATCGGCCATGTTTCCCGACGAAGCCACCCTGCGGAACGAACTGGCCAGACTGAAGGATCTGACCGACAAACCGTTTGGGGTCAATGTATCGCTTTTCCCGGGACATGATGCCCGCAGCGTCGATGTGACACTGGATATCCTCGCCGAGTTGGGAGTCAAGATCATTGAAACAGCCGGACGAAGTCCCCAGCCTCATCTGGAAAAGATTCGCCAGAATGGAGCGACCCATATCCATAAATGCGCCCGTCTCCGGGATGCCATCAAGGTGGATAGTCTGGGGGTTGATATTATATCGGTGGTCGGCGCGGAATGCGGCGGGCATCCGGGGATGGAGGATATCAGTACGCTGGTGCTGATACCGGAAGTCGCAGCCAGCATCAAGGCCCCCCTGTTTGCCGGGGGTGGGTTCTGTGACGGAAAGACCCTGATGGCCGGGCTGGCGATGGGAGCAGAAGGGGTGATCATGGGCAGCCGTTTCCTCAACACGGATGAATGCCGGATTCACGCCAGCACCAAAGAGCGTTTCATCAAAGCCGGTCTGACCGATACCATGGTCATTCAAAGATCGATTCACAGTCCTGTGAGGGTTTTGACAAATGAGTGGGCCATGTCAATCAAAACGATGGAGGAGCGTGGGGCGACACTTGAGGAGTTGCTGCCCAAGCTTTCCGGACAACGTTCTGCGGATTCCTGGATGACCGGGGGGGATGATGCCATCTTCCCATGCGGGCAGGTTATCGGCCGGGTCAAGGAAACACTGTCTATTAAGTCGCTGGTGGACAAGATTATGTCCGAAGCGACCGAGGTCCAGAAACGGCTGGCTGCAATTTAATCATACCGGGAGCTATTTTCGGTCCTGGATGCGTGAATCAACCACCCGTCATTTTCCACATCGGAATTATACTGAAGTCTTTGGCCACTGCCATCTGCCAATATCGTCCCCTGGGTAGCTGGTCAACCCCTTCAGCTCCTGTGCTTGATAAATCGACCTGGAATCGGGGTGTGTCGCCCATAGATCTCTGATCTTTCTTGCGACCCGGTTACCGCACCGGTCTATCAAACAGCACTCCCAACTGTTCCGGACGGGAATGTCCTCAAGGCAAAACCCAATTTCATATTTCTGGCAGCCTGCCTCCGGGAACGATCTTTTTCCCTGGCAGGACGGTTGCTGCTGACAGGCAGGTTGTATATAAAAAAAGAGCGTAACGACTTGCCAGCGGTGAGGGTAACCAACGATCAGGATTTGAAGATCACAAAGGGGATATTTTTCTTCAGATAGTCCACGACATATCTTCCCCCCTTCATGATATGACTTTCCATCAGAATCCCGGTTTGGATGACGTCGCGGGCAATCAGGGCCTGGATGATTTTTTCATGATCCGTGATATTCTCCTGGGCAGGAGGCACGCCAAAAGCGGTAAACCAGTAGTTGGTGAATTGGGAGTGTTTCCGAATGATATTGATCAATTCTCCATTGCCGCATTTGAGAATGATAATCCGGTGAAAGCTGTTGTTCAGAAACCGCCATTTTTTGCTTTCGCCGCTCATAATCGACCTCTGTTGCTGGAGAACGTCCTTCAGTTGACTGATGTCGCTGTCATCGATTCTGGCGGTGGCCAGTCTGGCCGCAGCCCCCTCCAGCACAGCAACCACTTCGTACATCTCCAGAATACGGCTGATGGTGATGTTTGCGACAGTCGCCCCCTTGTTGTGCTGGATGATCACCAGTCCGCTGGATGCCAGTTCAGCCAGGACCTGGCGAACTTTGGTGCGGGTCAGGTGGTGTTCCGTCATCAATGCACTCTCCACCAGACGGGCATTCGGAAGCAGATGCCCCGAGTAGATCGCTTCACTCAGGATGTCGATGGTATGTTGAACATCGACCCCATACGGATTCGATTTTCTGCCTGCACGAGACTTGGCGTTTTCTTCAGTGGCCTTGATCATTGACTGGCTCCATAAAGGACCTGGTCCAGGTCGCGGGAGAAACCCGGCAGATCAGGATAAACGCCTGACAGACCTGCAGAGAATCCACCTCGACAAGAACGAGGGTTTCTTGGGTCACCGTAGCATCGGTTTATCAAAAAAGATACGCGCATCCATGGTTTTCAGGTCCGGGGCCACAACAATCGCAGTCTCCGCCTGGTCCAGCACATCCTGCTGCAGATCGATTCCCGGGGCGATCTCGATCAGCGTCAACTTATTGTCCCGGATCGTAAACACCGCTCTTTCGGTCACGTAGAGAATCTCAGCCCCTTTGGCAGCCACATAGGGTCCGTTAAAGGTCATCTGCAGCAGTTTCGAGACCACTTTTTTCGAACGCCCCTCTTTGACGATCCGCAAGCGTCCGTCACCGGTGGCGATTTCAAGACCGCCGGCCGTGTAGGTCCCTGTAAAGATCACACGCTTCGTCGCCTGGCTGATATTGATGAACCCACCGACCCCGGGTCGCCGGGCACCCTTGCCGTGAATCCGGCTCGCATTGACATTACCCTGGCCGTCCAGTTCCGCCATGCCCAGAAAAGTGATGTCCAGCCCCCCGCCATCATAGAAGTCAAACTGGGCGGCCTGGTCAATGATCGCCTCGGGATTGACCGCCGCACCAAAGGAGAGACCCACGTGGGCCGGGGTGCCACCGATGGGACCCGCCTCCACGGTAAAGGTAAAATCGGTTTTCCCCTCTTCCCGGGCAACACTCCCGACACCGGTCGGCATCCCCACACCGAGATTGACCACCGGTCGTTCCAGTTTCAACAGCTCCATGAAGGCCCGCCGGGAAACCACCTTTCTGACATCCAGGGGATCCGGTGTAAACGCATGATCGGGTTCATGGGTTTCACCCGTATAAGCTGGATTGTACTCCTCTGCATAGGTCATCCAGTGATCCTTCGGGTCGGCCACCACAACATAGTCCACCAGGATGCCGGGGATGCGCACCAGATTCGGGTTCATGGTGCCCGTCTTGGTCAGGTATTTGACCTGCACAATGACAATACCCCCGGAATTATGGGCCGCCTGGGCCATAGCCAGATGATCGAGGTGGATCGCTTCATGTTCCGTGGTGATGTTACCGTTCTCGTCCGCCGTCGTGCCCCGGATCAGGGCGCAGTTAATGGGAAAAGAGGGATAAAAGAGATATTCCTTGCCCTTGAGTGTGATCACTTCGATCAGCGACTCCTTCGTGATCGTGGTCATTCTCCCCCCTTCATAGCGGGGATCGACAAAGGTATGCAGACCCACGGGCGTAATCATCCCCGGTCGCTTGGCGGCGATCGCCCGGTAAAGATGGGAGATGACCCCCTGGGGCCAGTTGTGTGCTTCTATCTGGTTGCTGTCGATCAGTTCCCGCATTTTCGGAATGGGTCCAAAATGGGAACCGATGGCCCGTTTGGTCATCCCCAGGTGACCAAACCGGTTCAACCCACGAAACTCACGATCCCCTGTAGCTGCGCAAAACAACATGGTCAGGTCCCTGGGTTCACCTGTGGCCAGAAACCGCGTCTCCGCCGCTTTGGCCAGATCATCGGCGGCACCGGCACCCAAAAACCCCTCCATGGCAACCGTCCACCCTGACTGTATCAATGCCGCTGACTCTTGCGCTGTAATCACTTTCATGGTTCCGTTTCCTCTGTTCTATGATTTGAAAAATTCCCGGACCTCGACGGATTTCGTTCCGCCCCCCTACCAGTGCCAGACTCGGCGGAATATGTCAATTAAATTGTTTACAATATTATTTTTATCATGTTCAATGTCATGTAAAAGAGGTATTAAGGAAGTCGGTAACCCTGGGGGGCCGTTTCAGAGACTATGTTAAAGACACTTTGTTTATGAAAATGGTCGAACCTGCCGCACCCAAGGGTTGTTCTTTCAAGAAACGCACAAATCCATCCACGGAGCTCCTGGAAACGATCCACGGCTCCAGGGGTCCTGAAACAGCAACCCTTTGCTGCTGACTGCGTTCCGGTTTATCAAGGTGCCCTTAAATTATTCTATATACCTGTATTATTTATAATTATCACCTATTTCACAAGGATCCTTGACAAAACGGGGGCTCCCTGTTAGAAAATAGCAATTGTAAACATTGTTGAAACAATTTTGTTTACAATTTCCGGGCTCCGATGTCGATCCTGGTCTCAGGCATCGGCATGGACGGCTCATGGTCAGAAACCGGTTATACAGGCGCCAGGATACGATCCCATCTGCCTGCAACCCATATCAATTGTAAGAGGGTATCGATATGAAAATTGAACAGTGTACGGCCCTGGTCACGGGTGCTGCCTCCGGTCTGGGTGAAGCAACCACCAGGGCACTGGTGACGTCCGGGGCCCGGGTGGCCATGCTTGACATGGATGGTGAGCGGGGCGACCGGATTTCCACGGAACTGGGCGATAATGTGATCTTCTGCCGGGCGGACATCTCCAGCGAATCCGATCTTGACCAGGCAATCGCTGCCATCAAAGCGGCATTTGGCACACTGCATATCGTTGTTAATTGTGCCGGTCTGGGCGGTTCAGTCAAGATCGTCGGCCGGGACGGCATCATGCCCATGGAGATGTTTACCAGCCGGGTTAATGTCAACCTGATTGGGACCTTTACCGTTATCCGGGCGGCCGCGCCGCTGATGATGGAAAACAGCCCGAACGAAGAGGGAGAAAGGGGGGTCATTATCAATACGGCATCGATTGCGGCATTTGATGGACAGGTGGGACAGTCTGCCTACGCTTCGACCAAGGGGGGCATCGTCTCGATGACACTGCCGCTGACTCGGGAATTCGCACCCAATGGGATCCGGGTGATGGCGATCCTTCCCGGTATTGCTGATACGCCCCTGCTGGCCAAAAATTCACCCGAGGTGCTGGACCGACTGGCAAAACAGGTCCCCTTTCCACCGCGTCTGGCCAAACCTTCTGAATTCGCTGCCCTGGCCTGTCACATCGTGGAAAATCCCTACCTGAACGGCGAATCGATCCGCCTGGATGGGGGATTGCGCATGGGATTCGGTCGAAAATAGCGGTCCATTATATTGACAGTCCGCTGTCTGCACAGAGGGAAGCAGCAGCCGGCCTGTCACAGCAGAAGGGTGTGCAAAGACACGCAGCAGACAATCAACAGTAACCAGTTAGCCGTGACGGAGACCACAGCAGATGGAATTCAGATTCACAGAGAAGGAAGAACAGTTTCGACAGCAGATCCGGATTTTCGTTAAGGAAAACATGCCCAGGGGGTTTATCGGTCACCGCTTCTGGGACGAACAGCATCAACCCAGCTGGGATTTCGGCATGGCCATCGCGAAAAAACTGGCCGAGAACAAGTGGCTGACCATCAACTGGCCAAAGGAATACGGCGGTATGGGGGCATCCAACTGGGAAAAGGCGATCATGACCGAAGAGGTCGGTTACTGGGGCATCCCGGGAACCAGCATGGGCATCAGTGGCACCCGCTGGGTTGGTCCATCCCTGATGGCTTATGGAACCGAAGAGCAGAAAAAAAAGTATGTGCCGCTGATTGCGGCAGCAGATCCGGACGGAGTCTGGTGCACAGGCTACAGCGAACCGGACTCCGGTACGGATCTGGCCAGCCTGCAGACCTATGCCGAACGGGTCGGGGATGAATATATCATCAATGGGCAAAAGGTCTGGACCAGCTGCGCCCACCATGCACGCTGGTTGTGGATGATCTGCAGAACCCGGCGGGATGTCCAGAAAAAACACCAGGGTCTGAGTCTGTTCATCGTTGACATGCAGAGCAAGGGCTTGAAAGTGAACCCACTGAAAACCATCATCGGGGGACATGTTTTCAATGAACTGTTCTTTGACGATGTCCGGGTGCCGGCTAAAAACCTGGTCGGGATCGAAAACAAAGGCTGGTCCCACCTGATGCAGTCCCTGGCATTTGAAAGAAGCGGGGCCGTCGGCATTGTCGGCTCCCTGCAGCGGATTTTTGATGAATTGGTCCAGTACACCCGGGAAAGTGGGCAGTTTGAACAGGCGGACATCCAGCAGCAGTTGACCGATCTTGCGATCGATCTTGAAGGTGCCCGCATGCTGGGATACGAAGCCATCTGGAAGTTGGAGCGGGGTGAGAAACTGACCTATGAACCATCCAGGGACAAGGCCAACACCGATGTGCTGACGGAAAAACTCAGCCGGATCGGCATGGATATCATCGGGGCTTACTCCCAAATCGATGTGAACAGCAAAGAATCCCCCTGGACGAAGATTGATGGGGCTCTGGAGCATATGTACTATCACAGCATGGGCATCGCCCTTGCGGCAGGTACCACCGATACACAGAGAAATATTGTCGGGCAGTTCGGGTTGGGGCTGCCACGTTCTTATTAAATGATGCTCAGGTATGATTTACAACCTTCCTTGCAATGCTCAATTCGGAGAAATGCGCCGATGAGCGCAGGATCTGGGTTAAGAGGCTGAATGAACAACCTGGCAACCGTCACCATCGCCTAAGAGGAGTCACATGGCAGATAGCTTCGTCATTACTGAGGAAATGAAATCCATGCTGGGATGGGAATCCGAGCCCTGGATGTTTGAAGTGACCCGCACCAGTGTCCGGGCTTTTGCCAGGGGCGTCGGCTATTCCGACCGGACCTATTTTGATGTGGAAACCGCAAGAAAGGCTGGGTACCCGGATCTGCCGGCCCCACCCACCTATCTGGGGACGCCTGTCTTTATACCCGGTGAGAGTGATGATACATTCTCCTCACCGCCCGGTTTCAATCTGGATTTGAAACACGGTCTCAAGGGTCTGCTGGATGGCGGAACCGACACCGAATACCGGGCCACCATCTGTGCCGGTGATACATTGAACTGTGTCAGAAAGCTCACCAACCTGGAGGCCAAGAACAGTAAAAGCCTGGGCGATTTTTTGATCGTTACCAGCGAATTTACCTTTACCAATCAGAATAATGTCATTGTAGCCGTGCAAACGGCACGTGGCATCTTTTATTAGAACCGGAGGGATCAGCATGTCAGTCACATGGGAGAATATTCAGACCGGCGCCAAGTTACCGGAACTTGTAAAAAGACCGGGCGTGACCCAATTGGTCAAATATGCGGCCGGCTCAGGGGATTTCAATCCCTTGCATCACGATACCCGTTTTCCCCAGGCCAAAGCCATCGGCTCAATCATTGTGCACGGACGGTTCAAATATGCCGCCCTGGGCGAGTGTGTCTCCAACTGGCTGAACCACCAGGGACGAATCAAAACGATTTCCTGTCAATACCGGGGTATGGATTTTCCGGACAGCGAGATCACCTGCAAGGGAACCGTTGTCAAAAAGTGGGTTGAAAACGGCGAAAAACTGGTGGAACTTGAGGTCTGGACCGAAAACAGTGACGGTAAACAGACAACCCCCGGCAAAGCGATTGTGGTCTTTTAGAACGAACCGTTGCGGATCCTGAAGGGATGTCACCCAATCAACCGCTCTGCAGAAGGCGGTGAGGGGATCAACCCCATGCTCCGCAAATGGACGACCCCGCAGCCAGATGGGAAAATCAGTCATTCTTCCGGGCTTGACCCGGAAACCAGAAACATGCGTGACCGGAGTCCGGTTCTGCGCTGCCATCTTCGCGCAGTCAGTACCGGGATGATGGGACGAAGCATCCTTCGGGGAATGAAACCCGGAGAGATTTAAACCAAATCAGAGGGATTCCAATGGATTTTGCCTTCGCAAAAGAACATGACATGGTGAAAAAGTCCGTGAGGGAATTTTTCACCAAGGCCTGTCCCAAGGACCGGGTCAGGGAACTGAAGGACGATGCCCGGGGCTATGACCCCGGTATGTGGAAAAAAATGGCGCAGCTCGGTTACCAGGGACTGGTAATACCGGAACAGTATGGCGGTCTGGAGGGAGATTTCCTGGAACTGATGATCTTCATGGAAGAAACGGGACGGAATATCGTTCCCTCGCCTTTTTTCTCCACCGTGGTTCAGTGCGGCCTGGCGCTGCGTGATTTTGGCACAGCTGCCCAGCAGGAGGCCTTTTTGCCGGGGATCGCCGAGCAGGGGGATATCTGGTCATGGGCCCATACCGAAAGCGGGGCCACGGAAACGGCAGCCGAAATCCAATTGACCGCCGTAGAGGAGGGCGACGACTATATCCTCAACGGAACCAAGCTTTTTGTGCCCTTTGCCAATTCAGCGACGTTCTATCTGGTATCAGCCCGCACACAACCCGATTCGGCAGGGGACACCGGGCTCTCGCTGTTTGTAGTGGATGCCGGCAGCGCTGGCCTTGAGCTGACACCGATACCCACCACGGCCCATGACAAACGGTTCGAAGTCCGCTTCAACCAGACCCGTGTTCCCGCCGCCAACATACTGGGGGAAAAGAACGGGGGCTGGACCGTGATTCAATCCATCATGCAGTCCTCGGCCATCCTCAAGGCAGCCGAAATGTCCGGTGGCGCACAGGCGGCCCTGCAATTGACAGTCAACTACACCCGGGAAAGGAAGCAGTTTGACAAACCGCTGGGATCTTTTCAAGCGATTCAGCATCGTCTGGCGGACCTGCTCACCCAGGTCGAGGGTCTCAAATACCAGGTTTATCGGGCCGCCTGGCTGCTCAGCCAGGGCACACCTTCCGACTATCTCATCTCGGCCGCCAAGGCAAAAGCCAATGCGGTCTATCACAACGTGTGTCACCACGGGGTCATTATGCACGGGGCCATCGGCTGGACGGAAGAGATGGACATCGGACTGTACCACATACGAACACGTGCGCTCACATTTGACGGTGGCGGATCCGGCCTGCACCGCCAGAAAATGGCAGAGGTGCTGCGAAACCGGCAACCCGATTTCATGACCCTTTATGAATCATAGGAAGGCCACCCACAGAGTCGATTCCAGGGACCGTAAAGGGGATCCCGCGTAAGGAAAGGCACGATTCGCCACTTTTTTATTTCCAACGGCGCGGGGACCGGTATATCATTGAACCACTCCCTCAAAGACAGACATGAAAGCTGTCGGACATGAGGTCAATGATATTCCGGTCCCCGCGCCGTTGGTGAAATGCTAACGGAACAGTTACAAAGGAAAACGGACGATGGAAAACATGCTGAAGGACAGGGTAGCGATTATTACCGGTTCTGGAAGAGGGATCGGTCAGGCGGCTGCCAGGATATTTGCCAGTGAAGGCGCCCGGGTCGTGGTCAGTGATATCGATGCTGAACCGGCGGAAGAGACCGTTGCTGCCATCCGAAAGGCCGGCGGTGAAGCCGTTGCCCATATCGGCGACGCCACGGCCCCCGAGTTCGCAGAAAGTATTGTGCAAACAGCGGTTAAGAATTTCGGAGGACTGCACATTATCGTCAACAACGCCGGTTTTACCTGGGACAGCACCATCCATCGCATGACGGATGAGATGTGGCATACGATTCTCACGCTGCACCTGGAAACGCCTTTCCGGCTCATCCGCGCGGCATCACCCTACTTTCGGGATGCTGCCAAAAGTGAGATGGAAGCCGGCGGTGTTGCGATTCCCAGAAAAATTGTCAATGTCTCCTCGACCTCCGGTACCAACGGAAATGCCGGTCAGGCAAACTACTCCTCTGCCAAGGCCGGTCTGATCGGCCTGACCAAAACCATCGCCAAGGAGTGGGGCCGTTTCAACATCCATTCAAACGCCGTTGCTTTTGGCTGGGTGGAGACGCGCCTGACCGCGGCCAAGGAAAAAGGGGGCGCCCTCGACCTGAAAGGGGAAAAGGTCAGACTCGGGATTCCCGAGGAGAAGCGACAGGCGCTGGTGAAGATCATCCCCATGGGTCGGCCCGGCACCGCCGAGGAAGCCGCCAACGTGATTTTCTATTTTGCCTCCCCCCTCTCAAACTATGTTTCCGGTCAGGTGATCGAAATGAACGGCGGCAGATAGACCCTTGCATGACCCAGGAGCGTTCAACGACAGGTTGAACGCCAGCCCGTCCCGGGACCCTGACGAACGTGGGCGCGATCTCACGCCGGCTGCCCGGGACCTATTGTTAATCATACAGTGATGAGGTTACCGTGATTGGTATCGTTTCGTACGGAGGGTATATCCCTCGTTATCGCTTAAATCGGGCATTGATCCTGAAGGCCATGGGGTGGATGGCGCCCGGCAATGCCGGTCTCGCCAGAGGTGAAAAAGCCGTGGCAGCTTTCGATGAAGACCCGATCACCATGGCCGTTGCTGCCGGGATGGATGCTCTGCAGGGCTTTGACCGATCACTGGTGGATGCCATCAGCTTTGCATCGACCAGTATGCCTTTTAAAGAGAGACAGAACGCCGGCATCATCAAGGAGGCTCTCGGGTTGAAAGACCAGGTCGGCAGTGCTGATTTCTGCAGTGGCATCAAAGGGGGCACCACGGCACTGTTGAATGCACTCAACGCTCTGAACGGTCCCGGAACCGGCACAGGCCTCGTCTGTGCAGCCGATATCCGCCTCGGAAAACCGGCCTCGCCCCAGGAGATGATTTTCGGGGACGGTGCCGCGGCGTTTCTGGTGGGCAGGAAGGACGTCATTGCCGAATTGAAGGGCTCCTTTTGCACCTCCCATGATTTTGTGGATCATTACCGGGGTGAATTTGCACGCTTCGATCGCCAGTGGGAGGACCGCTGGATCCGGGACATGGGCCTGACCAGGATCATTCCCGAAGCGATCAACGGGTTTCTGGCTGCAACCGGCATGAAAATGGCGGATTTTTCAAAAGTGGTCTACCCGTGCCATTACTCGGCTGCCCGCAAACAGATCAATAAAATGTTTGGGATTGCACCGGAGGTCGACCAGAACCATTTTCAGACGGAGATTGGCGAAACCGGTACGCCGCATGTGCTGATCATGCTGGCCAATGCCCTGGAAACGGCCAGCCCCGGTGACAAGATCCTGGTCATCGGCTTTGGCAACGGTTGCGACGTTCTCAGTTTCGAGGTCACCGACCAGATCAGAAACCTGCCCGCCCGCAAAGGCGTCAGCGGCTCCCTGGCGAACCGCAGGGAGCTGGACAGCTACACCAAGTACCTGGTCTGGCGGGATATCCTGACCGTGGACGCCGGTCTGCGCATGGAGGAGGACCTCTGGACACGCTGGTCCGCCCTCTGGCGAAAACGTAAGGAGGTACTGGGGCTCATCGGCAGTCGCTGCCTGAAATGCGGGACGGCCCAGTATCCCCCGCAAAGGGTTTGCGTGAATGCCGAATGTGGCGCAATTGACAACATGGAGGACTATGGTTTTGCGGACAAGACGGGGACCATCGCCAGCTATACTTCTGATAACCTGGCCGCATCCATCGATCCACCGGCTAAATACGGTCAGATCGAATTCGCGGAAGGGGGCAAGTTCATGTTTGACCTGACCGATTGTGACCCCGATGACATTCAGACCGGAATGTCGGTCAGCCTCAGTTTCAGGCGGAAATACCACGACAGCAGGCGGGATATTTCGGGCTATTTCTGGAAAGCAGTACCAATGATAAAGGAGAACTAATATGGCAGAAGGAATACGAGACAAGGTGGCCATCCTGGGAATGGGGTGCTGCCGGTTCGGGGAACGCTGGGAATCCAGTGCCGAGGATCTGATGGTCGAATCATTTTCCGAATGCATCCAGGATGCCGGCATCGACAAGAAGGAAATTCAGGCCGCCTTCACGGGAACCTACAACGACGAGGTCAATGTGGGTAAATCGGCGGTGCCGACTGCCCTGGCATTGAAACTGCCTTACATACCCGTCACCCGGCTGGAGAACTATTGTGCCACAGCCACGGAAGCGTTCCGGGCAGCCTGCTACGCAGTGGCAGCCGGGGCCTATGACATTGTGCTGGCGATCGGTACCGAAAAGCTGAAAGACACCGGCTATGGTGGTTTGCCCTCCGGTGCCGGTGCCGGGGTCAATGCCTTCATGAACGGACCCAACTCAACTGCACCGGGCGGTTTTGCCCAGCTGGCGACGGCCTATGCCGCCAGGCACAATATGCCGATGAGCAAGATCAAGGACGCCATCGCCCATATCTCGGCCAAAAGCCATGCCAACGGGGCGATGAATCCCAAGGCTCACCTGCGCAAGGCAGTCTCGGAAGAGCAGATCAAGGCTGCCCCCATGATCGCCTATCCCCTGGGTCTATTTGACTGCTGCGGGGTCAGCGACGGATCCGCCGCCGCCATCGTGACCACGCCGGCGATCGCCCGCAGTATCAAGAAAAACCAGCCGCTGATTACCGTCAAGGCAATCCAGGTCGTGGCTACCTCCGGTGAGGAGAGCATCGCCAACAACTGGTCCGGCGCCGGTTTCGTGACGACCCAGAAGGCTGCCCGTATGGCCTATGCGGAAGCCGGCATCAAAAATCCCCGGGAGGAGCTGAGCATGTTTGATGTGCACGACTGTTTCTCCATCACGGAATTTGTCACCATGGAGGACCTCCATATCTCCCCGGTCGGCGGGGCCTACGATGACGTCATGAGCGGGTTTTTCGACCTGAATGGCACCATCCCCTGCCAGATCGACGGTGGTCTGAAGTGCTTTGGACACCCCATCGGGGCTTCGGGCCTGAGGATGATCTATGCCATGTACGAACAGTTTCTGGACCGGGTCCCGGACGAAAGAAAGATCAAAAACCCCCGTTTCGGTCTGACCCACAACCTGGGGGGAGCCCCCCACCGGAACGTCGCCGCTATCTCCATCATCGGCCGCGGCTGAAACCCGGCTCATCCAAATCCGCGCAGCTTGCTGTAAAGTGCGACAAACCGTGAAATGATCTCTTTCCACGGTTTGTCACAGCCAGTTTGACCCTGGCCTTTCCCAGTTTCAGTCGATGCCGCGGCCCGTATTGAATCCGTCGTGTACCGCATCAAAGGCCAGTGCGATGCGAATTGTTCTAAACCCGGATATGCCAGGCCATTAACCAAATCATATAAGACTCCGATGAATCTGGCAGGGGAAGGTTTCATCCGGATTATAAAATCCGATGAACCAAGAAGAGGTTCGTTTCAGGTTTCACGTGCTGAGACCTGGGAAAACCAATCCAAACATCCTGAAGCCCCCCGATGAACTCTTCAAAAAGGGCTCAACCAGATCTCTCCGATCATCATTCCGTGAAACCGGCTGAGCATCCCCGGTTGGATCAGCCCACCCGGAAAGCGCCGATGGGGATATTGGTCTGGATATTCTCAATGACAATATCGCAGGCACTGACAATATGGTTCTCCATCAGTTTCCGCGCTGATTCGCCATCTCCTCCTTTTATTGCCTGCAGGATTTCCTCGTGGGTATCGAGATTCTGATAGAATCCCCTGAAGGAGAGAAACCAGTAGTTGGTAAACTTGATATGTTGAGCGATGAGTTTCATCAGTTTCTTGTTGCCGCATCTGCGGTTGATCGCCCCGTGAAACTGTTTGTTCCGTTCATGCCACTTGTGGACATCGTCGTCTGTCACCAGCCGGTGTTCTGCCTGGATCTCTTCCAGTTTTTGAATATCCACGGCTGTCATGTTCTTTGTCGCCAGTTTGGTGGCATATCCCTCCATCATCCCCACGATCTCATATTCGGACCGGATCCTTTCAATCGTAATGGGGGCAACGGTCGCACCTTTGTAAGGTTCGATCTGCACCATACCAAAGGATTCCAGACGGGCCAGGGTTTGACGGATGACCATCCGGCTGACCTTGTAAGCTTCCGCCAGTTTGGCTTCGATCAGGTGCTCATGGGGTAATTTGTTACCCGCATAGATCTCTTTACAGAGAAGACTGGTGGTCCTTTCCACTTCAGCCTGAAAAATCGTTATTTTACTGCCTTTTTGACTCATTTGGGTTTTCGCCTGCGTCTTTGGTTGTTTCAAATGCTGGACTGAGTGAACAAATTAGGATTTTATGGTTTTTCTGTCTAGGAAAATTTCCCGGCAAACCTGTTTGATCAACTGATCCGGTGGCCTGTCTTTGTTTATTCATAATTGTTAACAATTTTGCGGTATTGTGTCAATCAGATTATCCATCCTGGATCGGCGCAGGTTCTAAACCGTGATGGCCCAATACCGGTCCGCATTAAAACAATCGACCCCCTTTCCTGTTTATTGCTTTCCCTGGATAACGGACTGTCGCATCTGGCATAAATTCAATTTGATCAGCATTCAGACTGTCCTCTGTCTGAAAGGGGAAGCGGTCGTCTTTCCCTTTGTCAGAGCGTGTCACAGGCATTGACAGGGACAGCTCTTGAGCCTGCTTTGATCATATTGTTTACAATCTTCAACGGGCCTGTTACCCCCAACACGATTCAACTCATCCATCCACCTTCTCTTCGCGAGCGGTCATCGGATCGTTGTCACCGCCCCCTGCAGCGTATCGAGATCCCGGTGAAACCTGGCTCCCATGACAATATGGTCTCAATGCCGTTAACTTAAGGCCACCTTGATTAATTGGAACTCCGTCAGCATCCAAGGGTTGATGTTTCAAGAACCCTGGAAGCCAGGGAGGGCTATCCGTAGCGCCAGAGTGAACTCGTGCGCTTCTTGAAAGATCAACCCTTTGGTGTGGTACGTTCGATCATTTTAATAAGTCAAGATGCCCTTAAGTTAACGCTATTGAATAGTAACTATATTTTTAAAAACAGACAGTTAGACGTATTTTCTACAACATCTGTTAAATTGTTGTATAGAATGGGGATACCCCCGGACAGTCTTAAACTGATCCCGCACCATTTGATGAAAACAGGAGAGTGAAATGAATGTTGCAGCAATTTTTGGATGGTTTATTCCGGCGGATGTGCGGTCGGATTCACTGAGATACTGGAAAGCGAAGCAGATTGTCGGTATCGGGCTATTTGCTTCCGGCATGCTTTTTTTGAACGCTTTCCGCCCCATGGCCAGGGGACATTTTGGGGAAGGCGTCGCCATTATCATCATCAGTCTGTTGATGCTGAGCGCGGTTTTTCTGCTGAAATTCACCGGTTCGGCCCTGATTTCAGGCAACAGTATCTTAACTGCCTTTTTTGTATTAATGCTTATTTTGATCGCGACCGATGACCAGGCAACCAGTCCGGACTTAATGAACCTGATCTTTATCGTCATCCTGGGATTTATCCTGGTGGGATTCCGGTTTGGTCTTTTCTGGGGGGCTGTGGCTGTCTGTACCGTCGTCGGGACCCTGATTCTCAAACAAAACGGGTATGGTATCGAGCGTGCATTAACCGCTGAGGAGATAAATATTATCGTCGGCTATGGGGTGATTATGCTGGTTGGCACCGTCCTTTCCGCTCTGAATGAGTACAGCAGTTCTAAAAATCTGCTGGGCTTTGAAAGGGAGAAAAACCATTCCCTGCAGCAGACCGCCAGCATAAAAACCGCCCTGGAATGCACAAGACAGGTCCTGGATGCGGCCGCCCGTTCTGATTTTTCCAAAGAGATCACGGATAGTTTCGAGGGTGACCTGAAAGAACTGAAATCCAACGTGAATCAACTGATCCGGATGCTCAGCAACACCATTGCCAGCGTCAAAACCATCAGCACCCGGATCAGTGATAGTGCCGGTGAATTCAGTAAAGCGGCCGGGACATTGACCGAAGGCAATGCACAACATGCCGCCAGCCTGGAAGAGATCACCGCTTCCATGAATGAAGTGGAAAGCCGCACAAAAATTAACGCCGACAATGCGATTCAATCCCAGCAACTGGCAAATCAGACCCTGGACATTGTTGAACAGGGAAATACGCAGATGAAACAGATGTTGACCTCCATCCAGGAGATCAGCTCCACCAGCACGGATGTTGCCAAGGTTATCAAGGTGATTGACGAAATTGCATTTCAAACCAATCTGCTGGCCCTGAATGCTGCAGTGGAAGCAGCCAGAGCGGGGAAATACGGCAAGGGGTTTGCTGTCGTGGCCCAGGAAGTCCGGCAACTCGCCGGGCGGAGCGCCGAGGCAGCGAAGAACACCACCGCTTTAATCGAAACGTCAACCAGAGAGGTTGCCAAAGGGGTTCAGAATGCGGACAAAACGGCCGAAATCTTTCATCGTATCTCGGAAAGTATTGAAAAAGTAAACGATCTCGTAGGCGAGATTGCAGCCGGGTCGGAAGATCAAAGAAACGGGATCGCAGAAATTAATAAGGGGTTATCCCAGGTGAACCAGGTTGTGCAGGGAAATGCATCGGTCTCGGACCAGACTGCATTGTCATCCAGGGCCTTATCCGCCCAGGTGGCTCTTCTGAACCAGACACTGAGCGAATTCAAGCTGACAGTTGCCCCGGACACCCTGGAATTGAATCAGGTCGCTGTGGATAGAAGATCCAAAAAGGTCCCGTTGCCACCGGTTCCCCAATTTGACCGCAAAGAAGACAAAAAGAAGGATCCCGGGAGAAAAATTGTCCTTGATGATGACGATTTCGGTAAATACTGAGTATCTATTCAGGTTTCACTATAGACCCTGAGAAAAAGGGGTGAATCGTTACCATAGGGATACCGGAACTGAAAACACAACTTGTCCGGGATTTCACTGGATAGTCAAACTGAGCGATGGCTGGTCCTGGTAAAAATGTACCTTTGTATTTGATTTTAGGGAACAATTGTGATTTAATAGACAATGTCATTTAGTTAAGCCGCTTGCTGCGTGTCTGTGATGGACCCGTTTGAATTGCTTGGAGAAGTATCTTAGATGAGCTTAACGAAGCGAAGCGGCCGAGGGCCCAATTGTCTGAGCAAAGCGAGTTTTGGGCTCTCAGCGAAGCAAGTTTTAGATCATCTTGAAACGGATCCGCAATTGAAACGGGTCCATTGCAGACGCGGGATTTAAAGCTTAACTAAATGGCA